>Ga0334722_10000665_pt1 | contig 48891 bp, 53 predicted proteins | sample C3_bottom_MG_FD_207210 | JGI IMG/M metagenome (GOLD analysis project Ga0334722, IMG submission 207210) | Sediment microbial communities from Yellowstone Lake, YNP, Wyoming, USA - C3_bottom | ecosystem: Environmental > Aquatic > Freshwater > Lake > Sediment | place: USA: Wyoming | collected...
CCGCTGCTCAGGCTTGCGCTGAAAAGGGAACTGAAAATCGAAGACGTGAAACCGGCGGCAAGGGCCGCCGCGTAAACCATGACAACGGGGCCACTTCAAATTTCAACGAAGATTGGGATTGACTCCATGATGTACTTTGATAGTGCAAAAGATTATTTCAAAAAAAGTAGGACATTAAGTGACTTTTCGGACGAACATGGATATTTCACAGAAATTGATATGTTGGGTTATCGTATTGACAACACTTTGGCAGACGATGAAACAAAGGCATTATTAAATGCAGAACGACATGCGTTAACCTTTGAAGCATTAAGAGTGGTGCCATCAGGGCGGCAGAACCTTCTAAGAGATTTGCTTTGGTCGCAAACTCGCTTCAAAGACTTACCATATAAAGATAAGGAAATAATAACGGCACATGTTATGTCTGGTTACGCATCACCGTTATTAATTGAGTATTATGCGCAAAGCCTTCTGGCAGAGCGCACAGGTAGTAAGTGGCGTCAATTGCGTTCTCTTGTAAATACATATTGGGATTTTTCGAAAGAAGACCCTGGAACCGCCATCGTCATATGCAAATTGGCAAAGCTGGCTTTTCTTAAGAACGCAGATACAAGACTTGAATTACTACGTAGTTTTTTCGATAGTTTGGTCCGTTATCAGGATGCAAATATTAATTATGTTCTGCTCGCGGAATACATTCGTCTAATATCAATAGATGCGCTTGTTTTAGAAAAATACGATTACCTTCGAAGCACAATGAACGACATAATTGAACTTTTTAGAGAAGCAAAGCCTAGATTTTTGAAAGATGAATTTGTGCTAGATAAGTCATTCTATAGTTTTGATGAAAGTGTCCATAATTCTTTGACAAAAATGTTTGTGGATAATAAGGCCAATTTCCCGGCGATTGCAAACGCTACCCGTTATCAAAAGTTAGTTAACCTCGATAAATATAGGAACGAAAGATATTTTCATATAGAGCTGGATCCTTTTAGTCAATTTTTTATAAAAGGCTTAAGAAAACAAACATCCGCACGTGGGAATGTTGACTTAAGTTTTTGTATTAAGCATACCCATGAAGGCTTCATAGCCACCGATTTTAGAACATAATATGCCTAACAACAAGTTTATTCCACGTCGGCGGAAAAGGCCAAGTCCTTTTCATGCTTTTGCCCAAGAACCATAAAGCCCCTAAAACTTTCTGCGCCCCCCCCCCGCATTTTCCTCTTGATTTTTTAAAAATCTGTGGTATATTTCTTTCGTTAGCACTCGCTCTCGGTGAGTGCTACTTTGGTTGCAGGCAAATAAGCCTAAACAGCGCATCGCGCGCATAACGTAGACGAAAGGAGCAAAGTCATGGGTTTCAAGCCACTGGGTGAGAAGGTGTTCGTGAAGTTCCTGGAAGAGCTGGAGAGGACCTCGGGCGGTATATACATACCCGACGCAGCAAAAGAAAAGCCGCAGAGGGGCAAAGTCGAGGCAATAGGCAAAGACGTAAAGGAAGTCAAGGAGGGCGACATAGTCCTCTTCGACAAGTACGCCGGCAGCAAGATAAAGATAGACAACGACGACTTCCTGATCATAAAGGAAGAGGACATACTCGGCGTTATCTCTGACAAGGCGGCGGCGGGCGGCAAGAAGAAGTAAGCAAGCACACAACACACCATTTAAATACAAGGAGGACTTAAAGATGGCCAAGCAGTTGTTATTTTCAGACACCGCCAGGGCGAAGATGCTCTCCGGCGTGAACCAGCTTACGGACGCCGTAAGGGCGACCCTGGGCCCGAAGGGCAGGAACGTCGTCATAGACAAGAAGTTCGGCGCGCCGACCATCACCAAGGACGGCGTAACCGTCGCCAAGGAGATCGAGCTCAAGGACCCCTACGAGAACATGGGCGCACAGCTTGTACGCGAGGTCGCTTCCAAGACCTCGGACATAGCGGGCGACGGCACCACGACGGCAACCGTTCTTGCCCAGGCCATCATCCGCGAGGGCATGAAGAACGTGACCGCGGGCGCAAACGCGATGGAACTGAAGCGCGGCATCGACAAGGCGGTCGAGGTTGTAGTGGCCGAGCTTAAGAAGATGTCCAAGCCCACCCAGGACAAGAAGGAAATTGCCCAGGTAGGCACCATCTCCGCGAACAACGACGCCACCATCGGCGACCTGATAGCAGAGGCGATGGACAAGGTAGGCAAGGACGGCGTCATCACGGTGGAGGAGGCCAAGTCCATGTCCACCTCGTTAGACGTGGTCGAGGGCATGCAGTTCGACCGTGGCTACCTGTCGGCATACTTTGTGACGGACCCGGAGCGGATGGAAGTCAACCTGGAGGACGCCCTTATCCTCATCCACGAGAAGAAGATAACCAGCATGAAGGACCTCCTGCCTATATTAGAGCAGATGGCGAAGTCCGGCAGGCCGTTTGTCATCATAGCCGAGGACATAGAGGGCGAGGCCCTTGCGACGCTGGTCGTCAACAAGCTCCGTGGCACGCTCAACTGCTGCGCGGTAAAGGCGCCGGGTTACGGCGACAGGCGTAAGGCGATGTTAGAGGACCTGGCGATACTGACCGGCGGTCAGGTAATCTCCGAGGACCTGGGCCTGAAGTTAGAGAACGTCAAGATAACGGACCTCGGCCAGGCCAAGAAGATACACGTGGACAAGGACAACACGACTATAATAGAGGGTATCGGCAAGTCGGACAAGATACAGGGCCGCGTCAAGCAGATAAAGACCCAGATAGAGGAGACCACGTCCGACTATGACAGGGAGAAGCTCCAGGAGCGCCTTGCCAAGCTGGTCGGCGGCGTTGCCGTCATCAAGGTCGGCGCGTCCACCGAGACCGAGATGAAGGAGAAGAAGGCGAGGGTGGAAGACGCCCTGCACGCCACCCGCGCTGCGGTCGAGGAAGGCATAGTACCCGGCGGCGGCGTTGCGCTGCTCAGGTGCTCAAAGGCGCTCGACGGTATGAAGCTTGAAGGCGACGAGCAGTTGGGCGTCAACATAATCAAGCGCTGCCTGGAGGAGCCCATCCGCCAGATAGTGGCGAACGCGGGCCTCGAAGGCGCCATAATCGTCCAGAAGGTACGCGAGATGAAGCTGACCGAGGGCTTCGACGCGGGCAAGGACGAGTACGTGGACATGATGAAGGCGGGCATAATAGACCCGACCAAGGTAACGCGCTGCGCGTTACTCAACGCGGCCTCCGTAGCATCCCTCATGCTGACCACCGAGGTGATGATAACCGACATGCCGGAAGAGAAGTCCGACGGCGGCGGCGGTATGCCGGGCGGCATGGGCGGCATGGGCGGTATGGGCGGTATGTACTAAGAATCGCAGGAGAGGGTTCTGAGTGAGAACTTTCGGCCCTCCCGGCAACGGGGGGGCCGCATGTTTATTGCAAGCAAGCGCGCAGGTTTTTTGGTTGACAATTTACGGGTTATGACCTATCATTGCTTCCAGTATTCAGGAGCAGGTTTGTACGTTATATCGGATACATGCAACGGTTGCGGGGAGTGCGCCTCAACATGCCCAATTGACGTCATAACGCCATCAGGGGGCGTGTACGTCATCGGGCTGGGCTGCAACCAGTGCGGCGTATGCGGCGGGGCCTGCAACCTCGGCGCTATCAGGAAGATTTAATCCATATTTACGGAGGGGACCATATCATGGGAGACAAGGCGATTAAGGTGACCGGGGCCGACTGGGAGAAGGAGGTCCTGCAGGCGCAGGGTCTTGTCCTTGTTGATTTCTGGGCCGTATGGTGCGGGCCGTGCCAGATGGTGGCCCCTGTCGTGGAGGAGATAGCGGGCGAGTACGAGGGCAAGCTCAAGGTGGTCAAGCTAAACACCGACGAGAACCCGGACGTGGCCAGCAAGTACAGGATAATGGGCATACCCACCCTGATGTTCTTCAAGAACGGTGCGGCGGTGGACCAGGTGGTCGGCGCCGTGCCCAAGGCGCAGTTGAAGGCGAAGATAGACGCACTGGCTTAAACAGAAAGAAAAGGTACGTGTAATGAAGACCGTAGCCCAGAAGCTGAAGGACGCTATAAACAGGAAGGGCTTCTCCACAGTAAAGGAGTGCGCGCAGACGGTCGGGTTGCCATACGAGCTTTTGAGGAAGGTGGTGGGCGAGGACCACATCCCCAAGGACGAGCAGCTCCTGACATACGCCAGGAAACTTGGCATAGACCCCAAAGAACTCCTGTTTACCGCATACCACCAGAAGGCGCCCGCCGAGTTCAAGGAATACTTCGAGAAAAAGGTCATCAGAGAGGCCCCCGTCACCCACAACAAGATACCGCTATTGACCTGGGTGCAGGCGGGAGGGTTCGCCTCCGGCTCAGACCGGTACCCCTACCCCGGCGCGGCGGAGGAGTATGTCGAGACGGACCTGCAGGGCAAGTACCTGTTCGCCATGAAGGTCAAGGGCGACTCGATGGAACCTTTGTTCTTCGAGGGCGAGATACTCATCATAGACCCGGAAGTCCAGCCCCAGCCCGGCGACTTCGCCCTGATAAAAAAAGACCAGGACGGAGAGGCCGCATTCAAGCAGATAAAGAAGTACAAGGGCATGTGGGTGCTCCACCCCCTGAACCCGAAGTACGACGACATAGAGATGACAAAGGACATGCGGGTCGTCGGAAAGGTCGTCAGGAAGCAGAAGGACTTCTGAGCAAAACTGCAATGTTTGTGCGCGTAATCCAACGGACAGGTTACTTTATTTCCCCTCGATAAGCCCGGAAATGGCTGCATGGACGCGGCCATAATTTTTTTCGGCGCATCCACGTTATCCCCAGAATTGTCAATAGCACAGTCAAGTATCTTCTGTCCGCATGGACAAGTGGCTTGAAAAATAGCGATATTTCAGGCATTGCCGCCCTCGTGCGTCCCGGCAGACGTCCCGAGCGTAACTTGACGGCAATGCTGTCCTATGCGATACTGTATGGGAAATCAACAAATTGGTATGGTTATTGCATCTACATTAATTATGTTTAATGTGTTGGCCTGACCGGGAGGAAGTAATGTCCGACAAAGTCCACATACTCTTGGCAGACGACGATTACGACCAGGCGTCTCTGCTGATGCACTACTTCAAACTGCACCGCCCCGGTCTGGAGTTTTCGCACGCCCGGAATGGAGGCGACTGCCTGCGGATGCTCGGCGACGGAGGCTACTCGGCACTCATACTGGACTATATCATGCCGGACATGAGGGGCACCGAGGTCATCGGGAAGATAAAGTCGCTCGGCTATGACCTGCCGATAGTCATGGTGACCGGGCTTGGGGACGAGTATGTCGCAGTGGAGGCATTGAAGGCGGGCGCCTACGACTATGTAATAAAGGACGGCCAGTATTTTTCCAGCCTCCCGTACGCCGTAGACCGTGCGATAGAGCAGTACGACCTGAAGGTGAAGGCCGCTGAGGCCCAGAAGCTGAGAGAGCAGCTCTACCAGTCCGAGAAGATGGCCGTGGTGGGCCAGCTTGTGGCAGGCGTGGCACATGAGCTGAACAACCCTTTGACGGCGGTCCTGGGCTATGCGCAGATGCTGCTGACGTCGGACGTGGACCCGCGCGTCAAGGCGGACTTAAAAAAGGTGGACGATGCGGCACAGCGCTGCAAGAAGATAGTAAACAACCTGCTGTCTTTCGCCCGCAGGCACAGGGCGGAGACGGACATAGCGGACATGAACGAGGCCGTCAGGGATACCGTGGCCCTTCGCTCTTACGAGCTCAAGGTCAACAACATAACGGTCGAGGAGCGATACTTCGAAGACCTGCCGCTTGTAACGATGGACAGGCACCAGGTGCAGCAGGTGCTACTGAACCTTATCATAAACGCGGAGCAGGCCTTACAGGGCGTACCGGGCCACGGAGCCGGGAAGATAACAGTGGATACCCGCCTTATGGACGGCGGGATGGTTAGGGTAAGCGTCAGCGACACCGGGCCGGGCGTAGTGCCGGAGGACAGGGACAGGATATTCGAGCCGTTTTATACCACCAAAGAGCAGGGCAAGGGCACCGGGCTCGGCCTGCCGATATGCAAGGGCATAGTGGCCGAACACGGCGGAAACCTCTGGGTGGAGGACAACGAAGAAGGCGGGGCCTGCTTCATCTTCGAGATGCCGGTCAACTTCATGAAGGCCACAGCGTATGCCGGTCCTGCCGCAGGCGACGCCCCAAGGCGCATCCTGCTGGTAGACGACGAACTGTCTGTCCTGGACTTGATGGCGGACATGCTTATAGATGAGGGCTACAGGGTTGACGTGGCCCACGGAGGGGAGGAGGCGCTGGCCAGGATAGGCTGCACTTCCTACGACCTCGTGGTTTCCGACGTGAAGATGCCCGGCGTGGACGGCAGGAGGCTATACAGCCACATACAAAGCGCCAGGCCGGACATGGCGGCAAAATTGCTGTTCATTACCGGCGACACGGGCGCACCTCAGACCCTGGAGTTTATCAGCCGGCTGGACGGCAGGTACCTGTTGAAACCATTCTCCGCAGACGAGTTCAGGACGACCTGCGGCAAATATCTCAACCCTGCAGAGGGGCATTGAACCATAACGCATCATCCAAGAGAGGTATATGCGAAACCCGTTATTCCTCGGGGAGCTTGTCAGTACCCTCCCGTTTACGCACGGAAAAAAGGGAAACCTCGACCCGGCGCTCGAACTGCTGCGTAAATACACCGGCGCGACGCACGCATATTTTCTGACCGAAGAAGACTGCCGTACCGGCTCCGGGACGGCCATGCCTACAGAAGAAATCCCACGCAGGCTCATCGCCGAGATGAGCGGCAAGGCGTCTACGCCATTCCAGCCAGGAGATAAATACACCCTGACCGGCCCTGAAGACGGCTCTCCGCGTACCCTGGTCGCGCCCGTTTACATCGGCAATACCATGCCGGGCGCAGTGGTGCTCACCGGGATTACAGCCCTCGCGCCCGAGGCCGGTGAATACGTAAGCATCTCGGTGGATATTATCGCGCTGTGGATTTCCTACAATAATAAGACCCGGCATGGCCGTGAGAAGCCGTATGCGTATGGTATAATGAATAAGGCGGCGGGCGGTGCAGTCGTGGAGGAGCGGGCCCCATACTGCCGGGGGCGCAGGATATTGGTGGTGGATGACGAGGAGATACTGCGAGAGCTTATATCGCACGTGCTATTAATGCACGGCTGCTCCGTGGACATGGCGGAAGACGGCGGTCAGGGTTTCGACCTTGCGCTTAAGACCGACTACGACATGATTATCACAGACCTGAAGATGCCAGGCTTAGACGGCCATGGCATGTACCAGATGTTAAAGGAGCATAGGCCGGACCTGGCAGGGAGGGTGGTCTTTACCACCGGCGACACCGCCGACGGCTGTGCGGTGGATATACTTAGGGCCACGGGCAGGCCGTGCCTGGAGAAGCCCTTCACGCTGGAAAGCATCAGGGACCTGTTGGCTGGCGGATACGGGGAAGGGGCAGACGCGTGAGGGTTTTGCTATGACGGCTGATACGCTTACAGGCGACGTGCTGGTGGTGGACGACGACGCCCAGGCGAGGGGGGTGCTCGTGGATTGCCTGACGCGCTCCGGCTACCGCGTGGTGGACGCACCCGACGCGGAACAGGCTATCATTGCGGCACACGGGCGCAGGTTCGACCTGTTGATGACCGACCTGATGATGCCGGGCCAGGACGGCATAGGGCTCCTCGGTGAACTGGTCGGGCTGGACCCTGAACTTGTCGGCATCGTGATGACCGGGTATGGAAGCATAGAGTCCGCAGTGAAGGCCATGAAGACCGGCGCGTTCGACTACCTTACCAAGCCCTTTAACCTAAGCGAGGTGGAGGTCGTCGTCAGGCGCGCCATGCAGCACCGGACGCTCAGGCGCGAAAACGACGCGCTGAAAAAGGAGCTGGGCAAAAAGAGGGGTTTCGACAGCCTCCTCGGTAACTCGCAGGCCATGCGCGGGGTCACCGACCTGATCGGCAAGGTGGCAGACACGGAAGCAACCGTGCTTATAACGGGCGAGTCGGGTACGGGCAAGGAGGTTGCGGCAAGGGCCGTCCACAACCGGAGCGGCAGGGCCGGTATGCCGATGATTGCCGTGAACTGCGGGGCTATCCCGGAGGAACTCCTCGAGTCGGAGCTCTTCGGCCATGAAAAGGGCGCGTTCTCCGGCGCAACCCACACGCGGATAGGCCGCTTCGAGATGGCGCACGGCGGCAGCATACTCCTGGATGAAATCGGCGACATGAGCCATAACCTCCAGGCAAAGCTATTGAGGGTTCTGCAGGAACGGGAGTTCGAGAGGGTGGGCGGCGAGAAAACCATAAAAGTGGACGTGAGGGTCATGGCGGCTACCCACAGGGACTTGGACAGGCTGGTCGAGGAGCGCAGGTTCAGGGCCGACCTCTACTACCGGCTGAACGTGATACAGGTGAAGCTCCCGCCTCTCAGGGACAGGTTAGAGGACCTGCCCGTCCTTGTCAGCCATTTCATAGGCAAGCACGGCGGAAAAAAAGGCGACGGCATAACGGGCGTAACACCCGATGCCATGGGCGTGCTCGAGTCCTACCCCTGGCCGGGCAACGTCAGGGAGCTTGAAAATGTCGTGGAAAGGGCCTGCATATTAAAAGACGGGGGCGCCATAACGCGGGAGGACCTGCCTGAGAAGTTGACAGTGGGCCCGCATGACGGGGCCGGGTTCCTCTTCCGCCTCCCGACGACGGGCATAGACTTCAACAAGGCCGTCGAGCGCTTCGAGGCCGACCTCATCAACCAGGCGTTAGAGCGCTCCGGCGGCGTAAAGAACAGGGCGGCCAGGCTGCTTGGCCTCGGCAGGACGACTTTGGTAGAGAAGATAAAGAAGAAAAAGCTCGCGGCTACAGGCTGACTACCGCAATAACCATGACGCACTGCGTCATGCCCTTGACGCTCTCCGGCCCATCTCACGCAGCATGACTTATCATCCAGCTGTTACTATTTTTCCTGCTCGGCAAAGCGCGTTTTCGCGCTACCCAAAAGTATTATAAAACCGGCGTAACCTGTTGATAATACAGGGTGTCAAAACAGCACGTTCAGGCCGAAAACTATAACGCGGTTATATTTGCGCCAAATTGGCATTTACAGCTATGCCTGGCACGCATTATGCAATTACCCTTGACGGGGGAGGAGAAAGGCGGGCATGATGTCAAGGGCCGACGCTATACAAAGAGATTATTCATGGGACTCCGACGGAGGCCGTGACGAGATACTCGGCAACTTCAGTTCCAGGATACATTACCTTGCCAGGTGCCTTGTAATGAGGCTTCCATCGAGCGTGCAGGCGGAGGACCTGATAAACGCGGGTACGCAGGGCCTTATGGACGCCATGGAGAAGTTCGACCCCGGCAGGGGGGTCCAGTTCGGTACATACGCCGAGTTCAGGATAAAGGGAGCTATGATGGACGAGCTTCGGAACATGGACTGGCTCCCGCGCTCGATGCGCAGGAAGGCCAACATGCTCCGTGGCGGAGCAGAGAGGGCCCGGACCCGTTTCGGCAGACAGGTCACAGAGGAAGAAATAGCCCATGAGTTAGGTATGGAGACGGATGAGTACCAGAAGCTCAAGGGCGAGGCAGGCTCGGTCTCGGTGATAAGCATCGAGGACATGTATGCGGGTTACGAAGAGGGCAGAAGCGCGCTTGAAACGATAGCGGACGCCGATGCCCTCGACCCGCTGAAAAGGCTCGGCTTGCAGGAGGCGCGTCAGGCCCTTGCTTCAGCCGTCGAAGGCCTGCCTGAACAGGAGAGGCTGCTGGTCAGCCTCTACTACTTCGAAGACCTTAATATGAAGGAGATAGGCAGTATAATGGGCTTCACTGAGTCCAGGGCATCACAGCTGCACACCAGGGCGATGGGGAGGCTGAAGCTCAGGCTGAGAAATTTCAGGCAGGCATGATTTTTTGCTAAAGTTGCCCCACGGGCTGCCGATAAGCATAGTATGCTCATGGAAATATATTCCATGCAGTCCGAGGGGTAGGTTATGCAGACTAAAAAATATGGCAACGTGACGTCATTGAGCGTAGTGGGCCGGTCCGGCAGGATGAAAGTGCCTGACTACAGAAATCTCAAGCTCGCCGGCATCAGGAGGTCCATCAAGGAAGGGCGCTACAATGTATCCGCAGCGTCGGTGGCGGACGCCATGATCGCCCGGCTCCTGTTCGGCGAACCCCAGGAAGGGCCGCAAAAAACCAAATAGCTTTAGATTTCAATGGGCGCATTTATGGCTGTGGCGGATATGCAGTTGCCGTCTTTGCAGGCATGTCAGAGGCATCCATGAAAAACACGGGCAAAAAGGTGCTGATAGTGGAGGACGAAGAGGTGCAGTTGGACCTCATGAAGGCCCTGTTTGAGGGCAGAGGGTATGAGGTCGCGGGCGTCCCGTCTGGCGAGGAGGCTGTATCCTACCTGGAGCAGAACCGGGTGGACCACGTCATAACGGATATAAGGATGCCGGGCATGGGAGGGATGGCGCTGATCGAGTGGGTAAAGGCCAACCGGCGGTCGCTTTTGTCCAGGCTGGTCGTCACTACAGGCGATACCTTCAGCCCGTCGGTGATGGAATTTCTTAAGGCGGAAAGCCTGAAAGTGCTCGCAAAGCCCTACGACGTAATGGAACTGTTGGCGGCGTTGTAGCCTATCCCTCCCACATCACCATGCCCATGTCCCTCGCGTCGTAACCCCCGAGAGACTCGACCGCCGCCTTGAAATCCGCGTCGTTTCGTATTATGTCCAAAAGCGCGGCCACCATGGGCAGGCCTGCATGTTCCAATGGTATTACCAGGTCGTAGCGCTCCTCCGCCACGAGCGCGAAGTCGAGCCCTAACGCCCTCGCGGCCGCGAGTATCCCAAGCCCCGTGTCGGCCACGCCGGTAAGCACCGCCGAGGCCGCGCCCATGTGCGTGTACTCCTCGTGGTCGTAGCCTTTTACGTCGGACGGGTCTATCCCGACCCTCTTTAAATGCAGGTCGGTAAGAAGCCTCGTGCCCGCGCCCGCCTGTCGGTTGACGAACACCACGTCCGGCCTTTTCAAATCCTCGAATTTGGTTATGCCCTTCGGGTTGCCCGGCAGCACCATAAAACCCTGCTGACGGTAGACGAGGTTTATCAGCAGCGGCCTTTTGTCTTTAAGGTATTTCTTCAGGTACGACACGTTGTAGTCGCCGGTCTCCTCGTCTAACAGATGGCTGCCCGCGATATGCGCCTCGCCCTTGGCGAGTGCCATGATGCCGCCCAGGCTACCGACATGCGCGGAGGACATGCCCATCTCCGGGTGACGCTTCTTAAGGAAGTTGCCAAGTACGTCGAGTGCGTTGTCGTGGCTCCCTATGCAGACCAAGGTGTGCTCTATGGTGTCTTTGGGCGTGAGTAGTTCCGCCTCTACCGTGCTACCCGCGCCCAGGCCTTCCATGCCGGCAGGTATGCGAACGAGCCCGTCCGCCCTGACGAGCGACATCAGCGCGCCCGCCCCGCGCGATACGGGAGTCGCCATCAGGTTGCCGCCTACCTTGCCTAACTTCACGCGCAGGAACTCCTCCTGCCCGAGCGGCGAGGCCGCCTGCCTCGAAAGCCTTGCGGACACGTACTCGGAAGCAGGGGGGACCCTGCCCTGCCAGCGGTATATCAGCTCTTGGGCGAACAGCCTGAATGTCAGCCATGCGGAGACTGGGTAGCCCGGCACGCCCATCACCGGCTTTCCGCCCACCGTGCCTAATATCAGCGGCTTGCCCGGTTTTATGTTCACCCCGTGCAGCAGCACCTCCCCCAGCTCGGCTATTGCGCGGCGCGTGAAGTCCTCGGAGCCTGCGGACGAACCCGCGTTCACCACTATTAGGTCAGAATCCCTGAGCGCGTCCTCGATATATTTTTTCAGGGCATCAACGCTGTCCGGCACTATACCGAAGCGGACGGCATCCGCGCCCCACCCACCAGCCATGCCCGCGAGCATACGGGAGTTGTACTCTAATATGTCGCCCTTTTTAAGTAACGCGCCCGGCTGTACCAGCTCGTCGCCGGTGGGTATAAGCGCCACCTTCGGACGGCGCCTGACGCTCACCTCCGTAAGCCCGCCCGCTATAAGCGCCGCCGCGTCCACGTCCCTTATCAGGTGGTTCTCCGGCATTATCATCTCGGTCGCAACTATGTCCTCGCCAATCACCCGTACGTGCTGCCAGGGCGTGGCGGGCTTTATTATCTCTATGCTGCCACCCGCGAGTTCGTCAATGTCCTCTATCATAATGACGGAGTCCATGCCCTCAGGCATCGGGTCGCCCGTGTCCACGTATATTGCCTGCTCGCCTATCACGAGGGACTTAGGGCTCGTCTCTGATGCCCCGAAGGTGTCCGTATACTTAACCGCGACACCGTCCATGCCCGCCGAGTGGTAGAACGGCGAGGAGAGCACCGCCGCGACCGCAGCCGCCGTCACGCGTCCAAGGGCCTCGTCCACTGATACGGTCTCTGCTCCGAGCGGAGTCCATGCGCCTATAGCGTCGAGCCTCTCCCGCCAGAGACGTAGCGCGTCATCGAGCGGGGTGAGGCTCATGTATATCTGCCTGTCGGACATTTTATCTCCAGTAACGCCCCGCTTAGGCGCGGTGCACTTTGTTCATCTTCGGAGCCACGGCTCCGTATGGTCGCCTCAGTCCCCCTCTTAAGATAAGAGGGGGATGGGGGAGTTATGATACTTAGTCGAACAGCTCCACGTCCACCCAGTCGCCCTTTACAAGCCCGTTCACGGAAAGCGGTATGACCACGGAGCCGTGCGCCTTCACGAGGGTGGTTATAAGCCCGGAGCGGCCCAATATAGGCCTCGCCCAATGCTCCCCGTCCCGAAGCTCAAGCGCCACCCTTATGTGGTCCTCCCTGCCGGGGGAGGAGGAATAGTTCCGGGCCATCCTCGCACGAACCACCCTGACAGGCGGTATGCCGGAAAGCCCGAGCGGGTCTACAAGGCCCGAGAGCCTCTTGATGAGCGGCCTTACAAAAAGCTCGAAGCTGACAGTCACGGCGACCGGGTGGCCGGGAAGCCCGAAGACCGGCTTAGCCCCCGCTACCCCTATTATAACAGGCTTTCCGGGCCTGACGGACACCCCGTGCACCAGCACCCCCGGCGGGCCCAGGTCGTTTATGACGCGCGCGGTCAGGTCTCTGGTGCCTACGGAGCTTCCCCCGGTTATGGCGACCACGTCCGCTTTTTCTGTGGCGGACTCGACTGCATCCCTTATGGCCGTGTACTCGTCCCGGAAAATGCCCATCTGCACGGGCAAGCCGCCTGCGTGCGCCACGAGGCCCGCAAGGTTGTAGGAGTTTATGTCCCGCACCTGGCCGGGCATGGGTACTTTGTCCGCCTCCACTATCTCGTTGCCGGTGTTTATTATGGCGACCCTCGGCCTGACGCATACGCTAATAGAAGTCACGCCTATGCCCGCAAGTGCGCCCATGTCCTGCGGGCGGATGCGGTGGCCCGCCGTGAGCAGCACGTCGCCCTGCCTCACGTCCTCGCCCTGCTGTACTATGTTGTCACCCGGGGCGACAGGCCGGTGCACCTCCAGAGTGCCGTCCGGGAGCCTCTCTGAGTGCTCCAACATCACCACGGCGTCCGCGCCGGGTGGCAGCATCCCGCCGGTGGATATGCCGAAGGCCTGGCCCTTGCCTATAGGCGCGAGGGCCTCCTCTCCCATCTGGATTTCACCTGCGAGGTTCAGGTACGCGGGCATGGAGTCGGTCGCGCCGAATGTGTCCTTGGCTGCCACGGCATAACCGTCCATGCTGGAGCGCGTAAACGCCGGGAGCGTAACGGTGGATACTACGTCGGACGCGAGCACGCGCCTCAGCGCGTCCGTTATGCCAACGGTCTCGCGCCCCGGCTCCGGCACGACGTAGCCGGCGTGGAATATATTCCCGGCCTCCTCCACAGTCACGAGACCTGCGCGGCCCAGCATGTCTTTATTGTCCATGCGATGAAAGCTCGAAGAGGTATGCGCGGCCCCCAGGAGGACCTGCGCCTACAATTTCCTTCGCATACGGGCTTGTTAGGAAGTCTGTGATAAAATGGTTGTCGGCCTCGCGGTAGTTTATTATGCCTCCCCGCTCCAGCCTTTCAAGCTCGCCGGGGTTGAACACTATATGTGTTATGCCCTCGTCTTTGAGCGCGGCCCAGACCTCGCCCGACCTCCCGTTTTTTTCCTTGAATACGGAATATGCGGTAGCCGCAGAGACGTATGTATAGACGTACCTGCGTTTTAAGTAAAGGCCCTGGCAGTCCCCTATCAACAGGACCCTGACGTCTTCCGGGAGGTTGTTATTTATATAACTCAGTGCCGGATATGTGTAGAGTATCGGCCCGCCGCCCGCATCCATGCGCCGGACAAGGAACTCGTCGTCCGTCTCGTGAAGCCCGGCAAAGCCCGGAGAGGCCGTCCATGCGTTTACCATGAAGAAGCTCAGGCAGAGACAGAAGACCAGGTAGAAAACGGCTGGTATAACAAAGGCCGCCCTGACATAGGCAGGCGCGTCGGCGACGAGCCTGGCGAATGCATACGCCGACAGGATGAGGGTGACGGCCAGGGCGGGGTACAGGTACCTTGTGATAGGGAAAAAGAAGTCCCAGAAGAGATACATTACCAGTGCAAGCATACAGAGCTTCTTTATGACGCGCGGCGTATTGCCCATCAACAGGAGACATGGCGCGAATACGAGGGGAATCAGCCCGAGATATGAAGCGGCCCCGTATGTCTTGGACGTGACGCCCGGCGACGACAGGAAGAGCCGCCAGGGATGTTCCCACAGGCCTTTGACCGCCTGACCGAAACCGGGGTGGTTCACGGATGCGAATATGTTCTTGTAAAGTTCCTGCGTCATGTCCCTGCCGCCAAACACGCCATAAAGGGCCGGGTATAAGGGGTTGCCGGTGTATATCAGGTTCTTGACAAGCCAGGGAGAGACTGCGGCTATTGCTGCGCCAATAAATATCAACATACTCCTATAGCCGTATTTACCCCGGCCTGCGTAGATATTCCATGCTACTGCGAGGCAGGCAGGGATGAATATCGAGATATAGGCGATATATTTTGTGCCCAGACATATCCCAGTGAACAAACCGGCCAATAAAAGAAAACCCTTATGCCCGTCTTTCGTCCAGATGAAATACGAATAGACGACCATGATGGTGTAATAGGTCAGGAACAGGTCGTTTGTGTATAGTATGGAATTTTCCACGAAGGCCGGCGTAAGCACAAAGAGCGTGGCCGGAAGGGCCGGGTGCAGGCCGTCCACTACACTGCGGCAGAAGTCGTAGACGACCAGCGCGCACGAGACGAACATGAGTATGTTAATATACTGTGCGAGCTTGAGCCCCGAGATTAACATGCCCAGCGTGTAGAGCATCTCGGCGAAGAAAGGGAAGTTGGAAAACGAGTCGTAGGGTATATATTTAATGCCGCCTTCCTGAATGTAGTAGTTGGGGACGCCCAGGTGGTATGCAAGCGCGTCGTAAAAAACGGCCGGGCGGAGTGCCTTGCCAAGCAGGAATATCCCTACTATCAGCAGGACGGACACGAAGAGGATGTCCTGCCAGGCAAGCTTTGCAACGCCCGACCTCATCTCTCTTGCGGCCGCGTATAACAGCCTGGCGCCGAAGACGAGCCCGGACAGGATAAAGCACAGGGCAACCGCCTTGCCGGTCGTGTTATACAGCCCGGCGACCCCCAGGAAAAAAGAAAGGTATGAGAGGACAGCCAGACCTGCCGCAAACGAAAAGACAAGCCGTTGGCCGGTATCAAGGGCGAGCCTCAGCGGCGTCAGTATAAGGCTCCCGGCCCCAAGCGCCGCCGTTGCCAGTACCATAAGATATAAAAGCGTGGGCAGCCCTTCAGACGAGAGCATGAATATCGACGCAAGGACGTCCTTAGGGACTATGAGAGCCTGGTTTCCGATAAGCGAAAGGGGGTGCCATGCGGGGAAGAAAGACAGGCTGATAAAGACCAGCCATGTCAGCGATATGATGTATACGGACTTTTCCGACAGGAGGTTTTCTCTTGATGACTCCAAGTATCACCCCTAAAAAAAAGGCAGGGTATACCATGCGATATGCCCTGCCTCGGTGCTATTATGTTACGCGGTTACTTGCCGTCCACCAGCTCTTTTAACTCTTTGCCCGCCTTGAAGAACGGGACCTTCTTCGAGGGCACGGACACGGGAGAGCCCGTCTTGGGGTTTCTGCCCTCGCGCTCCTTCCTCGTCCTTATCTTAAAGCTTCCGAAACCGCGTATCTCTATCTTGTCCCCGGTGCCGAGGGCGTCCTTGATGCTGTCGAATATGGTGTTGATTATTACCTCGGTCTGCTTCTTGGTCAGGCCGTCCACCTTGTCCGACACCTTCTCAACCAGTTCCGCTTTAGTCATGCTGACCCCCGATGATTTATAGTATTATGACCTACAGTAAATTTAATAGCACAAGAGACATGCGCTGTCAAGGCAAAGGTTGAATATGCCTACCTGACGGAGGGGGCGTTGTAGAGGTACAGGAGCCTCGGCAGGGCCGACTGCAGCGCCCCCCTGAAAAGGCCGCTGACGTCCTCGCCCTTCAGTATGTCCCAGATGGAGTTCTTCTTGTCCTCCTGCACTACGTTCGGCTCGCCCTCTATGTTGCCCAGCTTGCCCGCCAGCTTTATGGCGTCCTGGAGGTCGCCCATCTCGTCAACCAGCCCGAGTGCCTTGGCCTGCCTGCCGGTGAAAACGCCGCCGTCCGCTATCTGCCATACGGCCTCTTTTTTCATGTTGCGGCCCTTTGCCACCGCCTCCACGAACTGCGTGTGCGTGTCGTCTATGACGCCCTGCAGGTACAGCCTTTCCTCAGGCGTCATCGCGCGCATAGGGTTGCCCACGTCTTTTTTTGCGCCGCTTTTGATGACCTCGCTTTTGACCCCTATCTTGTTCATCAGCTCCTCGGCGGTGGCGAACTCCATTATGACGCCGATGCTGCCGGTAAGCGTGCCGGGGTTTGCCACTATCTTGTCGGAGGCTGCGGCTATGTAATACCCGCCGGATGCCGCGACCGAGCCCATAGAGGTGACTATCTTCTGCTTGTTGTTCTGGCGGACCTTGTAGACCTCCTCGTATATCTCCTGCGAGGGGACGACGGCGCCGCCGGGGCTGTCGATCCTTAGCACTATGGCCTTGACGGCGTCGTTTTCGGAGTATTTTTTGAGTTGTTTGACGACGTCTTCTGAGTCGAGTATTACGCCCTCGATCTTGATGACGGCCACCTTGTCGGAGGCCACCATCGGGGCCTCACCCAAAAAGAGTGAGGCCCCGGTGGACAGCGCTATGAGTAGCACGATGAGGAGTATCGAGCCTACTATGAATATTACGACAGGCCGCTTTTTCATGGCTTTGCCCCCTGCTTACGGCATCCGAGGTCTAACCGTTTGCGTTGCCGTTATCGGACTCCCTGAGCCTTGCGCCCAGAGAGCTGTCGAACTTCTCCTGAGAGCCCTTGAAGCCTTCCGACTCGCCGCGCTCCTGGTCTTTCTTGTACGCCTTGATGGAAAGGCCTATCTTCCTGTCGGACGTGTCCACCTTGATGATCTTTGCGGTGAGCTCGTCGTCTAACTTCAGCAGTTCTTCCACCTTGGTGTGCGGGTCCTTGTCTATCTCGGAGATGTGGATGAGCCCCTCGATGCCGTCTTCTATCTCGACGAACACGCCGAAGTCCGTTATCTTGATTACCTTGCAGGACACCACGTCGCCCACCCTGTAGCGGGAAGGTATGTCGCCCTCCCAGGGGTCGCCCGCGAGCTGCTTCAGGCCCAAAGAAAGCCTCTCTTTTTCCTTGTCCACGGAGAGCACGACGGCTTCGACCTTCTGGCCCTTCTTCAAGACCTCGGAGGGGTGCTTCAAGTGCTTCGTCCACGAGATGTCGGATATGTGTATCAGGCCGTCTATGCCCTCGTCCAGCCCGACGAACGCGCCGAACTCTGTGAGGTTCCTGACCTTGCCTTCTATCTTGGTGCCGATGGGGTACTTCTCGGCTATGACGTCCCAGGGGTTCGCCTCTATCTGCTTCATGCCGAGCGATATGCGCTTGTTGTCACGGTCGAGCGAAAGCACGACCGCGTCTATGATGTCGCCCATCGCGACTACCTTCGACGGGTGCCTGACCTTGTGGGTCCATGACATCTCGGATACGTGCACCAGGCCCTCTATGCCCTGCTCCAGCTCTACGAACGCGCCGTAGTCTGTCAGGCTGACCACCTTGCCGCGCACCCTCTGTCCGACCGGGTACTTGTCGTTGGAGGTCGACCAGGGGTCTGCGGAGAGCTGCTTTAAGCCCAGCGATACCTTCTCGTTGTCGCGGTCGAACTTGAGCACCATCACCTTGATGGTGTCGCCGACCATGAAAAGCTCCGAGGGGTGGCTTACGCGGCCCCAGGACATGTCGGTTATGTGGAGCAGGCCGTCTATACCGCCCAAGTCTATGAACGCGCCGTACTCTGTGATGTTCTTTACCACGCCGTCGATGACCGAGCCTTCCTTCAGGTTCGTCAGCGTCTCTGTCTTCTTCTTGTCCCTCACCTCTTCTAAGAGCGCCCTTCTGGACAGCACTATGTTGCCGCGCCTCTGGTTGATCTTCAGCACCTTCATGTCGAAGGACTGGCCGATGAGGGAGTCTAAGTTACGTACCGGACGGAGGTCGACCTGCGAGCCGGGCAAAAAGCCCTTCACGCCGTTGATGTCCACGGTCATGCCGCCCTTTATGCGGGCGATGACCCTGCCGCGTACCGGGGTCTCCTCGTTGCAGTTGACCTCCAGCTGCTCCCATATCTTTATCTTGTCGGCCTTCTCCTTGGAGAGCACTATGTTGCCCTCTGAGTCTTCGCGCTCCTCCAGGTAGACCTCTATCATGTCGCCGGGGGTTAAGTGGTCTGCCCTGCCGCCCGGGAACTCCTCGATAGGGATTATCCCCTCGGACTTGTAACCTACGTCCACCACCACGCCGTCCTGGCGCACCTGTATCACCCTGCCCTTGATGACCGCGCCTTCCTCGAAGCTCTTGAATGACTCCGCGTACAGGCGGTCCATCTCCTGCTCGCCCTCATCCATTTCCTTCTCCATGAGGTCGTACTCTTCCACCGTCTCGTAACCTGAATCCAGATCCTTTTCTTCGTTGCTCATTAAACTGCGTACCTCCTAGCGGGATTATAGTAAGCTTTTACTAGAAAAGCTACAAAAGCGTTGCAAGCCAAAAAATCATCCTAACACATTTTTTTGAATAATACCAGCATTACTCAACCGACCATCAATTTAAGTTTTTCTATCTCGGCCATCACGGTGTCGCTCACCCGCTGGTATCGCTCGTGCCCCGCCTCGCCGGGCACCCTCGTGAACTCTATCGGCTTGCCGTATGCAATGGTGATGGGGACCAGGTTCAGCTTCTCATGGGTCTTGCTCAGGGTCTTGTCGCTGCCCTTTATGTATACAGGCACCACGGGCACGCCCGCCATAGACACTATCATCCCGATGCCAGCCTTGCCCGGCAGCAGCTTGTCGCCCATGCCCCTCGTGCCTTCTGGGAACAGCCCGACCACGTCGCCCGATTTTAAGACGTCCATTATGTTCTTTAAGACCGCCTTGTCGAGTTTCTCCCTGCGGATGGGTATCGCCTTCCAACCGTGGAACAGGATAAAGCGTTTCCAGGCCCTGTCGAAAAGCTCCTCCTTGGCCACGAACCGCACGCGCCTCCATATGCCCGTGCCTACGAGGGTCGGGTCAAGGTAGCTTGCATGGTTGCTTGCGAGTATGACAGGGCCGGTCTTGGGCACGTTCTCACTGCCTATTACCCTGAAGCTGAGCAGGAGCCTGTAGAGCACAGCGAACATCAGGTGCGCAATGTCGTATATAAGAATCATGGCTGCCCGCCGGACGAGCGGACTATGGACTCCACCCGCCCCTTCATCACGGATACCGCCTGCTCTATGGTCATGGCCGTGCTGTCCACTAACATTGCGTCGGGTGCCTTCTTTAAGGGCGCGATGTCCCTGTGGCTGTCGTCGTAGTCTCGCTTCTTCACGTCTTCCACCGTATCCTCTAACGACACCGCCTGCCCCTTGTCGGTAAGCTCCTTGTGCCTGCGCCTGGCCCGCTCGTCCACGTCCGCGTCCAGGTAGAACTTGGCCTCCGCGTCGGGGAATACCACCGTGCCTATGTCTCTGCCCTCAAGCACCACGCCTCCGCCCCGGCCCATCTCCCTCTGCAGCTCAAGGAGCCTTTCACGAACGCACGGCTGTGCGGATATGGCGGATGCCGTCATGCTCATCTCCGGCGTCCTTATGAGGTCGGTCACGTCGGAGCCGTCCACGTATACCTTGATACCCGCACCGTCGGACTTGAGCCTTACTTCGGTCTTAGCACACAACTCACGGAGCAGAGGGCCTTCCACGGGGGCAACGCCTTCTTTTACGGCCTTCCAGCCCAGCGCCCGGTACATTGCCCCGGTGTCCACGTAGATGTATCCTAACTCGCGCGCGAGTAGCTTGCTTACGGTGCTTTTCCCGGCCCCTGACGGGCCGTCTATTGCGACTATTATTTTTTTGGACAAACGTGAAATACCCCGTATCATAACTCCCCCATCCCCCTCTTATCTTAAGAGGGGGACTGAGGGGGCGTTACTGGTTATTTTGTTACCGCCCCTTCTTTTTCTTCCTTCGCCAGCTTCGTCCGGGGCGCGGACTCCTTCGACGGGTCTATCTTGTCCTCGATGGTCCTCTGCGGGCAGAGCAGCACGCAGGTCTCGCACTCCGAGCACTTCTCGTAGTCTATCTTCGCAAGGAAGTTATCTAACGATATGGCCTTCTCCGGGCAGCCCTTCACGCACAGGGAGCACGCGATGCAGCCTAACTCGCATGCCTTCTTTACCACCGGCCCCTTGTCGTGCGAGCTGCACCTTATGTGGACACGCTTGGCGGCGGGGGTGAGAGTGATGATGCTCTTCGGGCATGCGGCCACGCATACCCCGCACGCGGTACACTTCTCGCGGTCAACCACCGGCAGGCGGTCCTTGGTCATGGTGATTGCCCCGAACGGGCAAGCCCTGCTGCACGTACCGTAGCCGAGGCAGCCGTACTGGCAGGTCTTGTCCCCGCCCGCCACGAGCACCGCCGCGCGGCAGTCCTTGACGCCCTCGTACACGAACCGCCTCGTAGCCTTGCACTCGTCGCCACGGCAGAACACGGTAGCCACCATCGGTATCACCTCAGGCGCTACCTTGCCGGTTATCTTTGCCACCATCGCGGCTATGTCCGCCTTGCCGGGCGCGCACAGGCCGGATGACAGCGTCGGGTCGTTGACGACGGCCTCGGCGTAGCCCTGACAGCCTGCAAAGCCGCAGGCCCCGCAGTTGGCGCCGGGCAGCACGTCCCTGACCGCCTCCACGCGCGGGTCGGTCTTCACGGCGAACTTCCGTGCCGCAATGGCGAGCGCCAGTCCGAATACGGCCCCGACCGCGCCCATGAAGGCAAGGGAGGTGAGTACTATGTCAATGAGGTCAGGTTGCATATTATTAAACCGTTATCAGACCCGAAAATCCCAGGAATGCAAGGGCGATAAGCCCGGTAACTATGAACGCTATAGGCATCCCCTGAAACGCCTTCGGGACTGCCGCAAGTTCTATCTTCTCCCTTATGCTCGCCATTATCACGAGGGCAAGCGAGAAGCCCGCGCCTGAGCCAAGGCCCATAGTAATGCTCTGCATGAAGTTATACTTCTCGTCCGCGTTAATCACCGGTACGGCGAGTATGATGCAGTTGGTCGTGATGAGCACGAGGTAGATGCCCAGCTTGTGGTAGAGCGCGGGGTTGATCTTTTTGAGCACGGTGTCCGCGCCCTGCACGAAGCCCGCGACTATGCCGATGAACACTATTATCTTGAGGAAGGTCAGGTGCAGCGGTAGCATCACGAGGTTATATACCAGCCACGAGAGCGCGGCGGATATGACCATGACGGCGGTGAAGGTCGCGCTCATGCCGACCGCGGTCTCCATCCTCTTCGTCACCCCGAAGAAAATGCAAAGACCCAGGTAGCGGGAGAACACGAAGTTGTTTATTATCGCGGACGCTATGAAAATCTTTATAAGGTCGTGTGTCATTTAATGATGCCCCCCGCCGCCGCTCTTGACGCCGCCGAAGTACCTGTCCTCTATCCAGTTGAATAGCCCCATGAGTAGCCCTATGACGAAAAACCCTCCTGCGGGCAGTATCATTATAAGCAGCGGCCTGCCGCCTAATATGTTGAAACCCATCAGGCTCCCTTTGCCTGCGAGTTCCCTCACCCCGCCCACGAGCACCAGCGCGCCCAGGAAGCCGAGCCCCATCCCTATGCCATCGAACGCGGATGGCACGACTTTATTCTTGCTAGCGAACAACTCAGCGCGAGATATTATTATTGCGAAGACCACTATCAACTGGATGTAAAGCCCCATCTCCTTGTACGCCGTACGCGCGTATGCCGCCATGACCATGTCCGTGATGCTTACGTATGTCGCTATGATGAGTATGTATGCGGGTATGCGCACCTTGGGGTTGATGAGGCCACGGAACAAAGACACCGTGATGTTCACCATCGTCATCACGCACAAGACCGCGACGCCCATGAGCAGGCCGTTCTTCACGGAGGTCGTGACGGCCACCGCCGGGCAAAGCGACAGCGCAAGCTTGAATACGGGGTTCTCGGAGAACATCCCGTTGGTCAGCAGCTTTATTAAGTCAGGCTTCTTTTCGTCGGACATAAAACCTCGAATGCCTTGCTTCCAATTTGTAGGGGCCGTACCCATGTGTCGGCCCTTTTCTTTGGTGTCGTCCCGACCGAAGCGGAGGGACCTGCTTTTGATTTATAAACAGCAGATTCCTCGGCTTCGCTCGGAATGACAGACTATTTGGTTATAACCCTCCCTGCACGAGCGTATCCACCGCGTCCTTCGTCCCCTTTGTCACGGCCCTCGACGATATCGTCGCGCCGGAGATGGCCTGGATGTTGCTGTCCGTCTCGCCCTTTATCACCACGAGGTTGTCCACGCCCTTGCCCTTGAACTGCTCTTTGAACCAGCTATCCGTAATCTGGTCGCCGAGGCCGGGCGTCTCCGCGTGGCTCAGGATGTCTATGCCTATTACCTTGTGTTCCTTGTCCACTGCGACCAGCATGGATATGAAACTCGAATACCCCTTTGCCGGGCATGCGACCACGTACCCTATGGTCTCGCCGCCCTTGACCGCCTGGTATATCTTGGCCTCATTGCCGTCTATGACGACGTCTTTGACCGGGGTGATGGACTCGGCACTCGGTATGAGGTTCTTTAGCGCCTCTTCACGCTCTTTGGCCTCCATCATAATCCTGACCGGGTCGGTCTTCGCCCACGCCGCTGATAGTATTATCCCCGCAAGCGCGCATATTACCGTGAGGTTCAGCGTTATCTTTATTATGTCGCCCATTACGCCTTCACCTTCGCGCCACCCGTTCCCGGCGCCCCGAACTTCTTAGGCGTGAACGCCCTGTCGAGCAGCGGGGTGAACAGGTTCATTATAATGATTGCGTAGCATACGCCTTCCGGGTATCCGCCCTTGATGCGTATCAGCGCGGTGATTGCCCCGCAGCCGACCCCGAATGCGACCTGCGCGTTCTTCAGCTGGGGAGCCGTTACGTAGTCGGTCGCCATGAAGAACGCGCCGAGCACGAGCCCGCCGGAAAGCATCGCCAGTAGCGGGTCCCCGCCGGAAAGCCATGTGATTGTCGCGACGGTAGCTATGAACGTAAAGGGTATGTGCCATGTGATGTACCGCTTTACGAGCAGGTATCCCGCGCCAAGGAGCAGGGCAAGCACGCCTACCTCGCCCATAGAGCCGCCCCTGTGCCCTAAGAACATCTGGGTATACATGTCGGTTTTGTCCACGAAGTGGGTGAGGAGCTTGTCGTAGCCCTCTTCCTTCAGGATGCCGAGCGGGGTGGCGGCGGTTACCGCGTCGAGGCGCGCAAGCGACAGCGTGGACGCAGGCACGGGCCATGAGGTCATAAGCCTGGGGAAAGAGGCGAGCAGGAATGCGCGCCCGATAAGCGCGGGGTTAGATATGTTGTACCCGAGCCCGCCGAAGAGCTGCTTTGTGATGATGATGGCTACTGCCGCGCCCAGGACGGGCAGGTAGAACGGTACTCCTGCCGGGAGGTTCATGCCGAGCAGGAGCCCGGTGAGAAACGCGCTTCCGTCTCCGGCGGATACCCTCACCCCCATCGCCTTTTGCGCAATCGCTTCGAAGGCCATGCAGGAGAGAATGGACACCGCCAGTACCATCAGCGCGGGCAGGCCGAAGTAATAAACCGAAAGCGCGGCGGCCGGGAACAGGGACGCGGATACCGTCCACATTATATGCCCCACCGTCTCGCCTGAGCGGATGTGCGGGCCAATAGACGCGGTGAAACGCGGCTCTGGCTCCGGGGCTGTCTTCGGCTGTCCGGCCGGAGTGTCCATGTTGAAAGTACCCACCTTATGAAAGATCTACTACGCCTTAACTTTCTTCTTCGCCAGCTCGCGTTTCGCCCACTTGGCGAACTGCACCATCGGCCTGCCGGACGGGCATACGTACGAGCACGAGCCGCACTCGAAGCAGTCTAACACCCCGTGCTCCCTGGCCTCCTCGAACCGGCCCTTTTCGATAAGCTGGCTGATAAGCCCGGGGTTAAGCCCCATCGGGCATGCCTCTATGCACCTGCCGCACCTGATGCACGGGCCTATATCCACCACCGGGGTATCCTTCCCGGTAAACGCCACTATGCCAGACGTGCCCTTTATCACAGGCACCATGAGCGCGGATTGCGCGATGCCCATCATAGGGCCGCCCATCACCACCTTTGTCGCGATATCCCTGAGCCAGCCGCACTGCACCACCAGGTCGGAGAACATCGTCCCTATCCTGACCCTCATGTTCTTGGGCTGCTTTACGCCCGGCCCGGTTACCGTGACGACCCTCTCGATCAGCGGCCTGCCGTAGCGCACCGCCTCGTATATGGCTGCTGCCGTGCCCACGTTCTGCACCACCACGCCCACGTCCATCGGCAGGTGTCCGGGCGGTACTTCCAGCCCGAGCACCGCCTTGATGAGCTGCTTCTCGGAGCCCTGCGGGTACTTGACTTCGAGCGGGACTACCTTCACGCCCATCCTGCAGCCCTTGGGCACGTCCACCTCGAGCCCGGAGCGCTCGTAGTATGTCTCGGTCATCAGCTCGCATGCTACCTTACCCGCCTCTTCCGTCATCCGTGCGATAGGCCCCGGCTTGTTAGACTCTATACCCACAAAACCCTCGGTTACACGGAGGGCGGACATTATAATCTTGAGGCCCTCGATTACCGAGGCGGGCGATTCCTCCATCAGCCGCGAGTCGGACGTGAGGTACGGCTCGCACTCAGCTCCGTTTAATACGGCGTACTTTATCTTCTTCTCTTTGGGCGGGTCGAGTTTTATATGCGTGGGGAAGGTTGCCCCGCCCATGCCCACTATGCCCGCGCCCTTTATTATCGCAAGGAGTTCAGGTGGCGGGATGCGCATGTAGTCATCGTGCTCTATCAGCCCGTCCACCCATTCGTCCAGCCCGTCGTTCTCTATGACCACCGACGGGGCGTCGAAGCCCATTGGCGAGGGGAAGTTGCCGACTGCTATCACCTTGCCGGATATGGAGGCGTGCACCGGTACGGATACCGCGCCCTGGGCCTCGCCCACCACCTGCCCCTTCTTTACGAGGTCGCCCACCTTCACGATGCAGTTCGCGGGCGCGCCGATGTGCTGGGACATGGGAATGACGACACGGTCCGGCATCCCGGCCTGCACTATCGGCAGGTTTTCGGTAGCCTCCTTGTGTCCGGGCGGGTGTATGCCGCCTTTAAAAGCGGTCACTTTTTTTTCTTCTCCGTCACCAGCAAATCTTTCAACTCCTTCACGAACTCGTTTATGTCCTTGAAGTCCCGGTACACGGAGGCGAAGCGCACGTATGCCACCTTGTCCAGTTCCTGCAGCTTCTTCATTATCTCCTCGCCCACCGCGCTTGCCGAGATCTCCTTGTCCGAGCCTTCTAAGAGCTTCTTCTCTATGTCGTCCGTCACGCTCTCAAGGGTGTCCATCGAGATAGGCCGCTTCTCGCACGCCTTCTTAAGCCCGGAGAGAACCTTCATGCGGTCGAACGGCTCGCGCCTGCCGTCCTTCTTGACCACCATAGGCATTATCTCCTCCACCCGCTCGTAGCTGGTGAAGCGTTTCTGGCATTTGCCGCACTCCCGCCTGCGCCTGATGGCCTCGCCGTCTGTGGAGAGACGCGAGTCTACAACCTTGTCTTCGAGGAAACCGCAGAAGGGGCATTTCATGTTGCTCTCCTTTGTCAGCCGAGCTTGACTATCTCTATGCCGGACTCGTTCAGCATCTCTATCCCCAGGTTGTCCGGGTATCCCTCGTCGTATATTATCTTTAAGATGCCTGCGTTTATAATCATCTTAGAGCATATGATGCAGGGCAGGTTCGTGCAATAGAGCGTGGAGCCCAGTATGACGGTCCCGTGCTTGGCGGCCTGGACTATAGCGTTTTGCTCCGCGTGCAGGCCCCGGCATATCTCGTGCCGCTCGCCGGAGGGTATGCCCATCTTCTCCCTGAGGCAGCCTACGTCTATGCAGTGAGCCGCGCCGGAGGGCGGGCCGTTGTAGCCCGTGGCAAGGATGTTCTTGTCCTTGGCAAGTACCGCGCCCACCTGCCTCCTGACGCAGGTCGAGCGTTTTTTCACCAGGTGGGCAATCTCCATGAAGTATTCGTCCCAGGTTGGCCTTGTCACGATGCTACCCCGACTATGTTTTCGTATACCGGGAACCTGAGCGCCATCGCCTTTGCCCGCACCCGCACGTCCTCCATCCGGTGAGCGTCCCTGCCCTCCACGGCGACTTCGGCTATCATGCCCGCAATCGTGTCCATGTCGGACTCCTTCATGCCCCTCGTGGTGACTATGGGCGTGCCCAGCCTTATGCCGGATGTAACCGTCGGCGGCTTCTCGTCGAAGGGTATCCCGTTTTTGTTTACCGTGATGCCCGCAATGTCGAGTGCGGACTCGGCCTCGTGGCCGGTGATGCCCTTGCCCGTCAGGTCGACCAGCATCAGGTGGTTGTCCGTACCGCCGGACACGAGGGTGAAGCCTCTCGATGTAAGCCCGGTCGCAAGGGCGGACGCGTTTTTGACTACCTGGGCTTGATACGTCTTGAACTCAGGCGTCATAGCCTCCTTGAGCGCCACTGCCTTCGCGGCTATAACGTGCATCAGCGGCCCGCCCTGTATTCCGGGGAAGACCACCCTGTCAACGGCCTTGGCGTGCTCTGCGCGGCACATCACCATCCCGCCCCTCGGGCCACGGAGGGTCTTGTGCGTGGTGGTGGTCACGAAGTCCGCGTACGGCGAGGCGCTCGGGTGCGCCCCCCCCGCGATAAGCCCTGCTATGTGGGCGATGTCCGCCATCAGGTACGCGCCTACGGAGTCGGCTATCTCCCTGAAGGCCTTGAAATCTATCGTGCGCGGGTATGCAGACGCGCCTACCACTATCATCTTAGGTCTGTGCTCTTTGGCTACCGATGCTACCTCGTCGTAGTCAATCAGCCCGGTCTCGCGCCTCACACCGTAATGCACCGAGTTGTATATAGAGCCGGAGAAGCTTGCAGACGCCCCGTGCGTAAGGTGTCCTCCGTGCGTCAGCTTCATGCCGAGTATAGTGTCGCCGGGCTTCAGCACGGAGAAGTAGGCGGTCATGTTCGCCTGGGAGCCGGAGTGCGGCTGTACGTTGACGTGGTCCATCCCGAATATCTCTTTCGCCCGCTTGATGGCAAGCTCCTCGACCACGTCCGCGTACTCGCACCCGCCGTAGTAACGGCGGCCGGGGTAGCCCTCGGCGTATTTGTTCGTGAGCACCGAGCCCTGCGCCTCAAGCACCGCGCGTGACACGTAGTTCTCGGACGCTATCAGTACAATCTTCTCGGACTCGCGGGTCTTCTCGTCCTCGATCGCCTGCCAGACCTCGCGGTCGGAATCTTTTAGTGACGGCATGTTGCTGCTACCTCTCCCCTTAGCTGTTATCATAACTCCCCCATCCATGCTCAGGCGCATCGCACTTTGTTCATCTTCGGCGGACTTGCCGCCGTAAAGTGGCCTCTTATCTTAAGAGGGGGACCGAGGGGGCGTTACTTCTTCCGTGGTTACTTCTTCATCATGCACACGTTCTTCTCAAGTGCGCTTATCTTGTCCAGCCTTCTCTGGTGCCTGCCGCCCTCGAATGGCGTGGCAAGCCACTGCTTCAGCATCTCCATAGCAACCTCGACGCCGGTTACACGCCCGCCAAGCACAAGGACGTTCGCGTCGTTATGCAGCCGCGACATGCGCGCAGTGTAGCTGTCGTGGCAGAGCGCTGCCCGCACCCCCGGGAACTTGTTCGCCACTATGGACATCCCTATCCCGGTGCCGCAGACCGTGATGCCCCGGTCAACCTTGCCGGTCGATACGGCCTCGGCCACCTTTGCGGCGTAGTCGGGATAGTCCACGGACACCTCGTCCTCCGTGCCCATGTCTACCACCTCGACGTCGAGCGTCTTGAGCACGCCTGCGATAGCTTCTTTAAGCTCCAGGCCCCCGTGGTCACAGCCAAGTGCAATCTTCATGATAAGGCCAGCCTCCTCATACCATAATGGTGTACCTGCCCCAGCCGGGCAGAGCGTATAATTGTAGCTTCCATGATAACGGGTGTCAAGAAAAAACGGGCGGCGAAATCGCTTGATTTATATAAGCAAGGCTGTATAATACTTCAAATAATATCAGGCATCTTATACATGAGGAGAGAAAATGTTTAAAATGATTACCGCCGAGCAAATTAAAAAAGAAATCCAAAAAGAATGCAGGGTACTGAAGATTACAAAAGGTCAGGTAGCACCCTGGAGGCTATTGCGCGGAAAATACGGAAATACCCCTGATAGACTTAACGCTTTCGGTGTGGCAATAAAAGAACTACAAGACGAAGGTTTTTGGGACGAGAAGTTTATGCTCAACTAAACTGCCGTAGTTGCATAGGCTTTCGCGTAGAGGAAAAAAGGGCGCGGCGAGAGATGACCGATAGGCGTCGGGTTTATTGTATAATTTGCAGCGTATTCAGTGTATACTCCAAATGGAGCGTCAATGGGCTACGAATTTTCAAAACACGCTCTGGATATGTTGAAGGAACGAAATATTACAGAGGCGTGGGTGAAGGACGCAATTGACAAGCCGGATTATTATAACGAGGGGCTTGACGGGAATATGCACTATTACAAAAGCGTCCCGGAACGTGAGGGGCGTCCATTGCATGTCGTTATAAATGCCCGTGTAAAGCCGGTCAAGGTGGTTACAGCGTTTTTTGACCGGAGAGCGAGGAGGCCAGAATGAGGCTGAAAGTAGACAAGGAAAGCGACGCCCTTTACTTCCGGCTGGACGAGACCTCCATTGTCGAGTCCGAGGAGGTACAGCCCGGCGTGGTATTGGACTTCAACGCCGAAGGTAAGGTGGTAGGGATAGAGATACTCAACCTAAGCGACAGGACGGACCTGGAGCAGTTGAAGGTCTTGCAGTACGAGACTGTGTGAAGTTGCCATTCTGGAATCACTGGTATCACAAAATGTGACACCACATACAAAAACGCAAGCGCATAGGCTTTCGCGTAGAGGAGAAAAGGGTGCGGTGGAAGGCGGGGCGATAGGCGTTGACTTGCTCTTTTGCAAAAATTGGCGGGGAAAGCTTAACACTTACATATGAATATATCAGACGAAGAAAGAAATCGAGATCTGAAAATAAAGCATCTACAATTGTATACAAATTGGAAAAGAGATAAAGGTCCATGCATTATTTGTGGTGAAAAATATGGAAACGGAAAAGACCATTTACCTCCCAAAGTTCTATATCCCAAAAAGTTGAGGAATGACAAAACTTATTTCTTCACTTTTCCAGTTTGCTCGAAATGTAACAGAGGGTCATCAGATGAAGACTTCCTATTTAGTGTGTTATTGTCATTTGGCCTCAATCAAAATGCCTATTTAAACTATCAAAAGCCTACTGACCCTGATTTGGCTGCATTAGATGAACAGGCTTTATGTCATTTTCAAGATCCAACATTAGCTGAACACCGCAAGAAACTGCTACAACCATACATGGGTAAAGATCCGGCCACTGGTAGAGATGCAATCAATTTCGCTAAGTTGCCCATAAACAGAACAACAACCAAAATAGTAAAATCTATTTACTGGTTGCATACTGGTGGCGACATCCTTCAGAGGTATAATCCTGGCTGGTGGATACGTCCCGCTATTGATGCATCTAAAGAAAACTTCATTGAAAAGCATCTAAAAACGAGTCATGCAGATCTTCAGTGGGAGGATAAATTTATTTCACATTATACAATAGGTCATCCAGAAAATAGTGTTGGTGGTTTTATTATATGCTCTCTTCATTTCTATACTAAAAAATCCGTAAGAGAAGGGATGAGTTGGTTTTTGGTCGCTGCGCCAGTAAATACTAAAATCAACGATAAAAGTATGTTTGACATATGTAAATCAATTTACGGGGATCCAACAATCGCACCAGCAAAATAAGACATAAAAAAGCGAAACAACCTCTTAATTAATGGGTAAACAAGTACTCGCCCCTAATTTATTAGTCCCCCGCTTCCCCCCTCCCCCCTCATGCTTCTTTGTTGACAAATTATCAGCTTAACGGTTATTATTGGGCTTACGACAAACGAAAGCACCCGGAGGACTATGAAACAGGACATCATAAAGATATTCGAGGACTCCGCCAAACTCAAGCAGGTATTCGCAAAGGAGTACGCGGACACCATCATCGAGGTCGTGGAGCTTATCGCAGGCACGTTCACGCGCGGGGGCAAGGTGCTCCTGTTCGGTAACGGCGGCAGCGCCTCGGACGCATCGCACATAGCGGGCGAGTTCGTCAACCGCTTCCTGCTCGAAAGGCCGGGCCTGCCCGCCATCGCGCTCAACACGGACGTTGCCGTGATGACAAGCATCGCAAACGACTACGACTACTCCGAGATATTCGCAAGACAGGTCAAGGCGCTCGGCCAGGAGGGGGACGTGGCCATCGGCATTTCCACCTCCGGCAGCTCGCCCAACGTGGTGAAGGCAATCGCCGCCGCAAAGGACTTAGGGATGAAGACCGTAGCCCTGACCGGCAGCAAGAACAAGGGTGGGAAGCTGGCCTCCATATCGGACTTCGCGTTCGTGGTGCCGTCCTCCGAGACCCCGCGCATACAGGAGGTGCACATCACGCTCGGCCACGCGATCTGCCAGTTAGTGGACGAGACGCTGTTCGGCAGCTCCTCAAAGAAAGGCTGACGGATTGAAGTTCACCCCAATAGACGCCACCAGGTTAAAGACTTACAGCCTCAAGCTCAGGAAGAGCAAGGTGGACGCGGCATCTTCGGCAAAGCCCTTCACGCCGGGCGGGAGCTTCAAGGATTTTTTGGACACGCTTCCGGGCATACTCGCGGCGGAGTCCTTCAAGGACGTGGTCAAGGCGATAGCGGCTGCGAGGAAATCCGGCAGGCCGGTTGTGCTCGGCATGGGCTCGCACGTAATCAAGGTGGGTCTTTCGCCGGTGGTGATAGACCTGATGGCGAAGGGCGTTATTACCGCGCTCGCCTTGAACGGCTCCGGGATAGTACACGACTTCGAGATGGCATACCAGGGCCGCACCTCCGAGGACGTGGACGCGGAGATTGGCGACGGCAGCTTCGGGATGGCCGAGGAGACCGGGCGCATCGTGAACGAGGCTGTAAATGCTGGCGTGGGCGAGGGGCTTGGGATAGGCGCGTCCGTTGGCCGGGCGATAGCGGCTGGCAACTACCCGCATGCCGACAAGAGCCTGCTTGCCGCCGCATACAGGCTCGACATCCCCGCCACGGTACACGTAGCGGTCGGCACGGACATACTGCACATGCACCCCTCCGCGGACGGCGCGGCGATAGGGCTTGGGAGCCTCCGGGACTTCAGGCTTTTCTGCTCCGTTGTGTCGGCCCTCGAAGGCGGGGTATATATTAACCTGGGCTCTGCGGTGCTCCTGCCGGAGGTCTTCTTAAAGGCAGTCACCACCGCAAGGAACCTGGGCGCGCCATTAGAGAAGATAACCACGGTAAACATGGACTTCATACAGGGCTACCGCCCGAACACCAATGTGGTCAGGCGCCCGACGCTCAAGGGAGGCCGGGGCTACTCGCTAACCGGCCACCACGAGATAATGTTCCCGCTGCTTGCGGCGGCGGTGTTAGAGGAGTTGTAGGGCGCGCCGCCCCCGGCGCGCCGCAAGCCCTCACCCTCAATCCCTCTCCCATAGGGAGAGGGAGGCAAGGTAGGGATGTTTGTAGTTGCCCAATTCATTGGGCGTTTTCGACCTTATTACCCTCCCCACCTGCGGGGGAGGGTTAGGGTGGGGGTGAATAAGGACGATATGGCCGAACAGACGACACAGGGCTCCGGCAGTTGTTTCAGGTGCGGGGTGGTCTTTCCGGAAGGGGGGCTTCGCTACCGCGTGGACGTGCGCGTCGCGGCGGACACGGGTAACGAGCTTTCACCCGGCGACCTCGTGAAGGAACTCGAACACCTGTTGAAGGTGATAGAGGGCAAGGACGCGGGGCAGCTCGAGAAAGAGGTGCACTCGGACTTCCGGTTCTTCCTCTGCAAGCCCTGCAAGGACGAGTACATGAAAGGCCCGGAAATCCCGTTGGGCCAGTTTTTCTTCGGAGATTAACTGCCCCCTTTGTAGCTGCCCCATTTATGGGGCGCTTTTAGAAATATAATGGCAAATACGCCCGATGAATCGGGCAGCTACATTAGTATACAGAGGTGGCTATGAAATCCAAAATAAAGACCCAGGACGAACTCCGTGCGATAATAGAGGACCTGCACAGCGCGGGCCGTAAGGTCGTATTCACCAACGGCTGCTTCGACATCATACACACAGGCCACGTCCGTTACCTGAAGATGGCGAAGGGCTACGGAGACGCGCTGGTGGTGGCGGTGAACTCGGACGAGTCCGTGCGCGGGATAAAAGGGGACAAAAGGCCTATAAACCCGCAGGACGAGAGGTGCGAGGTGCTCTCCGCGCTCTGCATGGTGGATTATGTAACGGTATTCGACGAGGCGGACCCGCACAAGGTCATATCCGAGCTACAGCCGGACGTGCTGGTGAAGGGCGGGGACTGGGACGTGGGCAACATAGTGGGCCGGGACATAGTGGAGGCGGGCGGGGGGAAGGTATACTCGCTGCCCTTTATCGAGGGGGCTTCCACCTCCGGCATAATAGACAGGATACTAAAGAAGCACGGCTGACACAGGAGGTGAGCATGGGCTTTTTCGGGTACTTCAAGAAGGGTATAGAGCTTGCGATGCTGAAGGGTGACGCTGCGGACGAGGTGGCCTCGGACCCCGAGTCTTTTGTGCCAGCCCTTGTAATCTACATGCTGCCTTCAGTCCTGGTAGCCGTCCTTCTGGTCGTGGTAATACAGATGTTTGCGGGCGCAGGCATGGCGGGCATGGCCGGGCCGGGCGGCCTGCCGCCGCAGGCGGCGATATTTATCCCGCTGATAAGCAAGATATCCTACGGCCTGATAATACTCTTGCCGCTCGCAGCCCTCCTGGGCACGCTTTTTTACGTAGGCATACTCCACCTGGTTGCAAAGCTCTTCAAGGGCGAAGGGACGTTCCTGGACTTCTACCAGACCGTGGGCATAGGCAGCCTGGTGAGTTGGGGAGGCATCCTGCCGTACATCGGAATACTGTTCTCGCTCTGGACGGTAGTGGTCACCGTGGTGGTCACCTCCCGCGTCCACAAGCTCTCGACCGGTAAGTCCGTGGCGGTAGTGCTCCTGCCGCTCGTCGTCCTGTTTGCGATAGGCATAGCGCTCGCCATAGGCTTCGCGGCTATGATGATGGGCAGCATGCCGACCCATCACTGAGGCATAATGGTTATAGACGTAGACGACGAACTTCTGAAGAAGGCGAAGAAACTCTCCGGTGTAAGGAAAAATGCCGACGTGGTCAAGCTCGCCTTGGAGTGCTTTATAAGGCAGAAGAGTGTCGAGAAGATAATGGAGCTAAAGGGAAAAATACACTGGGATGGCGACCTCGATGAGATGAGGAAGGACCGCCGGTTTACTTGCAGATAAGCTGGTTTTGATTTTGTGAATACTAAAGACAACTCGCCCATATTCAGCCGTGTATTAGGCTCGCTGGAAGGTGGCGGCGACAAAATAAGCGTCACCGGGCTTTGGGGCTCATCCAAGGCCCTTTTTCTTTGGGAACTTGCCAAGGGACAAAGAAGGCCCGTCCTCGTACTGTCACCCACCCAGAAAGAGGCCCAGGCTATAGCCTCGGACTACGCATTCTTCGCATCAAGAGACGAATCCCCCAAGAGGTGCGCGTACTTCCCGGCCTACGACGTGCTGCCCTACGACGTGATAGAACCCGACCCGGCTATCATAGCGGAACGCTTAAAGACCCTATCAGGAGTGTCAGAGGGACAAATATCCCTCGTGGCCGCGCCGATAAAGGCGTATATGCAGAGGCTCCCGGCCCCGGACAGCCTCGTAGGCGAGGGCGCGCGCGTGTCCGTCAGGAGGGGCGAGGAAATCGGCCACGACAAGTTCGTAAAGCGTCTTTCTGTGTTCGGCTACAGCCGCGTCCCGATGGTCTACGAGCCGGGCGAGTTCTCGGTGCGCGGCGGGATATTAGACGTATTCCCCCCGGGCATGGACATGCCTGTCCGAATGGAGTTCTTCGGGGACACGGTGGAGTCAATCAGGGCCTTCGACATGGAGTCCCAGCGCTCGGTAAGCGAGCTGGACGAGTTTACAGTATCATCGGCAAGCGAGTCGGGCGCAAAGATGGCCGAACTTGCGGCGTACTTCAAGGAAGGCTGCCTGCTCGTGCTCGACGAGCCGGACAGGCTGTTCGACGAGGCCAAGGCGTTCTACGCGCGTGCGGTGTCGTCGTATGTGGACTACACGGAGTCCAAGGGGAAGTCCGGGACACCCGCGCCGGAAGAGCTTTACGTCACGCCCGAAGAAATAAGGGGCATGTCGGGCCGCATGTCCGTTATAACCTTGGAGCATATGCCTCTTTCCGCGCCCGCCGTGGACTGGGAGAGGTACGAGTACCCGGTAAGGTCGGCAGAGGGCTTGAGGCTCAGGGAGGACGTGCCAGCGTCCTGGCCGGAGGATCTCCCGAAGACGCCCACCGCAATATTCTGCCGGAACATAAAGGACATGGCCGGTGACAGGGTCGTGAACGTGGTGTCCCATACGCAGGGTCAGGCGGAGAGGATACGCGAGATATTCGCGGAGCACGGCCTGCCCGCCGGGGGTGGCCGGTACATACTGCCCGGCGAAGACTTGGAAAAGGGCGTGGCGCGGGTAGCGGTGGGTGTGCTCGAAGCGGGCTTCGTAATGGACGAACCCGGCCTCGCGTTTGTCACGGCCAAGGAGCTTTTCGGGGAGAAGCCGAAAGGCGCGCCCGCGCCGAGGGCGAAGGTGGAGAGGTTCCTGACCTCGCTTTCAGAGCTTTCCACGGGCGGCCTCGTGGTGCACGTGGACCACGGCGTTGGCAGGTTCGAGGGCATAAGGCGCCTCAAGCTGCTCGGGGTCGAGACCGACTTCCTGGACGTGGTATACCAGGAGGGCGCGAGGCTCTACGTGCCGGTGGACGAGCTTGGCAAGCTCCAGAAGTACCTGGGCGGCGAGGACTCGACGGTCAAGCTCGACCGGCTCGGAGGGGTGAGCTGGGAGCGCACGAAGCAGCGGGCGAAAAAAGCGGTGATGGACATGGCGGGTGAACTGCTTGAGTTGTACGCAGCGCGCGCCGTCACGCCCGGGTTTGCCTGCAGCCCTGACGACCACCTGTACCGCGAGATGGAGTCCGCTTTCGAGTACGAGGAGACCCCGGACCAGGCGCGCGCAATCATGGACGTTAAAGAAGACCTGGAGAGGCCGCACCCTATGGACAGGCTAATCTGCGGGGACGTGGGGTACGGGAAGACGGAGGTCGCGCTCCGGGCGGCCTTCAAGGAGGCCCTCGACGGCAGGCAGACGGCTATACTGACCCCCACCACGCTCCTTGCGAGCCAGCACTACGATACGTTTACGGCGCGCCTTGCCGCGTTCCCCGTAAAGGTGGAGATGCTGTCCCGGTTCACCCCGAAGGAACGCGTCAAAGAGATAAAGGCGGGAATCAAGGCGGGTTCCGTGGACATTGTGATAGGGACGCACAGGCTTCTGCAAAAAGACGTGGCCTTCAATACGCTCGGGCTTGTGGTGGTGGACGAGGAGCACCGCTTCGGTGTCGCACACAAGGAGAAGCTCAAGAAGATGCGTAAAGAGGTGGACGTGCTCACCCTGACCGCTACTCCCATACCCAGGACGCTCAACATGTCCATCACGGGGATACGCGACTTATCTATTATAGAGACACCGCCCCCGGACAGGCTCCCCATAAAGACCATCGTGACGAGGTTCGACCATACGGTCATCAAAGAGGCGGTGCAGAGGGAGATGATGCGCGGAGGGCAGGTGTTCTTCGTGCACAACCGCATCGAGAGCATATTCAAGATGGCCGCGACCCTGAGCGCCATACTCCCGGAGGCAAGGATAGGCGTGGCGCACGGCAGGATGCGTGAGGACGCGCTCGAGTCCGTGATGCGGGAGTTCATCGAAGGCAGGCTCGACATGCTCCTGACTACCGCAATAATAGAGTCCGGCCTGGACATACCGCGTGCAAACACCATAATAATCAACAGGGCCGACCGCTTCGGGCTCGCGGACTTATACCAGCTCCGGGGCCGCGTGGGCCGTTCCCGCTCAAGGGCATACGCGTACCTGCTCGTCCCGGACGAGGGCGCCATCACCGAGGGCGCGCAGAAGCGTCTCCGGGTATTAAGCGAGCTGACCGAGTTAGGCGCCGGCTTCCGGCTCGCGCTTCACGACCTGGAGATAAGAGGCGCGGGCAACGTGCTGGGCGCGGAGCAGTCCGGCCACATAGCGGCGGTAGGCTTCGAGCTATACACCCAGATGTTAGAAGATGCTGTGCGCGAACTCAAGGGAGAGGTGGTGGAGGAGGCGTTCGAGCCCGCAATGGACCTGAAGGTATCCGCCTTCATACCGGAGGACTACGTGCCGGACGCCGCGCACAGGCTGGGCATATACAAGCGCATCGCGGGCGCCGCCTCCGGGGCGGAGGTCGAGGAGCTTAGGGCCGAGATTGCCGACCGCTACGGCCCCATACCCGGGCCCGCCATGCGCCTGACCGAGGTGATGGAGATCAAGGCCCTTGCAAGACAGGCGAAGGTGGCGGGCGTGCAGGTGTTGCCTTCCGAGACGAAGCTCACGTTCACGAACAGGGTGGCCATTACGCCGGAAAGGCTGATCAAGTTCCTTGAGGGCAGGAGGGGCAAGGCGAGGTACGTCCCCGACTACAACATATTCGTCAAGACGCCGCCCGGCGGGTGGGATGAGCGCTACCTTGAGCTTAAAAACTGCTTGAAAGAATTGACCTGAATATGGTAGAGTATATGATTGTTTATGAGTAGGCATGGTACGGTACAAGGCAGCGGCCGGGGTGGCCCCTGCATAATTTATTCATGGGCGAAAAAGCCGGAGGCAAGAAAGGGATGGATATGAGGAAAACCAGGGTCTTGGCGGTTGTTGCGGCGGGCCTTTTGATGATGGCCCTTGGGGCGGTGAGTGTGTCGGCGGAGGAAAAGGCGGCCGCGAAGGCCACTGAAGCCCCGCTGGCAAGCTCTGTTGCGGCGGTCGTCAACGGGCAGGAGATCTCGGTGGACATGCTGAACAAGATCATGTCGCAGGTCCCCCCGAGTGCGGCCAAGGCGACGGGCGACGAGAAGAAGCAGCTTTTAGAGAAGCTCGTCGAGATGGAGCTGATGGTGCAGGAGGCGAAGAAGGTGGGTATAGAGAAAGACCCGGACTACGTCTTCAGCATGGAGATGCTGAAAAAGCAGCAGCTCTACACGGGCCTGATAAAGAAGGCTATAATGGACAAGGTCAGCGTCACGCCCGAAGAGGTCCAGAAGTACTACGACGACAACAAGGACAAGTACAAGGCCGAAGAGCAGGTCAAGGCCAGCCATATATTGGTCGATACAGAGGAAGAAGCCAAGAAGGCCAAGGAGCGCGTAGACAAGGGCGAGGACTTCGCGGAGGTCGCAAAGGCGATATCGAAGTGCCCCAGCGCCCCGAGGGGCGGAGACCTGGGCTTCTTCGGCCGCGGCAGGATGGTGCCCGAGTTCGAGGCGGCCGCGTTCGGGCTTAAGGAGGGCGAGGTTTCGCCCCCGGTCAAGACCCAGTTCGGCTGGCACATCATAAAGGCCACCGGCCACAAAGAGGCCAAGGTTAAGGAGTTCGACGAGGTCAAGGCCGAGATAGAGCAGCAGCTTACCCAGGAAAAGCAGAAAAAGGCGTACGACGACATGCTGGCAAAGCTGAAGGCCGAAGCGCAGATAAGGATAAACGATGCCGCAGTTGCGCCGCCGAAGGCCGCAGAGCCGGCAGCCGGCGAGCCGGCGAAGAAGGACGAGGCAGCACCGGCCGCTACCGAACAGAAATAACTATATAGAGACTGGAGACAAGATGTTCGAAAACAGCATGAAGGCCGGGGTCGCTGCGCTCGCGCTCGCGCTATTGGTGTTCGCCTGCGACTCCGGGACGAAGACCAAAACGCCGGGCAAGACCGCTTCTTCCACAAAGGCCATAGCCGTGGTGAACGGCGTGGACATTACCGAGGACGACGTGAGGGCGGCTACGGGTGAGCTTACTCCGTACCAGATGAACGCGCTTGAAAGCGAGAAGACGAGGACGGACTTCCTGGACACCCTCGTCACCAAGAAGCTTGTGGCGCAGGAGGCGGAGAAGAAGGGGCTTGACAAGGACCCGGAACTGGTCAAGGCGCTTGACCAGACCAAAGACGAACTCCTCTGGCGGTTGTTCCTCCGAAACGAGGTCGTCAACAAGGTGAAGGTTGCGGACGCCGACGTCAAGGCCTACTTCGACCAGATGAAGCAGGACTTAGGCTCGGTGCGTATCAGCCACATCCTCGTGGGTACCGAGGCCGAAGCGGAGCAGGTACTCGCAAAGCTCAAGGCGGGCGAGAAGTTCGAGAAGCTCGCCAAGGCGTACTCGCTCGACGTGCGCACAAAGAACTCGGGCGGGGACATTGGGTTTGTCAAGTGGGCGCAGATAGGCTCGCCGAGCCTGAAGGACGCAGCCTTCAGGCTGAAGCCCGGCCAGGTCAGCGGGGTAGTGCAGAGCCAGGCGGGTTTCCACGTGCTGAAGGTAACGGACAAGAAGCCCGCGTCCGACTCCGAGTTCGAGCCCATGAAGGAACAGCTTAAGGAAGAGCTTGCGGCCAAGAAGAAAAAAGAGCTTTTCGAGTCCGTGGTCAAGGGCCTGAAGGACAAGTCGAAGGTGACGACAGACAAAGACGCCCTGAAGGCGATGTCTTTTGCCAAGACCTCCGCTACAGGGCCTAACGAAGAGAAATGAAAGGCCAGAAGGGCAGGCCGGAAGGCAGGCCGGTGGGCAGACGGGAAGGCATGACTGCCTGGTTGAGGGTCGCCGCGGCGCTTTTATTGTCCGCGCTCGCGGCATGCTCCCCCTCCAAGGGCAAGGCCCCGGAGTCGCCCGTACTTGCGGTAGTCAACGGCGTGCCCATAACCGTCAGGCAGTTCAAGGACAAGGCCGAGCTCTCAAGCCACGGCTTCTCGAACCTCTCAGGCGGCGAGGCGCAGGCCGGAGACGCGAAGATGGACCTCCTGGGCCAGATGATAGAGGAGGCCATGTACCTCCAGGAGGCTAAGCGGCTCGACATATCCGTCTCCGACGCGGAGGTCGAGGAGCGGCTCGGCAAGGTCATGGCGGACTACCCCGGCGGCTCTTTCGTCGACGCCCTCAAGCGGGACGGCATCGACCTGGCCCGGTACAAAGACGACCTGAAAAACCGCCTCACCGTGGAGAAGCTTATAAGGTCGCAGGTCTACTCGAAGACCGGGGTGGACGAGAAGAGGGTCAAGGAGTACTACGAAGGCCACAAAGACGAGTTCCGCAAGTCACTAAGGGTCAGGGCAAGGCAGATAGTCCTCGACAACAAGGCGGACGCGGAGGCGGTCTTGAAGGAGCTTAAAAAAGGCGCGGACTTCGCAAAGCTCGCCGAGAAGCGCTCGCTCTCGCCGGACAGCAACATGGGCGGAGACCTGGGCTACTTCTCGAAAGGAGACATGCCGCCGGAGTTCGAGGCGGTGGTCTTTAAGATGAAGCCCGGCGAGACGAGCCAGGTGGTCAGGTCCCCTTACGGCTACCATATTTTCAGGCTCGAAGGCGTGCAGAAGGCCAAGTCTCCCAGCTTCGAGGAGGTGGAGCCCGAGGTCAGGCGGAAGCTCCTCATGCAGGTCGGGGAGGACGCCTTCAACTCCTGGCGCGAGGAACTCAAGGGCAAGACCAGCATCAAGGTAAACTTCGACGTGCTGGGCGGCATATGAGGGGGCGCGGCTCGATATACAAGAGGCTCGCCCTCTTTCTCGTTGTAGTGCCGGTCGTCGTGCTCTCGGTCCACACCACGCTGTTCCTGCTCAGCACCCCCTCCGAGACGAAGGAGTACAGGGAGGTGCTTATAACCGAGGGTTCCTCCTTCCGCACAGTCGCCGAGCAGCTTTCCAACGAGGGCATAATCACCCACAAGCTCACCTTCATAGCCATAGGCAGGCTCCTTGGAGTGACCAAGAGCATACGCGCGGGTTTCTACTCCCTGAACACGGGCATGCGGCCCCTGGAGGTGCTCGACTACTTAAAGAAGGGCAGGATAATAGAGTACGAGGTGGTCGTGCCCGAGGGCTTCACGATAGACAAGGTGGCCGGGGTGCTGGATAACGCGGGGCTCGTCAAGAAAGAGGATTTTCTCGCAAAGGCGACGGACCCTGCATACGTGCGGTCGCTCGGCCTCGAAGGCGACACGCTCGAAGGCTACCTGTTTCCGGCCACCTATTACCTCCCCAAGGGCATATCGCTTGACGGCATAATAAGGCGCATGGTCTCGAAGTACAAGGAGGTCTTCGGCGAGGAGCTGAAAAAACGGGCAGCCGAGATTGGGATGACGGAGCGCGAGGTGTTGGTAGTGGCCTCGCTGGTGGAGCGCGAGGCGAAGCAGGACACTGAGAGGCCGCTTATATCTGCGGTCATCCACAACCGGCTCCGGCAGGGCATCCCGCTGCAGTGCGACTCGACTATAATATATTATCTGGAGAGGAAGGGCGGCTGGGACGGGGACCTGAAAAAGCCCGACCTGAGGCGCAAGGAACCGTACAACACATACGTAATTAAGGGGCTCCCGCCCGGCCCTATAGCCAACCCAGGCAAGCCCTCGATAATGGCCGCGCTCTACCCCAGGGACGTGGATTACATATTCTTTGTATCCAGGAACGACGGCACGCACTTCTTTTCGAGCACCCTGGCCGAGCACAACCGCGCGGTGCAGGAGTTCCAGAAGTCGCTCATCATGAAGAACGTAACAACAGTGAAAAAACCATGAAAAAGAAAAAGCTCGGCGGGTACTCGTACACGGTCACAAAGGCCCAGATAAAAAAGTATCAGGCCATGCCCATAGAGGCCCGGCTCCAGTGGCTGGAGGACGCGAACCGCTTCTTATGGGAGGCGATGAGCGACGAGGCGAAGAAGGCGAGAGAGGCGTTTCGGAAGGGCGAGATATAATGGGGAGCATATTGTGTCCAAAGAATTAATTAGAGCGGAAGTCTTGGAAGGAGCACCCCTTCACTATGCTCCCGTAAATGAACATGGGGTTGTCTTTCTGTTTGCGCATTTAGCAAAAAAATGGCGTCTTAGGATTGATGCCGTTCGACGAGATTTTCCTGATTGCATTGCATATCAAAAAATCCAGGGCGGAGAAAAGAAAATTCGGATTGAATTTGAATATAAATCAAAGAACTTCAAAATTCATAAACATGATGCTAATGGTTGCGATTGGATTGTATGTTGGGAGCACGACTGGTTTGATGTGCCACCCCATCTTCAGATAATTGAACTTAGAAGAGAGTTCGGGCTTGGTTTTAATGTCTGGATTAGGCCCTTAAACGCTATTGATAAACAAGACGGCACGAACTGGGAAAAAGAGCTATCTCGTTCTCGGTTTAATTCTAAAGAAACATGGACTGTTCCAGGGCAGGCACATAAAGACGATTTAGTGTTATTCTACTTTATGAAGCCCGACAAGCGCATTCAGCATATATTTGTTTTGAAAGACCGGGCAAGTAAAGAAGCAGGGCAGAGGGACTGTCGGGCCCACATCAAAAGAATATGCGAACTCAAGGCACCTCTTTATTATGAAGATATGCAAAGGAGTCCATTTCTCAGAACAGCCGGTTTTCTGCGTGCACGTATTCAAGGTAAGCCTTGCGTAACTGAGCATTGGCCATATATTTATGATTTGATCATCCGTCGAAATCCGTCCCTAAAAAATACCTTGAAAAAATACGCACCGGGAAATCTTTAATCCGAAGCGATGTCGGAGTTCATCGCTGCCAGGGCAAGAGGCTGGCGGGAGTGAATAGTTAATGCGCGATTTGAAAAAAATACTCACTCAGGTTGCCAGAGACTTAAGAAACAACACGACCGATACGGAGAAATTATTATGGAAATATCTTTGCAGGAAACAGCTGGAAGGATATAAATTCAGAAGACAGCAGAGGATTGGGAAATTTATTGTCGACTTTGTTTGCTTGGAGAATAAACTTGTAATAGAGCTTGACGGAGGACAACACGTCGAGCAAAGAGAACGCGATTTGGAAAGAGACCAATGGCTTGCGGTTGAGGGTTACAGGGTTATCAGGTTTTGGAACAACGAAGTGCTCCAAAACCTTGAAGGAGTATTGGAAGAAGTAAGGCGACAATTATAATCACCCTCCCCTCAGTCCCCTCCCCTCAAGGGAGGGGAGAAATTCTTACCCTCCCCCTACAAGGGGGGAGGGTAGGGTGGGGGTGATAAACACGCAAGGGATAACATGTCCATAGACCCCGCACAGTACAAGACCCCGCTCTTCGACGCTATGGTGAGCTTGGCCGAGGCGAAGAAGGTCAGCTTCCACACCCCCGGCCACAAGTCCGGCAAGGGCATAGCCACGCGCTTCGTCAAGTACGTCGGGCCCAACATATTCTCGATAGACCTGACTACATTGGACGAGGTGGACTCGCTCCAGAGGCCGACCGGCGTCATAAAGGAGGCGCAGGAGCTTGCGGCTGCTGCGTACGGGGCGGACCGCTCCTTCTTCCTGGTCAACGGGACATCCGTAGGCAACCACGCTATGGTGATGGCCGCGTGCGGGCCGGGCAGCGGGGTACTGATGGCGCGCAACTGCCACAAGTCCGTCGTGGCCGGTACGATACTCTCCGGGGCTACCCCGCACTTCATGTACCCGGAGCTTGCCCCCGATATAATGATGTCGCTCAATGTGTCCTTCGACGCCGTAAGGCAGGCGGTAGAGGCGCACCCCTGGATAAAGGTCCTGTTCATCACCAGCCCGAACTACTACGGCATATGCGCGGACCTGAAAAGCATCATCCCCTACGCGCACGAAAAGGGCATGACCGTGCTCGTGGACGAGGCGCACGGCCCGCACCTGGGCTTCCACCCAAGACTCCCTGCATCCGCGCTTTCGCTGGGCGCCGACCTGTGCGTGCAGTCCACCCACAAGATAATAGGCGGCATGACGCAGGCCTCCATGATGCACGCTAAGGTCGGCCGGGTGGACATCGACACGCTCGCCGGGGTGCTTAAGTTCGCGCAGACCACGAGCCCGTCTTACATACTTATGGCGTCACTCGACCTGGCCCGGATGCAGATGGCGACCGAGGGCGAGAAGCTACTGGACAAGGCCCTCAAGCTTGCAGGCTGGGCGCGGGAGGCGATAAACGCCATACCGGGGCTTTATTGCCTTGAGAAGGAGCTCGTGCTTAAGCGCGGGATGGGCGACCTGGACGAGACCAAGCTGGCGGTCAACGTGAGCCGTCTGGGGATGACCGGCTACGAGGTATCGCGTATGCTGAACGCGGAGCACGACATACAGGTCGAGATGGCCGACCCGTTCCACGTGCTGGTTATAGTCAGCATAGGCGACAGGCGGGAGGACCTTGAGAGGCTTGTCAGGGCGCTTGCAATAATAGCGGCCGGCAGGAGTGAGCAGCCGCCCGCCGCCCTCTGGGAGTCCGCTCTGCCCAAGTACAAGAACATACCCGGCCTCACGCCCCGTGAAGCGTTTTTCGCGCCGCACGAGCTTGTGAACGTGGAAGGCTCTCTTGGCAGGCTGTCCTCCGAGATCGTCACCGTGTACCCGCCGGGCATACCGTTATTAGTGCCGGGCGAGGTGATAACGGAAGAGGTGATAGTCTATTTAAAACGAGTGGTGGAGCTTGGCGGCACGGTGGACGGGCTTGCAGACGACGGGCGGGTCGGGGTGGTGAAGTAGCCCCTTTCAGCAGCAGACCGATACCCTGTTCCTGCCGGAATCCTTGGATTTGTAAAGCGCCTTGTCGGCCATCCTCACAAGCTCCTCTGAAAGCACAAGCCCTTTGGGCATCGTGGAAATCCCTATGCTCACGGTGAGCTTCATCTCGTTCCTTCCGCTGCCTGCGTCGAAAGAAGAGACCTCCACCGCACTCCTTATGCGCTCCGCGAGCACCACCGCCTTCTCAGGCGGGGTCTCAGGCAGTATCACGCAGAACTCCTCGCCGCCGTACCTGGCGACGGTGTCCGTGTCGCGGCTGCTCTCCCGCAGTATCCTTGCCAGGTGCTTCAGGGCCTCGTCGCCGCTTAGGTGGCCGAAGGTGTCGTTGTATCGCTTGAAGTGGTCGATGTCCAGCATGAACAGCGAAAGCTCGTGCCCGTAACGCTCCGCCCTGGATATCTCGTCGTCCAGCCTTTCGTAGAAGTACCGCGCGTTGTAGAGCCCGGTAAGCCCGTCTGTGATGGACATCTGGAGCGTGGCCCGGTACAGCCGCGCGTTTTCTATGGCAAGCCCCAACTGCCCGGCAAGCGTGGTGAGCACCCCGACGCGGTCCTCGGATAACGGGGGCTCCCCTTCCTTCCTGTCGATGAGCAGGACGCCCCTGACCTCTTCCCTCGACATTATGGGTATGCAGGCGTGCTGGAAATTAGATGCGTCATCGGTGTCCGAGGTCAACTGCTGCGGGGCGTGCGGGCCGTGCCCGTCGAGGACTACCGGCTCCTTTTTGTCGAGAAGCGCAGACATCGCCCCTGCGTCCCGGAGCACGAAGGCGTACTTCCCCTCGTGTGTCGGGTAACCCGTCTCGGCAATCTCCAGCATAGAGCCCGCGGCGTCCAGCATGTAGACCACCATGCGGCTGTAGCCCAGGTACTCCTTTATGCCGTCGAGCGACAGGCCCAGTATCTTCTCCTCGTCGAAGGTGCTGACCATAGCCTTGGTCATGTCCTGCAGGAATGTCATCTCCTGGAGCTTTTTGTCCAGGAGCGAGTTCACGCGGCTTAAAAGCGTGGCCTCGTTCAGGCTTGTGGGGGCCTCTATGGGACACGCCTTCTTGATCTTCACCGTACGGTCGAGTTGCTTTTTTACCTTCTCCCTGAGCTCTGACGGGTGGAACGGCTTTGCGAGGTAGTCGTCCGCGCCTACGGATACACCGTAAAAACGGTCTTTGCCCCTGACCCTGGCGGTCAGTATTATCACCGGGATGTGCCAGGTGCTCCGGTCGTTCTTGAGGAGCCGGCAGACCTGGTACCCGTTCATCCGGGGCATCATTATGTCTAAGATTACAAGGTCCGGGGCCTCGGTCAAAACCTTCTCGACCGCCTCGACACCGTCGGACGCCCTTATGAAGGTGTTGTCGTCGGACCTGAGCGTGGCGCATATAATGTTGACGATGTCCAGGTCGTCGTCTACGACCAGTATTTTCTTGCCGTCCATAGTGCGCGTTACCCTCACCCCCCCACCCTCACCCTCCCCCCCCTTCGGCTGCGCTCAGGGCAGGCTCCGGTGGGGAGGGGATAAGTGGTACGAAACACGAACACGAATCACGTCCTCTTACCTGTAGTTCGTGAACTCCAGGTGAATGTCCAGGTCCTGTCCCTTGAGCATCGTTATCACGGCCTGCAGGTCGTCCTTGTTCTTGCCGGTCACACGCACCTGGTCGGCCTGTATTGCGGCGTTGACCTTGTACTTGCCCGCCTTTATCAGTTTGACCATCTCCTTGGCCTTCTCCTGCGGGATGCCCTGCTGTAACGTAATCGTCTGACGCACGGTGCTTCCGGCAGCAACCTCCGGCTTGCCATAGGTGAGCGCCTTCAGGGATATGCCGCGCTTTACCAGCTTCGTCTGGAGTATGTCGGTCAGGTTCCTCAGCTTGAGGTCGTCCTCTGTGGTCAGCACGAGCGTAGCTTTGAGCTTGTCCAGCTCGATGTTGCTCTTGGAGCCCTTGAAGTCGAACCGCTGCGAGACCTCCTTCAGCGTCTGGTTAACCGCGTTGTCCATCTCCTGCATGTCTATCTTGCACACTATGTCGAACGAGCTTTCAGCAGCCATATAACCCTCCTTATTCCGAAAACAGACTCGCGTCCTTGGGAATTTTAAACTCGAACGCGCTTTCTTTTACACCCGTGTTGGTCTTTATGTTCGATAGGTTTATTTCTGTGAGATTGCCGGAGGTATCCGTAAACTCCATGCCAGCAATATCGAAGGTCGTCTGGTCCACCCTGAGCACTATGTCCTTCATTCCCATCCCGTTGCCCTTGGGTGCGAGCGCGAGATAATAATAGGACTTGTCGGTCGGCCTGTCGGGTATGGAGACGTCGAAGGAGTCCGCTATCTTTCCCATGCCCGCGAGGAACGTGGTCGGGGTCTTGTCCATCGCAGCCTTCGAGAGCGTCTTCTTTATGACCTGCTTGGTGCCGGGCGTGTACATGATGAGGTCGTCGCCCTTTACTATTATCTCCTGACGCTCCGGCTTCGCGTAGCTGTATCGGAGAAGGCCGGGCTTCTTGATGGTGAGCGTGCCCTTGCCCTCTTTTTTCATGTTCATCGCCTTGACGGTCGAGGTCTGGATGAAGTCGGCCTTCATGTCGCGCGTGTTGTCGTACGCGTCCTGCAGCTTCCCCGCAAGCTCTACAGCGGTGAGGGCGAAAGAGTTGGCGGGTAACGCAATGAGCATCAACACAAACAATAACGATTTCATTCTGTGCCTCACTTCTTAAAGTACTCGTGCACATGCTTTATGGCGCAGAACTCGCCGCACATCGTGCATGCGTCCGAGCCTTCGCCCTGGCCGGGCGTGTGCAGCGCGCGTGCTCTTTCCGGGTTTACCGACTGCGCTATCTGCCCCTCCCAGTCGAGCGCCTTTCTTGCGCGTGCCATCTGGATGTCCTTCTCTATCGCGCCGGGTACCCCTTTGGCAATGTCGGCTGCGTGTGCGGCAATCTTGGCCGCTACAACACCCTCTTTCACGTCGTCTAATGTGGGGAGCCGCAGGTGCTCGGAAGGCGTTACGTAGCACAGGAAGTCGGCACCGGCCATGCCCGCGAGCGCGCCGCCGATTGCGGATGTGATGTGGTCGTAGCCCGGAGCTATGTCCGTGACGAGCGGGCCGAGCACATAGAACGGCGCGCCCTTGCATAGCTCCTTCTGTATCTTTATGTTCGTCTCGACCTGGTTTAGGGGCACATGGCCCGGGCCCTCTATAATCACCTGCACGCCCTCCGCCCATGCCCTGTCCGTGAGCTCGCCGAGTATTATAAGCTCGGTCAACTGCGCACGGTCGGTAGCGTCCGCGAGGCAGCCCGGCCTCAGCCCGTCTCCGAGCGAAAGCACCATGTCGTACTTCTTTGCAATCTCCAGCAGCCTGCCGTAGTCCTCGTAAAGCGGGTTCTGTTTTCCGTGGTATACCATCCACTCGACCATGAACGCGCCGCCCCTGCTTACCACGTCTAAGATGCGGCCCTCTTCCTTCAGGCGCGCGATGGATTCGAGCGTTACGCCGCAGTGCACCGTGACAAAGTCCACGCCCTGTGCTGCGTGTTCCTCGATGACGCGGAAGAGGTCGTCTCCGGTCATCTCGACAATCGAGCCCCTCTTCTCAGCCGCCTCGACCGCGGCCTGGTATATAGGCACCGTCCCGACGGCTATCGTGCTGACCTCCATCAGGCGGCTGCGTATCTCCCTGATAGGCCCGCCGGTGGAGAGGTCCATCACCGCGTCCGCGCCCAGGCTTATCGCGGCCCGGAGCTTAGCGAGCTCGACCTCCACGTCCACGTTGTCCTTCGATGTGCCGATGTTGGCGTTTATCTTGGTACGTGTGCCCCGGCCAACGGCCATAGGCGCAATGCCGTCGTGCACGCGGTTCTTCGCCAGCGCGATGGTGCCCTCGGCCAGCCCCTTCATTATGAACTCCGGGCTCAGGCACTCCGACGCTGCCGCCGCCTTCATCTCCGGGGTAAGTACCCCGGCCCTTGCGCTTTGCATCTGGGTCATCATATTGCTCTATATCTCCCTATATCACCCTTTTGAGTTTGTAGTCCCTTATCCGGTCTATTATCCCGCGCGCCGCTGCCGCCGGGTCATCCGCCCCAATTACCGCAGATATTGCCGCTATGCCGTATGCCCCGGCCTTCAGCGCAGCCACCGTGTTGTCCGGCCCGAGCCCGCCCAGCGCGAACACCGGGATGC
>Ga0334722_10000666_pt1 | contig 48853 bp, 35 predicted proteins | sample C3_bottom_MG_FD_207210 | JGI IMG/M metagenome (GOLD analysis project Ga0334722, IMG submission 207210) | Sediment microbial communities from Yellowstone Lake, YNP, Wyoming, USA - C3_bottom | ecosystem: Environmental > Aquatic > Freshwater > Lake > Sediment | place: USA: Wyoming | collected...
CCGCCCGTGCGGGCCCGCAATGTACGCGGCGTCGGTGTCGCGGTTCTCGCCGTCGAGGATGATCCGGCAGCCGTCCGCGTAGGTGTACTCGATCCGGCGCCACGATCCGGCCGCATCGTCGTGCTGCTGGGGCGCGTCCACGTCCACCCGGATCGGGCTCGTGTGGTCCTTGCCCAGCAGGTACTGCACGGGATCCAGGTAGTGCTGCCCCATGTCTCCGAGGCCGCCGCCGTCGTAGTCCCAGTAGCAGCGGAAGTTGGCGTGGACGCGCAGGGCGTTGTACGGCTTCCAGGGCGCGGGCCCCAGCCACATGTCGTAGTCGAGATCGGCGGGCACCGGCTCGGGCTTCAAGTCGGTTCGCCCGCTCCAGTAGAACTTCCAGTCGTAACCGGTGACGCCGCTGACGGTCACCGTCAACGGCCAGCCGAGCACGCCGCTCTGGACGACCTTCTTGAGCGGCCGGACTTCGGTGCCGAGGCCGTAGAACGGATCCTTGAAGCGGAACCACGTGTTGACCCGGAACATCCGGCCGTAGCGGCTGACGGCGTCCACGACATGGAGGCCTTCGCCAATCGTCCGAGTCATCGGCTTCTCGCACCAGATGTCCTTGCCGGCGCGCGCGGCGTCGATGGCCATCAGCGCGTGCCAGTGCGGCGGCGTGGCGATGTGGACGATGTCCACGTCTTCGCGCAGCAGCACCTCGCGGTAGTCCGAGTAGCCCTTGACGCCGGGGCCGACCAGCGTCAGCGCATCACGAAGATGCCCGCGATCCACGTCGCATAACGCGACGACGCGGGTGCCCTCGTAGCCGATGTGGCCGCGCCCCATCCCGCCGACACCGATGATCGCCTTCGTCAGCTGGTCGCTCGGGGCCGTGAAGCCGGTGCCGCCCAGCACGTGGCGCGGCACGATCATGACGCCGGCGGCCGCCGCCGCCGTGCGCTTCAGGAATTGTCTGCGATTCGAAGTGTTCATGGCAGTCTGTGACATCTTGGCATGACGAGCGTCAGGACGAGGCCTCCGCCCCGGCGGACGGCGACGGGCGTGAGAGACCAGCTGACCCGGGTCGGGGCGGCGGTGCCGGCCCGCGGCCGGTTGTTCTGCCGGACCACCGCGCGCGCCACGATGATGCCGAGCGCGGCACCGGCCACGACGTCCGACAGGTAGTGCTTGTCATTCACGATGCGGGAATACGCGATGAGCGCGGCGCCCAGGTACGCCGGCACGGCCGCCTTCCAGCCATAGTGGAGCGCGAGGGTCGTGGCCAGGGCGAAGGCGTTGGAAGTGTGGCCCGACGGGAAGGAGTAGTGGTCGCTGTCATCCGGCCGCTCCCGGTGTGTGGCGTACTTGAGTCCCGTGGTCAGCGCGCCGGTGACGAGCGCGGCCTCGAACATGTCGTAGGCCGCCGCCGGCAGCTTCCGGTCGTGCGTGATCCGTCCGATGACGTACGCGGCCACCACGCCGCCCGTGGTCACCAGCGAGTCCCCACCCACGGCGAAGGTCTTGCCGAACCACGCATCGGGTGCGGCGACCCTGTTTCGGACACGGACGTCGAACGGCGCCGCGGCGCCCGAGAGCGCGGCCCCTGCGGCGAGCGGCCAGACGGTGTCGGGTGACCAGATGCCGACGACCGCGGCGGCGAGATTGGCCGGGAAGGCCTTCAGCGTGCGGCGGTCGGTTTCGGGCGGTGTGGCCGCCGGACCCGGCGGAGGTGCCTCGGGTGCCTCGGGCGCAGCGGGCGCCTGCGGCACCGCGCTCACCGCGGCCATCGGGGCAGGCGGCGGAGCCGGCATGGCGGCCGGGGCCGCCATCATCAGCCAGGCGGCGACGAGAGAGGCGGGATCAATCACGGTCGAGTCCTCCGGTCCAGCCTATCAGCGGTGTCAAGCCGGCGGCTGTCACCGCCGGGCCCGGCCGCCGTTCTCGGCTACTAGCGCTGGTAGTAGTTGCAGCGGCCGGCCTAACATCACCCCCTTCGGCCCCCCCGGACGCGTGCCATTCCCGTTCACTCCGGAGGACTCCGCATCATGCCTCGCCTCAGCCGCGCGTTCGTCTTGTGTGCCGCTTCACTCCTCTTGTTCTGCAGCGCCGATGCCGCCGCGAGCAAGGGCGGGCTTCCCGGATCTGTTGCCGGGACCGTCCGGGATTCGTCCGGCGCGGTGGTCGTGGCAGCCGATGTGACGCTGGTGACGGCGCAGCAGACCGCCTCGCGGAGCACGAGGACGGGAGCCGACGGCCGATTCTCGTTCGAGAACGTGCCCGCCGGCCGGTACGTGCTGCTGGTGTCGTACGCGGGGTTCTCGATTCAGCGAACGAGCGTTACGGTCCAGGCCGACGCTCCGTCGACGGCCGATGTCACGCTGCACCCCACGCCGATCGAGTCGGAGGTGACGGTCACCGCCACGGGCGGCGTCGTGCGCGACGTCCAGGCCGTGACGCAGCCGGTCAACGTCATCGGGAGCCAGGCGATTCTCGAGCGTGCCAAAGCCGTGGTGGCGCAGGCGGTCCTCGAAGAGCCCGGCGTCAACCTGCTGCGGACGAGCCCCACGATGGGCGGCATTTACATCCGCGGGCTCACCGGCAACAAGGTGAACGTCTTCGTTGACGGCGTGCGCTACTCGAACTCCGCGCAGCGCGGCGGCGTCAACACGTTCCTCGACCTCATCGATCCGACGACGCTCCAGACGATTGAGGTGCTGCGGGGCCCGAACAGCGCGCAGTACGGCAGCGACGCCCTCGGCGGCAGCGTGCAGTTCCTGACCATCCTGCCTGGCTTGGCGCCCTCGGGTGCGCCGGTGTGGAGCGGCAGCGCAGGCGTCAGGGCGAACGCGGCCGACAGCAGCGTGGGCGGGAACCTGAACGTGTCCTACGCAGGCCAGCGGCTCGGTGTGCTCGCCAGCGTGGCAGGCCGGACGATGGGCGATGTTCGCCCCGGCCGGGGCATCGACTCTCACGCGGCGGTCACCCGCTTCCTCGGCGTCAGGTCGGATCGGCTGATGGACTCGCGGCTGCCGGAGACCGGTTTCAGCCAGTACGGCGGCATGCTGAAGTTCAACTGGGTGCCGAGCGCGAAGGATCAGATCGTGGTCAGCTACACGCGCAACCAGCAGCCCGACGGCAATCGCTACGACCAGTTGCTGGGCGGGGACGGCAATCTTGTCGCCGAGCTCAGCCAGGTGATGCTGGACACCGCCTACGTCCGCTACAGCCGCGCTGGCCTCTGGTTCTTCGACCAGGTGACGGCCACCTACTCCTTCAACACTCAGCGTGAGGAGCGCATCAACCAGGGGGGCAACGGCAACCGGGCGGCCTCGATCACGCACGAGTTCGAACGCATGTCCACCCACGGGTTCCAGGTGAAAGGCGTGGTGCGTGTGGGCACACGCCACGAAGTGCTCATCGGTGCCGAGGTGTATCCGGAGAAGCTGAAGGCGCCATCCACGTCCTTCAACCCGGTCACCGGCGTGTCAGCGGTCCGGCGAGGACGCGTGCCTGACGGGGCCACGTACCGCAGCGAAGGCGTCTATGCACAGGATACCTGGACGATCCTGCCGGGCGCGCTGACGGCGGTGGGCGACCTGCGCTACAGCGGAGCGCACTATCGCGCCTACGCGTCGGACAGTCCCCTCGTCAACGGCGCGCGGCTCTGGCCGGATGATCGGATGGACACGTCAAGCGTCACCTTCAGGGCCGGCGTGGTGGCCACGCCTGCGCGCGGGCTCGGCGTGTCGGCCAATGTGAGCCGCGGGTTCCGCGCGCCGCACATCACCGACCTCGGGACGCTCGGCCTGACGGGATCCGGGTTCACCGTGTCGGCTGCCGAAGTCGCAGGACTCAACGCCACCATTGGTTCGGCAGCTGGAGCCACGGCCGTGAGCTCGGGGAAGGCGGTCAACGCCGCTGGCCCGGAGACGAGCCTCAACTACGAGGGTGGCATCAGCTACCGGAGCGCGCGGTTTTCAACCGAGGCGGCGTTCTTCGTCAACACCGTGCGTAACAACATCGTCTACCAGGCGCTTGTGCTGCCGCAGGGAGCCGTCGGAAAGACGCTGGGCGACCAGACCATCGCGTCGCAGGGCGCGACCGGGGTGGTCTACGTGCCGGCATCGTCGAGCCCCGTCGTGGTCCGTGTCAACTACGGCGACGCGAGAATCACCGGGGTCGAGCACCGGCTCGACTGGCGGTTCGCTCCGCGCTGGACCATCGGTACCGTGTTCACGTACCTGCGGGCCAAGGACCTCGCGACCGGCGCCGCGCCGAACATCGAGGGTGGAACGCCCGGCGCGGACCTCTACCTGAAGCTGCGCTACGCGTCGCCGAACGGACGCTTCTGGGTGGAGCCGATCCTGCACGTGGTCGGGAGACAGACGCGGCTCTCCTCGCTGGATCTCGAAGACCGCCGGACCGGGGCCACCCGCACGCGCACCAACATCAAGAACTTCTTCTACAACGGCGCGACCGCGCGCGGCTGGGTGACCGCCGGCGCCGACGGCATCTACGGCACCGCGGACGACATCCTGAGCGTGACCGGCGAAACGCTGGCGCAGGTTCAGACGAGGGTGCTCGGGACGGCGGACTCGGCGCCGTTGTTCACGGCGGTGGCGGGCTATACGACGATCAGCATCCGCGGCGGCATCCGGCTCGGGGCGCGTCACGAACTGCTCGTCGAAGTGGAGAACCTGACCGACCGCAACTATCGCGGGATCGCCTGGGGAATGGATGGGCCGGGCCGCAGCGTGTCGTTCGCGTACGTGACGCGGTTCTAGACGGCGGCCCCGGGCCGCCGGAGGGCCGCTTCGACGGCGAGGCTGAGGGCGTCTGCCGTGTACGGTTTCGTGATGACACCCGCGAAACCGTGCGCCGCGTAGTCGGCCATCACCGGGTCGGTGGAGTATCCACTCGAGACAATGGCGCTCACGGAGGGGTCCGCCTCGCGGAGCCTCGCGATTGTCTCCAGGCCACCCATGCCGCCAGGGATGGTCAGGTCCATGATCACGACGTCGAAGGGCCGTCCCGCCGACCGCGCCCGCTCGCAGGCGTCGATGGCTTCGCGGCCGTCGGCGGCGTAACCGACCTCATAGCCCATTCGCCCGAGGATGCTGCCGACAACCTTGCGCACGGCCTCTTCGTCGTCCATCACCAGTACGTGCGCCCTGCCGGCGGAGACCAGCGGCCCTGGCGACGGTTTGGGGATGGCCGCGCCCGGTGCGGCCGGAAGATGGATGGTGAACGTCGTGCCGATGCCGGGCGTCGACGCGACGTCGATGTGTCCGCCATGCCTGGAGACGATCGAGTACACCGACGACAGGCCGAGCCCGCTGCCGAGCTGCTTGGTCGTAAAGTACGGGTCGAAGACCCTGGCGAGGTGTGCCGGCGGAATGCCTACACCAGTGTCGTTGACCGTGATCTTCAGGCAGGGTCCGCCCAGCAGGCCCGGCAACGCGTTCTCGGGCAGCGTTACGTTCTCGATGCCGAGCGAAACGTTGCCGCCTGCCGGCATCGCTTGCACGGCGTTGAGCAGCAGGTTGTTGAACACCTGGCTGATCTGGCCCTCGTCGACGTCGGCCGGCCATACATCCTCGGCCGCACGCAGCGTGGAGGTGACGTTGCGGCCCGAGAGCGTCAGGCTCGCGGATTCGCGCAGGATCGCGGCGACGGAAGCCGTCCGGCGGACTGGCGCGCCGCCCTTGGCGAATGTCAGGAGCTGCCGCGTGAGTCCCGTCGCGCGATGCGCGGCGGCTTCCGCGTCGACGAGCCATTGGTGCGCCTCGTTGGAGGGGCCCAGTTCGAGCTTGGCCATGCTGACGTGCCCGAGCACGGCCGTGAGCAGGTTGTTGAAGTCGTGCGCCAGCCCCCCGGCGAGGACGCCGAGCGACTGCAGTCTCTCGGCCTTCAGCAGTTCCTGTTCGAGGCGGCGTTTTTCGGTGACATCCCGGAACACGATCACGGCGCCGATCAGGTTGCTGGCCCTGTCCCGCACGGGAGCCGCACTGTCCTCGACCACGACTTCCGTGCCGTCTGGCCTGACGAGCACGGCTGGCGCCGTGAATCCCGCCGGGGCGCCGCTCTCGAGCACGGATTGCAGCGGGTTGTTCAGCCGCTCGCGCGTGCGTTCGTCGAGCAGCGGCATCACCTCTGTCAAGTGCCGCCCGATGGCGGCGCCGCCGCTCCAGCCGGTCAGCTGTTCGGCCACGCGGTTGAAGAGTGTGACGCGGCCGTCGAGGCCGGTGACGATGACGGCGTCGCCAATGCTGCGCAGGGTGACGGCCAGCCGCTCCTTCTCCTCCGCCAGTGTGCCCTCGCGCTCCCGCAGGGCGGCCGTCATCCGGTTGAATTCGGCCGACAGGGCGCCCACCTCGTCATGCCCCTCGACCGTCACCTCGTGCGGGAACTCGCCCTCACGGTGGCGGCCAACCGCTGCGCGCAAACGAACGATGGGATTGACGACGTAGCGGCCGATGAACAGCGTGAGGACGGCGACGGCGACGAAGGTCAGGGCCGCCGACACCAGCACGCTGATCCGAATCGTGCGCGCCGTGAGCGCATCGACTCCCGTCGTGGACATCTGGAGGCGTACATACCCCAGCACGATCGGCCGGATACGGGCGTCGTGCGGATCGTACGCGATGGCGTGGTAGACCTCGATCCGGTGGCCGGTTCGCAGGATGCGGGACTCGCTGATGCCGCCGTGGGACGCAAAGTACTCCACCGCCGCCGGATCGGGCGGCGTCGTCAGGCGGTCGATCGGCACCGCATCGACGCCCAGCCACACCGTCGACAGGATCTGGGCGAACGTCACGTCTTCCACGGCGACGACGCTCTCTGCCGCCCTGATGTCGGTCAGGTCCTCGCGGGCGAGTCCGTCCGCCGCTGAACGGGCGAGGGCTTCGGCCAGCGCCACGCCCCGGGCGGTGAGCTGCTGCTCGATGTGCCGCTGCTGGTTCGACACCACGAGCACGGTGCTGACGGCACTGGCAGCCACCACGACCCCAGCGGTCAGGAAGGCAACCTTGCGCTGGAGCGTGAACGTCATCTCACGTCGTGAAGCGAGGGGATGCCCAGCGACGAGATGAAGGCCTGGCCCTTCACGCTGAGGACGTAGTCCACGAACCGGCGGACTTCTGCACTGGCGGTCTTGCTGTTGATGACGAGATACAACGGCCGCCGGAAAGGGTACGCGTTCGAGATGATCGTCTCCTTCGTCGGCGACACGCCGTTGACCTGCAGCATCTTGACGTTGCGCTTGCGCGCGCTGGCAAACCCCGTCGTGGCGAATGCCGCCGGCGTCGTCTCGACCACCTGCTCCCAGATGGCCGCCGACGAGGCCTGCATCGACGAATAGGGCTGCGGCGTCGGCGGCATCCCCTTCAGGACGAGCCGCGTCAGCGATTCCCCGACGCCGCCCATGCCCTCGGTGGTGGACATGACGGAGACCAGGCCGAGATCCGGCCCGCCGAGCGCCCGCCAGTTGTTGAGCCGGCCCTGGTAGATGTCCCGCACCTGCGCCGCCGTGATGGACTGCACCGGATTCGATCGATGGGCGATGAACACGAGCGCGTCCCACGCCGCCGTGATGAAGGTGAACTCTGCCGGGTCCGTCGGCTGCTTCGACATGCACGAGGCCGCAAAGTCCGTCCGCCCCTCCCGCAAGTCCTTGAGGCCGAGGATGCTGCCGCCGCCGAGGACCACGACGGGAATGCCGCTCTCCCGCTGGTATGCCTTCGCGAGGTCCGTCAGGTACCCCGGAACGCTCACGGAGCATCCGCTGCCGGTGATGCCCTGCCGCGCCGCCTGGCCAGTGGATGTCGTGACGACGACGGCCACGACGACAGGAAGAACAAGGAGCACGAGACGTCGCATAGGCACTCCCGCGTTGTCGGCGATCAGGCGGGGGGCAACCACAGGGGGTGATTCTCGCACGACATCGGACATCGTGCAATCGTGCTGCCGTTTCGGTCACAATATCCGGACATCGTGTGGCACGATGCCGTATTGCACGCCCCGGGGACTGCGCCATGGGCCATTCAGACGATTCGTCCAATCCGGCTCTCCCGGGCCGGTCCGACACGGCCGAGCCCGTGTCGATGCCGGTCGAATCGCCACGCCAGTCCCTCGACACGCTTCGGCGCGTGCTCGACTCGGTGCCGCAGTCGATCTTCTGGAAGGACCGGGACGGCGTCTATCTGGGCTGCAACCGCCAGTTCGCGGCCGTCGTCGGGGCCGGCGACCCGGCCGGCGTCATCGGGCGAACCGACTACGACATCGTGTCCTCGAGCGAAGCGGCGGACGCGTTTCGCGCTGATGACCTCGAGGTCATGGCTTCGGGGACCGCCAAGCGCCACCTGATCCGATCGGGCACGCGCGGCGACGGCACGCGATTCTGGAGCGACACCACCAAGGCCCCGCTCCTCGACGCCGATGGCCGCATCGTCGGTGTGCTGGGCGTCCACGAGGACATCACCGTCAGCCGGGCGGCCGAGGAAGCCCTGCGCGAACAGGTCCGGCTGACCGACATGATCCAGCGCGCGCAGTCTCGGTTCATCTCGACCGAGGACGGACACCCCGCGTTCGATCAACTGCTCTCCGACATGCTGGCCGTGACGGGCTCGGAGTTCGGGTTCGTCGGCGAGGTGCTCTACACCGCCGAGCGGCGGCCGTACCTCCGGACCTATTCGATCACGAACATCGCGTGGGACGACGAGACGCGCTACTTCTACGAGCGGCACGCGCGCGGCGGCCTGGAATTCACCAAGCTCGACACGCTCTTCGGCCACGCGCTCCGGACCGGCATGCCGGTCATCGCCAACGACCCGCCGGGCGACCCGCGCCGCGGCGGCCTGCCTGCCGGCCACCCGCCGTTGCGGTCGTTCCTGGGACTGCCCATCGGCACGGACCAGTCGGTGCACGCGATGGTCGGCCTCGCGAACCGGCGCGGGGGCTACGACATCGGCCTGGTCGAGTACCTGCAGCCGCTGCTCTCCACGATCGGGCAGCTCGTACTGGCGCGGCGAAACGACGCCGCGCGGCGTGTGGCCGAGGCTGCGCTGCGCGAGCGGGATGTCGCCGTTGCGTCCGCCGTCAGCCCGGTGGCGATGGCCGACCTCAGCGGGCGCCTGACGTACGTCAATCGCGCCTTCCTCAGAACGTGGGGCTACGACTCGGACGAGGAGGTGGTCGGACGGTCCGCGGTGGAATTCTGGCAGTTCCCCGAGGAAGCCGCGGCGGTCGTCGCCAGGGTCGAGGAGACCGGGCGGTACTCGGGCCAGCTCACCGGCCTCCGCCGGGACGGTTCCACCGTGCCGATCGAGATCATGGCCAGCATGTACGCCGACGAAGCCGGCCGGCCGGTCGGCCTGATGGCGTGGTTTGCCGACAGGACCGAGCGCGTCCGCGCCGAGGAGGACCGGCTCGAGATCGAACGGCGGCTGCTGCACTCCCAGAAGCTCGAGAGCCTCGGCGTGCTGGCCGGCGGCATCGCGCACGATTTCAACAACCTGCTGATGGCCGTGCTCGGCAACCTGGATCTCGCGGTCCAGCAGATCTCGCCGGCGTCGTCGGCGGTGCCGAGCATCGAGCAGGCCATCCAGGCCACGCGCCGCGCCACGGACCTGACGCGGCAGATGCTGGCCTACTCCGGCCGCGGGCGGTTCGTCGTGATGCAACTCGACCTGGGCGAACTGCTGCGGGAGAACAGCGACTTGTTCCGCGCCTCCATTGCGCGGACCGTCGTCCTCGACTTCGTGGCGCCGGCCGATCGCGCCGTCATGGCGGGCGACCCGGGACAGATCCAGCAGGTCGTGATGAACCTGATCACGAACGCGTCAGACGCCATCGGCGACCGGCCCGGCCGGATCCGCCTCGAATCCGGCATCATCGACTGCAGCGCCGAGCACCTGGCCCAGAGCCGGCTGGAGGAACGGCCGCCCGCCGGGCGGTTCGCCTACCTGCTGGTCTCCGACAACGGCCAGGGCATGGACGAAGCGACGCAGCAGCGCCTGTTCGATCCCTTCTTCACGACCAAGTTCACGGGGCGCGGGCTGGGCATGTCGGCCGTGCTGGGCATTGTTCGCGGCCACAAGGGCGCCATCATCATCGACAGTGCGCCTGGCGTGGGCACGACCGTGCGCGTGCTGTTCCCGGCGATCGCCGCGCCCGAGCCCGTGGCGGTGCCGGAGCCGGCTGACGGCCGCACGGCCGTCGGAGGCCGGCAGCGCACGATCCTGGTGGTCGACGACGAAAGCTCGGTGCTGCGGCTCTGCCTGACGTTTGTCGAGCGGCTCGGCCACATCGCCCTTGCGGCGGAGGACGGCGAGCAGGCCCTCAAGATCTTCAAGGCCCGGCCCCGCGAGATCGACTGCGTGCTGCTGGATCTGACGATGCCCCGGATGGACGGGCTGAGCACGTTCCGGGCGCTGCGCGCGATCCGGCCGGATCTCCGGGTGGTGCTGTCGAGCGGCTATTCGGAACAGGACGCCACGCGGCGCTTCGACGGGGAAGGACTGACGGGCTTCATCCAGAAGCCGTTCCGCCTGCAGGAATTCAGGAAGACACTCGACGAGGCGCTGGCCGGCCTCGAGTAAGGCCGGCCGGCGCCCCGTTCGTCTATCTCGCGCGCCTCGCCGCGTCCCGCAGCCTGCCCGCCTTCTTCAGGATGGGCGTCAGCACGTCTTCGAGGTTGGGCCGCCCGATCTCCTGCAGGTCGTACCCGACCCGCACCGTGGGCTGCTTGATCCGGACGAGCCGGTTGAGGTCGATGGGCGTGCCGATGATGACCGCATCGCACGGCACCCGGGCGATGGTCGCTTCCAGGTCCTTCACCTGCCGGTCGCCGTAGCCCATGGCCGGCAGCAGCGTGCCGATGCCCGGGTACTTCCGGAACGTCGCGGTGATCGTGCCGACGGTGTAGGGCCTCGGGTCCACGATCTCGGCGGCGCCGAACTTGCCGGCCGCCACGATGCCGGCGCCGAACTTCATCTCGCCGTGCGTCAGCGTGGGACCGTCCTCGACGACGAGCACCCGCTTGCCCGTGATGCGCTCCGGGTGATCGACCACGATGGGCGACGCCGCCTCGACGATCACCGCGCGGCTGTTGATCCGGCGGATGTTGGCGCGCAGCTGGTTGACGGCCTCGGCCGCCGCCGTGTCGACCTTGTTGATGATCACGCAGTCGGCCAGGCGGACGTTCGTCTCGCTCGGGTGGTACAGCCCTTCGTGCCCGACGCGGAGCGGGTCGGCCACGACGATGTGGAGGTCCGGCGCGTAGAACGACGTGTCGTTGTTGCCGCCGTCCCACAGGATGACGTCGGCCTCCGCCTGCGCCTGGGCCAGGATGTCGCCGTAGTCGACGCCGGCGTAGATGATCGTGCCGGTGACGATGTGCGGTTCGTACTCCTCGATTTCCTCGATCGTGCACTTGTGCTTCTTGAGGTCCGCGATCGACGCGAAGCGCTGCACGCGCTGCTTCTCGAGATCGCCGTACGGCATCGGGTGGCGGATCGCCGCCACCGTCAGGCCGTGCGCCTGCAGGATCGCCGAAATCCGGCGCGTCGTCTGGCTCTTGCCCGACCCCGTCCGCACCGCGCAGACCGACACCACCGGCTTCGTGCTCTTGAGCATCGTCGGCGGCGCGCCGAGGATCTTGAAGTGGGCGCCGGCGGCGTTGGCGACGGACCCGCGGCTCATCACGTAGGTGTACGGCACGTCGCTGTAGGCGAACACCACTTCCTGCACCTTGTGCGTCCGGACAATCTCGTCGAGGTTCTCCTCGGCGAGGATGGGGATGCCCTTCGGGTAGAGCTTGCCGGCCAGCGAGGCGGGATAGCGCCGCCCATCGATGTTCGGGATCTGCGTGGCCGTGAAGGCGATCACCTCGTAGCGCGGATCGTCACGGTACACGACGTTGAAATTGTGGAAGTCGCGCCCGGCGGCCCCCAGGATGACGGTACGAATACGGCTCATACGGGATTAGTCCTCGATGACGCGCTTCAGCACGTCGAATGCCCAGTCGATGTCCTCGCGCGTGATGACCAGCGGCGGCGCCAGCCGGATGATGGTGTCGTGCGTGTCCTTGCAGAGCAGCCCCGCGTCCTTCAGGCGCTCGCAGTACGGCCGGGAGGCGCAGGTGAGCTCGATCGCCAGCCATAGGCCCCGGCCGCGGACTTCCTTGATGACCGGGCTCTTCAGCGTGCGCAGGCGGGCGAGGAAGTACGCGCCGAGCTCCGCCGACCGTTCGACGAGCCGCTCGTCCACGAGCACCTTGAGCGCGGCGCGGGCGACGGCGCAGCCGAGCGGGTTGCCGCCGAAGGTGCTGCCGTGATCGCCCGGCTGGAAGACGCCCAGGACCGCGCGGCGTGAGAGCACCGCCGAGATGGGATAGAAGCCGCCAGAGAGCGCCTTCGCGATGATCACCATGTCCGGGTGCACATCCTCCCACTGGTGCGCGAACAGCTTGCCCGTGCGGCCCAGGCCGGCCTGGATCTCGTCGGCGATGAACAGCACGTTGTGCTTCCGGCAGATCGCTTCGGTGGCCTTCAGGAAGCCGTCCGGCGGGATGACAACGCCCGACTCGCCCTGGATGGGTTCGACGAGGAACCCGGCCGTGTTCGGCGTGATGGCCGCCTCGAGCGCCTTCGCGTCACCGAACGGGATTTCCACGAACCCGGGCGTCAGCGGCCCGAACAGGTCCTTGTACTGCGGTTCGCTCGAGAAGCTGATGACCGTCGTGGTGCGCCCGTGGAAATTGCCGTGGCAGACGATGATCTCCGCCCGGTCCTTCGGAATGCCCTTGACGGTGTAGCCCCACTTCCGCGCGGCCTTGATCGCGGTTTCGACGGCCTCGGCGCCCGAGTTCATGGGCAGCGACATGTCCATGCCGGTCAGGTCGTGCAGGTCCTGGAACAGCATCGGCAGCTGATCGTTGCGGAACGCCCGAGACGTCAGCGTGACGCGGGCCGCCTGTTCCAGCAGGGCCGCCAGGATCTTGGGGTGGCAGTGGCCCTGGTTCACGGCTGAGTAGGCGGCCAGGCAGTCGAGATAGCGCTTGCCGTCCACGTCGTATACCCACACGCCTTCGGCCCGCGAGACGACGACGTCAAGGGGATGGTAGTTGTGGGCCCCGTACTGCTCTTCGATGTCGATGTAGTGCTGTGAGTGCGTAACTGCGATAGACATGGATCACCTGCAAAAGGGGGCCTGGTCGGCCGCTACTCCCCATCGAGCAGCAGCGAAAGCAACGCCATCCTGACGAACAGGCCGTTGGCGGCCTGCTTGAAGTACAGCGCCCGGGGGTCGTCGTCGACGTCCTTGTCGATTTCCACCGTGCGCGGCAGCGGATGCAGAATCATCGCGTCCGGCTTGAGCTTGCGCAGCAGCTTCGCGTCGATCGTGTACCGCGCCAGCGTCGACCGGTCGGCGACCCGGTCCGGCCGGATGCGCGTCTGGTAGATCACGTCCACGTCGCCGGCGACCGCGTCGACGTCGTTGATCAGGTCGTACCAGACGTCGTGCTCGTCGAGATGATCGAGGATGTCCCGCCGCATCTGCATCTCGGGCGGGCTGACGAAGTGGATCTTGACCCGCTCGAACTTGCTCAGCAGGTACGCGAGCGACCGGGCCGTCCGGCCGCCGTCCAGCTCGCCGACGATGGCAATCGTCAGGCCGTCGAGCGTCCGCCGCTCGCGGTAGATCGTGTAGAGATCCAGCAGCGCCTGCGTCGGGTGCTGGCCGCTGCGGCCGTCGCCGGCGTTGATCACCGGCACGCGCGAGACCCGCGCCGCCCGCTTCGCGCCGCCTTCCTCGGTCGGCCGCAGCACGATCACGTCGGAGAACGACGAGATGATCCGGATCGTGTCCTCGAGCTGCTCCGCCTCGATCTCCGACGAGAAGACCCGCGCGTGCTCGGTCGAGAGCACCCGCCCGCCCAGCCGGTACATCGCGGCCTCGAACGAGAACCGCGTCCGCGTCGACGGCTCGTAGAACAGCGACGCCATGATCGAACCGGCGTAGTCGCGGGTGCCGCCCCGCGCCACGATTCGCTCCATCTGGCGCGTCCGCTCGAACAGCTCCATCAGGAGCGGCACGGTGAACTGCTGCGACTCGATGACGTGGGTCAATCGCATGAGGGCCCTCCCGTCACGATGTGTGTGCCCGCGTCGCCGCGGACGGCGTCCAGCAGCCGTTCGCAGGACGTGATGATGACTTCCCGGCCGCCGTCGCGCAGGAACCGCAGTGCCGACTCGACCTTCGGCCCCATGTTGCCGGGCGGAAACTGCCCGGCGGCATGGTGCCGCTCGAGCTCGGCCGCCGTCACGCGCCCCAGCGGGCGCTGTCCCGGCTTCTTGTAGTTCAGGCAGACCCGTTCCGTGTCGGTGGAGATGATGAAGAGGTCCGACTGCAGGCGGGACGCCAGCAGCGCCGAGGCGCGGTCCTTGTCGATGACCGCTTCCACGCCCCGCAGGCCCCGGCCGACCCGCATCACCGGGATGCCCCCGCCGCCCACCGCGATCACGAGCACGCCCGTGTCGGTCAGGCGGCGAATGACGCCCTCTTCCACGATCTCGATGGGCTCGGGCGACGGCACCACCCGCCGGTACCCGCGCGCCGCGTCCTCCACCATCTGCCAGCCGTACTGCTGCTGCCGTGCGTCGGCCTCGCGCGCCGAGTAGAACGGCCCGATCGGCTTGGTCGGCCGATCCATCGCCGGATCGTCCGGCGACACCACCACCTGCGTCAGCACCGTGGCCACCGGTGTGTAGAGGCCGGCGTCCGCCAGCTCGCCGACGAGGGACTGCTGCAGCAGGTACCCGATCTCGCCCTGGGTCGTCGCGTCGCAGACATCCAGCGGGTGCGTGTAGACGTGGTCGGCGGCCCGTTCGGACCGCAGCAGGGCGGCGCCCACCTGCGGGCCGTTGCCGTGCGTGATGACCACGTGGAAGCCCTGGCGGATGATCTGCACGATCGCCCGCGCGGTCCGCCGCGTGTTGGCGATCTGCTCGGCAATCGTGCCCTTCTCACCCGCGCGGATGAGCGAGTTCCCGCCGATGGCAATCACCGCGGTCCGGGCCACGTCACACCCGCTTCATGAGTTCGAGCATGATGGCCTTCTGGGCGTGCAGGCGGTTCTCCGCCTCCTGGAAGACCACCGAGCGCGGCGAATCGATGACCTCGTCGGTCACCTCGTCGCCCCGGTGCGCCGGCAGGCAGTGCATGAAGATCGCATCCGCCTTGGCCCGCGCGAAGAGCGACGCGTTCACCTGATACGGACGGAAGATCGCCTTCCGCGCGTAGGCCTCGCTTTCCTGGCCCATGCTCGCCCAGGTGTCGGTGTACACCACGTCCGCGTTCGACACCGCTTCGACCGGATCCTCGGTGACGGTGCACGTCGAACCCGTCTTCGCGCCCTCGGTCCGCGTCCAGGCCGTCACCTCGGGTTTCGGCTGGTAGCCCGCAGGCGATCCAATCGCGATGTGCGCTCCGAGACGCGCCGCCGTGAACATCAGCGAATTCGACACGTTGTTGCTGTCACCGACATACGCCACCTTCAGCCCCGCAATCGCGCCCTTCAGCTCGCTGATCGTCAGGAAATCGGCCATCGCCTGGCAGGGATGCGAGAAGTCGGTGAGGCCGTTGATGACCGGAATCCGCGCGTGGTGCGCCATCTGCTCGACGATGTCGTGGCCGAACGTGCGGATCATGATGCCCTGCACCATGCGTTCGAGGTTCTTCGCGACGTCGTGGATCGACTCGCGCTTGCCGAGGTTGATCTCCGCCGGCGACAGGTAGACCGAGAACCCGCCCAGTTGCTGGATGCCGACGTCGAACGACACCCGCGTCCGCAACGACGGCTTCTCGAAGATGAGCGCCAGCGTCTGGCCCTTGAGCGCGTCGGCGTACGTGGCGGGGCGGGTCTTGATGTCCCGGGCGAGCGTCAGCAGGTGCGCAAGCTCCTCGCCGCTGAAGTCGCGGATCGTCAGAAAGTCCTTCACGCGCATGGCGGATCTCCAGAAGAACGGTCAAACACGTCTTGTTCGGGTAGCCAGCATGTCGGGCCGACAAGCCGTCTCGTCTCAGGATTGACGACAGGGGGCTGGCGAGGCGAGAGGAACCGGGTTCAGGCCCGGCACGAAGATCTTACCCTAAATCGGGTCCCGTTGGGCGCCGGATCCCCGGCGGCGGCCTCGCCGACGGCGGCGGCGCTTCTGGACGGCCTCGGGGGCCGGCTGACCGGCCTCCTCGCGCCAGTAGGCGACCAGTTCCGGCGATCCGCCGTGGATCTTCATCCACGTCAGGGCGTCGGCAAAGGCGCCCCGCTCGGTCAGCAGGCGGCGGGCGTTGGCCGACCGGCTGGGTTCACGCAAGCGGGACTGGATCGCGAGCAACTGGTGCACGCGCTCGAGATCCCGCCGGGCGAGCGGCAGCAGGCCAAGCGTCGCGCCCGGGCGTTCGTGTTCGCCGGGCCGCGACGACCAGCCGCCCTGCGAGAACCCCAGCGGCACGATCAGGCTGCCGAGGAGCACGGCGTTGGTCAATTCGTCGGGGCTGGACGCAAACGGCGCGCGGTAGTCGTCCAGGCGGTCGAGCGATTCCCACAGGGGATCGCCGGCCCGTTCGTGCAGCGCCGCGCTCAGCGGTTCGAGCAGGCGGGCGTGCCACAGAGCCTCGAATGTCGCGCAGGCCGCGCCCGACCGCAGGATCTTGTAGTACTCGTCCATCAGCCGCGGGGCCGACGCCTTGGCAATCTCGCCCCGGTGACGGGCAATTGAATCGGCGATGGCCTGGTCGATCCGGAAGCCGAGGCGCGCGCTGAAGGCGACCGCGCGCTGCATGCGGACGGGGTCTTCCTTGAACCGCACGTCCGGATCGCCGATGCAACGGATGAGGCCGTCCCGCAGGTCCTGCAGGCCGCCGACGTAGTCGATGATGGAGAAGGTGGCGATGTCGTAGAACAGCGCGTTGATCGTGAAGTCGCGGCGGAATGCGTCCTCTTCGGCCGTCCCGAACGTGTTGTCGCGGTGAATCAGGTGACCGGCATCCGGTGCCGGTGCGGGTGCCGCGGCTGCTTCCGCGACCTCCTGCTCGGTTACCTGGCGCCGGAAGGTCGCCACCTCGATGACCTTCTTGCCGAAGACGACGTGCGCGAGGCGGAAGCGCCGGCCGATGATGTAGCAGTTCCGGAAGAGGCGCTTCACCTGGTACGGGTGCGCATCCGTGCCGATGTCGAAGTCCTTGGGCCGCCGCCCGAGGAGCAGATCGCGGACGCCGCCACCGACGATATAGGCCGCGAACCCCGCCTCTTTCAGGCGGTAGAGCACACGCAGGGCGTCCGGGTCGACGTCCCGCCGCGACAGCATATGCTCGTCGCGGGGGACTACAAGAGGTTCCACGTTTCGATCTTACTAGCTTTTCGCGTCGTTCCAGTTTCCGCCGATGCCCACGTCCACCGTGAGCGGGACGTGGAGGCTGGCGGCGGCTTCCATGACGGTCTTTACCAGCGCGGCCACCTCGTCGGCATCCTCGCGCGGCACCTCGAACAGCAGTTCGTCGTGGACGGTCAGGATCACCCGGGGGCGCAGCCGCCCGGGAACGGCCGTCCGGGCCTCCAGGGCGGCATGGACGTCGATCATGGCCCGCTTGAGGATGTCGGCGGCCGTGCCCTGGATCGGCATGTTGACGGCCACCCGCTCGGCCGCGTTGCGCACCTGGACGTTGGAGCTCGTCAGCTCGGGCACGGGGCGCTTGCGCCCGTCGAGCGTCATGACGAAGCCGGCCGTGCGGGCCTCGGCGAGCGTGCGGTCGATGAACGCGCGGACGCCGGGGAAGCCGGCGAAGTACGCGTCGATGAACGCCTGGGCCGCCTGCACCGGCACGCCGATGTCCCTGGCCAGCGTGAAGGCCGTCTTGCCGTAGAGCAGGGCGTAGTTGACCATCTTCGCCAGCGCGCGGCGTTCCTTGCGGTCCTTCGTGCTGTCGGGGCCGAGAATCGCGAGCGCGGTGCGGTCGTGGATGTCCTCGCCGCGCCGGAACGCGTCGATGAGCGCGGCGTCATTCGCGAGGTGCGCCAGCACGCGCAGTTCGATCTGCGAGTAGTCCGCCGAGATGAGGACGCAGCCGGGCTCGGCGACGAACGCCTGGCGGATTTCCCGCCCGAGCTCCGTCCGCACCGGGATGTTCTGCAGGTTGGGGTCGCTGCTGCTCAGCCGGCCGGTCGCGGCCACGGCCTGATTGAACGTGGTGTGCACGCGCCCGGTCACGGGGTGGACGAGCAGCGGCAGCGCGTCGACGTACGTGCCCTTCAGCTTCTGCAGGCTGCGCCACTCGAGGACGAGCCGCGGCAGGTCGTGCGTCAGGGCCAGCTCCTCGAGCACGTCCACGGCGGTCGAAGCGGTGCGCGTCTTGCCGGTCTTCTTGGACACGGGCAGTTGCAGCCGCTCGAAGAGGACCTCGGCCAGCTGCTTGGGCGAGTTGATGTTGAATTCGCCCTTCCCGAGCTCGAAGATCCGTGCGCTGAGCCCGCGCAGGTCGTGCTCGAGTCGGCGCCCGAGCGCGGCGAGCGCCGGCACATCGATGCGGACGCCCGCCTGCTCGATCCCCGCGAGGATGGGCAGCAGCGGCATCTCGATCGACTCGAACACGCCGGTCTGCCCTTCCTGGGCGAGCGCGCGGCCGAGTGTCGGAACCAGGCGCAGCGGCAGCTCCGCCCGCTCGCCGGCGAAGGCCAGCGTGGCTTCGGGCGGCGCGTCGCACGCGGCCAGCGCGCGGGCACCCTTGCCGTACACCTGTTCCTCGGTGGTCATCCCGATGCCGAGATGTTCGGCGGCGAGCGTCTCGAGGGCATGCGGCGCGCGCGTGGAATCCAGCAGGTAGCTGGCGAGCATCGTGTCGAATGCGGGCCGGCGCAGGCGCACGCCGTGCCGTTCGAGCACGATCAGGTCGGTCTTGAGATCGTGGCCGACGATCTCGACGGCCGGGTCCTCGACGAGCGGCCGGATCGTCTCGAGGACCGCCCGCTCGGGGAGGTTGACGAACTCGCCGAGGGCGTGGTGGCCGAGGGGCACGTAGTGCGCGCCGGAGTCGCCGCCCGCCAGCGCGAGGCCCACGAGCCGCGCGCGCATCGGTGACGGATCGTCGCCGATGACGCGCAGGCCGACGCGGCCCGCGGCGCGCCACACAGGGACGAGCGCGGCCAGCGCTTCGACCGACGTCACGACGGTGCACCCGCGAGGCGCCGCGAGCACGACGGGCGGAACGACGGCCGCCCCGGGCACGCCGGCACGGACGGGCACCGCGGGAGTCCGAGGGGCGGCGCGCAGGCGTGGCGTCGGTCCGGCGTCCGGGCCGGCGTTCGACACGCCCTCATCCCCGGCATCCCGGCCCGCGAGCATCGGCTGCTCGGGCGCGAATTCACGCATCAGGGAGCGGAAGCCCAGGCTGGCAAACAGCGTGTAGCACGCCTCGCGTTTCGGGCCGGCGTACCGGAAGGTCTCGAGGTCGGCGGCGATTGGCACATCCGTCCGGATCGTGACCAGTTCACGGGCGAGGTGCGCGGCATCCGGATGGGCGAGCAACGCCTCCCGGTAGCGCTTCTGGGACACGGTGGGCGCGGCGGCCAGCAGCGCGTCGAGCGAACCGAATTGCGCGAGCAGTTCGCGGGCGCCCTTGTCGCCGATGCCGGGGACGCCTTTGACGTTGTCGACGGAATCGCCCGTCAGCGACAGCACGTCGATGACGCGATTGGGTGTGACGCCGAACTTCTCGACCACGCCGGCGCTGTCGTACCAGATCCCGTTGTCCCGGGGATTGAAGACGCGGATGGGGCCGCCGACCAGCTGGAAGAAGTCCTTGTCGCCCGTCACGATGACGACGTCCATGCCGGCGGCCGCGCCCCGCAGCGCCAGCGTGCCGATCACATCGTCGGCTTCGAAACCCTCGGACACGAGCATCGGCACGCCCAGCGCCTCGCAGGCCTCGTGGACGAGCGGGACCTGTTCCTCGAGATCGGCCGGCATCGGCGGCCGGTGCGCCTTGTAGTCACTCGAGATGTCGCTGCGGAAGGTCGGTCCGGCCAGGTCGAACGCCGCCGCGATGAGATCCGGGCGGTGATCGACGATCAGCTTGCGCAGCATCGAGACGAACCCGAAGACGGCGTTGGTCGCCCGGCCGTCGGGCGCCGAGAGCCCGCGGATGGCGTGGTACGCCCGGTACATCTGTGAGCTGCCGTCGATCAGGTAAAGCGTGGGCATGGATCTCGTCCCCAGCCCGCAATCCTATATCATTGGCTGGTGATGGCTCGCCGAACGGAGATCCGGGTGCGCTGGGTGGTGGCCGTGGCGGTGATCGCGCTGGCCGCGTGGGGCGTGTCGCAGTACGGCGGCAACCTCGTCCGCCAGTACGAGTACGACGAGGAGATCTACCTCGACGTCAACGGCAGCGCGATCGTCAACGTCAACGCGTCGGTGGCGTCGCTCGTCAGCCTGCACGGCCTCGCGCTGGACACCAACCCGGCCGCCACGATCGATCGGGACTACCTGCGAAAGATGTACGGATCAGCGGTCACGCGTGTCACGCGCGTGGCCCCGTGGCGCCGGGCCGGGCGGCGCTTCGTGCAGGTGCGCATCGAAGTCGATGACATCACGAAGCTCAGCCAGTCGCCGCTCTTCGCCTGGTCGACATACCAGATCGAGCGCCGCCCCGAGGAGCTGATCTACCGGCAGCACATGGGCGGGGCGCCCGTGAACCCAATCACGAACCCCAGCTGGGACGGCAGCGAACTCGTGTCGGTGCGCATGCATCTGCCCAGCCGCATCCGCTTTCACAACGCCGGGGCCGACAACCTCAAGCGTGGCAACATTCTCGTCTGGGAACAGACGCTCACCGACCGCCAGGCCGGCAAGCCCATCGACATCGAGGTGCGCATCGAGCGCACGTCGATCCTCTACTCGACGCTGCTGTTGTTTGCGGTGAGCGGCGGCCTCGCGCTGCTGGTGATGGCCGGCATCCTCTACTGGCTCGTGACCAGGGCCAGGGGGCGCGTCAAGAAGGCCTAGCCGCGTTCGCCGCCCGCGCGCGCGCTCGGCGGGCCGGGGAGTCCGGCGGCTTCCTCCACAATCGCCCGCAACTCCGTCAGGCGCCGCGGCCAGTCGAGCGCGTCGATGTCCGCAGCCGCGGCTTCGCGCCGGCGCGCGGCGGGGTCGAGCGCCAGCACGCGGAGGATGGCGCCGGCGAACGCGCCGGCCGATTCGGCGACCGGGCACCCCGCCAGCACCTCGGCGGGGAGGCCTGCGGCGACCGCCGGCGTCACCACGCACGGGACGCCTCCAGCCACGGCTTCGAGCGCCTTGTTCTGCACGCCGCGCGCCAGCAGCAGCGGCGCCACGGCCACGCCGGCGCCCCAGACATACGGGCGCACGTCGGGCACCGATCCCGTCACGATCACGCCGCGCGCGGGATCGGCCAGGGCCCGCACCGCCGCCGACGGGCTGGCGCCGACCAGCTGCAGTTCGGCGTCGGCACGCTCGCGCCTGACCAGCGGCCAGATGTCATTCGCCAGCCACACCGCGGCTTCGACGTTGGGCGCGTAGTCCATCACGCCGCAGAAGACGACGCGCGCCGATTCGGCCGGCGGATCGCCGGTGCGGAACGCGCCGACATTGACGCCGTTGGGCACGACCGTCACCTTCGCGTCCGGTGCCAGCGCCAGCATGGCCTGCCGCTCGCGCTCGTTGACCACGAGCAACCGCGACGCCACACGCGACAGGCGCGTCTCGAAACGGCCGAGGCAGCGGGCCTCGCGCCGGTAGACCCACGACAGCGGCGGCCGGCTCGATTCGGCCAGCGCCATCCACTTGCCCGAATCCACGTCCACCAGATCAACGACGAGCGGGAGCCCGGCCAGCGGCGGTTCGAGCGCAAAACGCGCCATGCTCGAGCAATAGGCAAGCACCACGTCGGGCCGCCGTTCGGCGACAAGCGAGGTCAGCGCTTGTCGCGCGCCGGGTGCGTCCAGTAGCCGGTGTGTGAGAGGCGTATTCGTCAGGAGCGCCGCCGCCCCCCGCGCCAGGTTCCCGAGCGGCGGGCGTTGCAGCGTGATGCATCGGTCCAGGCAATCCGAGAACTGCGCGGCGTCCGCCGCTTCGGCCGCGTCCGCCACGAGCGACAGCAGGTCGACGTCCGCCCACGTGGCCGCATCCCGGATCAGGTAGTGTGCGCGCAGCCGATCGCCGCTCTTCGGCGGGAACGGCAGCCGGTGGGTCAGAAAGAGGACTCGCAGGCGGCGAGCCATTGTCAGCTCTGCTGGTCCCGACGGTCGGGCGGGCCGGGTGCTTCCGCGTCGGACGGACGCCGCCCGCGGGCCAGTGCCTGTCCGCCGATGATCAGGCTCAGCCCGAGTACCAGCAGCGAGACGATTTCGACGGCGGCATCCGATGCCCGCGCGCCTGAGCGATACGCGGCCGCCACGAACTGGGCCGCCAGCGTCAATCCCGGGTAAGAGCCATTCGACACCGATTCGATTCCGGCGTCGGCACGGCCGGCTCCGCCGCCACGTGCGACGGCGCGCTCGCCAGCCACCGCCAGGCTCACCACGATGGACCCGACCAGCGCTGCGCGGCGGATCCAGCTCCCGACGCTGCCAAGCAGCCTGGGGTGCGCGCGTGTGGACGAGTGTCTGTGTGCCATGGTTCTCGAGTCTTCGACTCGCCGGCGTCTTTTGCAAGACCGGTTCCGTCGGCGAGATCGGCGGGACACAGAATGCGCACCGATCGCGGGAACTCGTCTCGGGACAAGACGTTGGACGCGATTCGACGTCCGGCGGCGGCCCGCGATCCGGGCTGTCGCGGGGTTCCAGGAGGCGTCCTGTCCTACATCGAGTGAGGGGTCCCGGTGCCACCTGCACACAATCTCTGTGGCTTCGCCGGCTCAGCCCGGTCGATCGCCGGCCCGTGAATCGGCGCAATTGATTGCAACGGAGCAACTTGCGATCGTTCGGCCCGGCGGCCGGCGCGATGGCCGCGGCTTTGCAAAACACCAGGTGCCTGGACTGCGGTAACAGACGGCCGAATCTTACTCGCTCCGCAGGCTGGCCAGGCAGACGGCAGGAAAGTTCGATGACGAGACGACTCATCACAGCTGTTCCGCTCACCCCCCGCGTCCGTGCCCGTGTGCGCCTGTGGCTCACGCTCGGACTCGTGGCGTCCCTGGGACTCGTCGGAGTCGCACAGGGGCAGGGTCAGGGGGCACCGCCGGCGCAGGCCGCGGGCACGCTCCGGACGCTTCCCGCCAGCCAGCCGGCTCCGCCGCCCAACGGGACCATCGCGGTGGCGTCCGACTACGTGATTGGCCCGACCGACGTGCTCGGCGTGGTGTTCTGGGGCGAACGGGACCTGTCGATGGACGTCTCGGTCCGGCCCGACGGCAAGATCACGCTTCCGTTGCTGAACGATGTCATGGCCGCCGGCCTGACGCCGGAGCAGCTGCGCCTTCGCCTGACGGAAGAGTCGAAACGGTTCTTCAAGGAACCGCGCCCGCCCGTGACGGTGGTGGTGCGCCAGGTCAACAACAACCGCGCCTACATCACGGGCCAGATCCAGCGCCCGGGGCCCTACACGCTGACGGGGGCGGTGACGATCCTCCAGTTGATTGCCAGCGCGGGCGGGTTCACCGAGTTCGCGGACCGCAGGCACGTCGTCGTGACGCGGACCGAGAACGGCACGCAGCGCGCGTTCACCTTTGACTACGACGCCGTGATCAAGCGCCGGGACCTCAGCCAGAACCTCGTGCTGCGGCCCGGCGACACGGTGGTGGTGCCCTAACGTGACACAGGCCGACCGATTCCGCCGCCCGATGCGCCGAGAGCGCCTGATCGCCGCCGTCGCGGTCGCCGCGATCTTGTGCGGCGCGGCCGCCCACGCGCAGCAGCTCACGGCCGACCAGGTGCCGACGACGCAGGCGTCCCGCCCGTATCGGGGCGTCTTCGATGCAGGCACCGCCGCGCGGCCAGGCGGCCACCTGCTGTCCTTCACCGCGACGTTCTCGCCGGAATACGGCAACACCCAGAACGGCCAGCCCGCGGGATCGCTGGTGCTGGGCACCGGATGGTTCTACAGCGCGAGCGCCGGCCTCGGGTTCGAACGAGCCTGGCAGCGGACGCGGTTTGCGCTGCGCGCGGCCGGGTCGTTCCGCTACTACGCGGATTCCCGCCAGACGACGCAGCCGACGTACCGGGTCGAGATGGCCGTGGACACACAGGCCGCCAGCGAGCGGCAGTCCACGTTCCGCTTCGGCCTGTCTGCCGAGCACCTGCCGTACTACGTGCTGCCGCTCATCAGCACGTCGGCGCCGGTGACAGGCGAGACCGCCATCGTGCCCACGACCCGCGATGACGCGCTCTACCCGCAGGCGAGTAACACGCTGGGAGAGTCGCTGGGATTCGACGTGCAGCTGTCGCGCCGGGCATTCCTCCGGTTCTCGCAGGACGGCCGCTATACGACGGGCGGCGCGCCCGGCACCAACGTGCGCGAAGCCCATGTCGCCGGGGCGTTCGGCTACCGGTTGTCGCAATACGCCGCGCTCCGGCTGGGCTACGGCTACCGGACGGGCTGGTTCGGCGCGGACACCGCCCAGCGGCTGTCGACGCAGGACATCGACGTGGGGATCGACTACCGGCGCCCGCTCTTCCAGTCGCGCCGCACGACGGTGGGGTTCACCACCGGCTCGTCGCTGGTGGACGAACCGGGGCGGCGGCGCTGGCAGTTCGTCGGCGCGGCCAACGTCCGCCACGAATTCACCGGGGGCTGGTTCATCCAGGCCGACCTGGCCCGCGCAACGCGGCTGGTGCAGGGCTTTACGGCGCCGTTCGTCGACAACTCCGCCACGGCGAGCCTGGGCGGCTTCTTCGGACGCCGGCTCGAACTGCTGATGTCGGCGGGCTACTCGCGCGGCGAAGTCGGCACGGGCGGCGGCACGTACACCGCGCTGCAGGGCTCGACCAGGCTGCGGCTGGCGCTGGCCCGCTGGATCGCCATCGATGGCGAAGGGCTCTACAGCAAGAACCGTTTCTCGGATCAGGTCGTGATGCCGGCGGGGTTCCCGGCCAACCTGACCCGCTGGACGGTGCGGTTCAACGTGGTGCTCTGGTTCGCGCTGTCCCGGTAGAAGGAGTACGACTGTGATTCCTGGCAAGGTCTACACACCCAGAGACGTGATGGCGGCCGTCTGGCGGCGTCGCTGGTGGATCATGATGCCGTCGATCCTGCTGGGATCCGCCGCGTTCGTCGCGGTGATGTCGCTCTCGTACAACTACCGGTCCGTGTCGACGGTCCAGGTGCTGCCCGACCCCGCAGCCACCGCGATGATGCGGTCGACGACGGATTCCAGCCCGGCCGACCGGATTTCGAGCATCAACCAGGAGACGCTGACGCGGGCGCGCCTCGAGCGCATCATTTACGACCTCGATCTCTACAAGGAAACGCGGCGCAAGTCGGTCATGGAGAACGTCGTCACCGGGATGCGGAACGACATCACGTTCCGGCAGACGGACCGGGACGTCTTCCAGGTGGGATTCACGGCCAAGGACCCGCAGACGGCGTTCGACGTGGCGACCCGGCTGACCCAGCTGTTCCTCGCCGAGAACGCGCAGACCCGCGGCCAGCGCGCCGAAGCGGCGACGCAGTTCCTCGATACGCAGCTCGCCGAGGCCCGCGCCAAGCTCGACGTCCAGGAGAAGAAGATCGAAGCCTTCCGCCTGCAGTATTCCGGCCAGCTGCCGTCGCAGCTCGAGTCGAACGTCCAGGAGCTGAACAACACCCAGCTGCGGCTGCGCACCGTTGACGAACTGCTGGGACGCGACCGCGACCAGAAGCTGTTCCTGCAGCGCCAGCTCGAGCTGGCGCAGGCCGCCGGAGACGACACCCCCACGGGCGCGGCGCGCGGCACCGCGGCGGCGCCGGCGGGTGGATCGTCGGTGGCCGACGAGCTCGCGGCGGCGCAGGCGAACCTGCGGGTGCTGGAGCGCCGCTTCACCGAGGACTACCCGGACGTGCAGGTGGCCCGGCGGCAGGTGGCGACGCTGCAGCAGCGGCTCGCGTCCGAACGCCCGGCCGGCGGCGGTGCGGCGGGCGCGGCGAAGACGCAGAGCCCCCGGGTCCGCGAGATCCTCGCGCAGATTGAACTGACCGACCGGCAGATCGCCGGCCGGCAGCAGGAAGAGACCCAGCTCCGCTCGCGGATCGCGAGCTATACGCAGCGGGTCGACGTTGCGCCGTTGCGCGAGTCCGAGCTCGCGACGCTGACGCGCGACTACGAGGACACCAAGCGCCTCTACTCGAGCACGCTGCAGCGTCAGCAGGAAGCCAAGATGAGCGCGAGCCTGGACCGGAACGCACTCGGGGATCGCTTCCGGGTGATCGAGCCGGCACGGGTCCCGGAGAAGCCGTTCAGCCCGAGCCGCCGGAACTACCTGCTGATCGGTCTGGCCATTGCCGCGGTGCTGAGCATCGGCCTGGCCGGGGCGGTCGAGTACCGGGACAACTGCCTGCGGACCGATGAAGAAGTGATTGCCAGCCTCCGGTTGCCGGTGCTGGCCACGATTCCACTGCTCGACGGGGCCATGACCAGGCGGACGAGATGACCATGCGCGCCACGAATCGAACTGTCGTCACGGGATTCACCGCCGACCGCGCGAGCGGCCGGACCGCGCAGCCCGACGGGCTGCTGCGGACCGAGGACTCGCTGTTCGGGCGGCCGCAGGCCGACGAGACCGAATCCACCGGCATCGTGAGGGCGCGGCGGGATGCGCCGGCGCCGCGGGCGCCCGAGCCCCGCTTCGCGGGTTCGCGCCAGGTGTCGTGGTCGCCGGTGGCGGCGCGCGGCCAGACGGTGGCGGTCGAACAGTACCGCCGGCTTGCGGCGTCCCTCGTGCACGCCCAGGTCGAACAGGGCGTCACCGTGGTGATGATCACCTCGTCGGTCGCGCGCGAGGGCAAGAGCCTGACGGCGGCCAACCTCGCGGTGACGCTCGCGCAGTCGTACGAGCGCAACACGCTGCTCATCGACGCGGATCAGCGCGACCCGTCGCAGCATCACATCTTCCACGTCGACAACGCCCGCGGCCTCTCCGACTTCCTGCGCGCGCCCGAGGGCGGGCCGGTCGCCACGCTCCGGGTGATGCCGAACCTGACGCTCCTGCCGGCGGGCCGTCCGACCAGCGACCCGATGCGCGGGCTGACGTCGCCGCAGATGGGGCAGTTGCTGGCTGACGCCGCCAAGTCGTTCGACTTCGTCATCATCGACACGCCGCCGGCCAGCCTGATTCCCGACGCCAACCTGCTGGCGCCCCAGGTGGACGCCGTCATCCTGGTGATCGCGGCCGGCTCGACGCAGTTCGACGCCATCGAGAGCGCCATCGAGGCCGTGGGGCGCGATCGCATTCTCGGCACGGTGCTCAATCGCGCCGACAAGAAATCGTTCGGCCGCTACGGCTACGGATACGGCTACCCGGGGAACTGACGATGGCCCGAGTGCTCAATCAGCGCGTGACCTGGCGGCTGGCGGCGCCGATCGTCGTCGACGGCGCACTGGTGGTGTTCTCGGTGGTGGCCAGCACCCTCATCTGGGCGGGCCCGCAGGTGCACGGCCAGGCGGCCGTGCTCTGGGTCGCGGCGAAGATGGCATTGCTCGCCGTTGTCTGCCACCTGTGCCTCTACTACGCCGACCTCTACGATGCGCAGGCCAACGGCGATTCGCGCGACCTGCTCGTCCGCCTGATGCGGTCGCTGGGAATCACCTCGCTGCTGCTGGCCGGCGTGTATGCGGCGGTGCCGGCGCTGATCATCGGCCGCGGCGTGTTCCCGCTGGCGGTCGGCCTCATTCTCGCGCTCGTGCCGGTGTGGCGGACGGGCTTCGACTGGGTCATCGACCGCGTTGCGCCGAGTGAGCGGATCCTGATTGTCGGCACGCGCCCGGCGGCCGTCGGCCTGGCCCGGGAGCTCTTCGAGCGGCAGCGCGAGCTCGGCGTCCGGGTGGTGGGGTTCATCGACGCCGATCCCTCCCGCGGGCACGGCCGCCTCAGCGGCGGCGGCGTGCTCGGCCGCATCGACGAGATCCCGGCCATCGTCGCCGAGCACCGTATCGACCGCGTCGTGGTCACGCTGGAAGACGCGCGCGGCAAGCTGCCGATGGCCGACCTGCTGAACATCAAGCTGCAGGGCGTCCGCTTCGACCACCTCGCGAACGTCTACGAGGAGTTCACCGGCCGGATTGCCGTCGAGAACCTGCGCCCGAGCTGGCTGATCTTCTCGGACGGATTCAACAAGCCGCGCCGGCAGGTCCTGACGAAGCGCGCCATGGACCTGGCGGCCGCCTCGGTGGGGTTGCTGATCGGGGCGCCGCTGATGGGCCTCGTGGCGGCGATGGTCAGGCTGACGTCGGCCGGGCCGGTCTTCTATCACCAGACCCGGACGGGCGAGGGCGGCCGGCCCTTCACCGTGCACAAGTTCCGCACGATGCGGACCGACGCCGAGGTGGGCACGGGGCCGGTCTGGGCGGCGGCGGCCGATCCGCGCGTGACCGGCATCGGCGGCTTCCTGCGCCGCACGCGTCTGGACGAACTGCCGCAGCTGTGGAACATCCTGTGCGGCGACATGAGCCTCGTGGGGCCGAGGCCGGAGCGCCCGGAATTCGTGCGCGGCCTGACGGAGCAGATTCCGTTCTACGGGCAGCGGCACTCGGTGAAGCCCGGCCTGACCGGCTGGGCGCAGGTCCGCTACACCTACGGCGCGAGCGTCGAGGACGCGATGGAGAAACTGCAGTACGACCTGTTCTACATCAAGAACATGTCGGCGCTGCTGGACCTGTTCATCATGTTCGCGACGGTCAAGACCGTGCTGCGGAGACAGGGATCGCGATGAGCCTCCTGCGCGATGTGCGATCGGCGGCGCCGGTGCTGAACGCGATGACCATCGACGTCGAGGACTACTACCACGTGAGCGCGTTCGACGCGCCCGGCAAGCGCCTCGAGTGGGACCGGTTCGAGAGCCGCGTGTGCGCCAGCACCGCCTGGGTCCTCGACCTGCTCGACGAGGCGTCCGTGAAGGCGACGTTCTTCGTGCTGGGCTGGGTCGCCGGGCGGCACCCGGCGCTCGTCCGGCGCATCGCCGCGGCAGGCCACGAGATCGCATCGCACGGCTACGCGCACCGCCTCGTCTACGACATGACGCCGGAGGAGTTCCGCGACGACCTCCGCCGCGCCAGCCGCGCCATCGGCGACGCGTGCGGCGTCCGCGTCCGCGGCTACCGCGCCCCGAGCTTCTCCATCACGCGCAGGTCGCTCTGGGCGTTCGATGTGCTGATTGACGAAGGCTACACGCTCGACTCGAGCGTGTTTCCGATCTACAGGGACCGCTACGGGCTGCCCGGCGCGCCGCGTCACGCGCATGTCGTGACTCGGGCGTCGGGACAGCTCGTGGAGGTGCCGCCCACCACCGTGCAGATCGGCGGCGCGACGCTGCCGGTGGCCGGCGGCGGGTACTTCCGCCTCTATCCGTACGCGGCCACGCGGCTCGCGGTCGCCGGCCTGAACGCCCGCGATCGCCAGCCCGCCGTCGTCTACCTCCACCCGTGGGAACTCGACCCGCAGCAGCCCCGCCAGCACGGCAGCGTGCTGAGCCGGTTCCGGCACTACGTCAATCTCGACCGGACCGAGCCGCGGCTGCGAGTCCTGCTCTCCGAGTTCCGCTTCGGCACGCTGTCGGCGGCCGTCGAGGCGGCAAGCCTCGCCGCGCCCGCGGCTGCGCCGGACCGCGTGCCGGCGGCCGCCGCCGTCCTGGCACGGGCCGCGGAGGTGCACTCGTGATGAGCGCCGCCGCCCGCATCGACACGCCCGCCGTTCTCGTCGACACGCCGGCCGTCCGCATCGACACGCCCGGTGTCCGCATCGACACCCCTGCGGCCCGCGTCGACACGCGCCCCGCAGAGCCCGGCCGTCAGCTCTTCGTGTCGGCCGACGTGACCCGCGAACAGTGGGACGCGTACGTCACCGCCAGGCCCGACGCCACGGGCAACCACCTCTGGGCGTGGCGGCACGTGTACGAGGAGGCCTTTCGCCACCGGACCGAGTACCTCGTGGCCAGGCGCGCCCACGGCAAGGTGGTGGGCGTGCTGCCGCTGGTCGTGTTCGACAGCCGCGTGTTCGGCCGGTTCATGGTCTCGCTCCCCTTCGTCAACTACGGCGGCGTGCTGGCCGACGACGACGAGGCGGCGCGGGCGCTGGTCGACGAGGCGATCGAGCGGGCGCGCTGGCACGGCCTCTCGCACATCGAACTGCGGCACCTCTCGCCGCGCTTCAGCGATCTGCCCGTGCGCGAACACAAGGTGACCATGACGGTCCCGCTGCCGGCCACGGCCGCGGAGGCCTGGGACAGCCGCGACCGCAAGGTCCGCAACCAGGTCCGCAAGGCCGAGAACAGCGGCCTGACGGCCGAGGTGGGCGGGGCGGAGCTGCTGCGGGAGTTCTACGCGATCTTCGCCCAGAACATGCGCGACCTCGGCACGCCGGTCTATCCGCAGGCATGGTTCGCCGAGATCTTCCGCCGCTTTCCCGAGCGCAGCCGCGTGTTCCTCGTGCGGCTCGGCCCGCGCGCCGTTGCCGGCGCCGTCACCTTCGGGTTTGGAGCCAGCCTCGAGGTGCCGTCGGCGGCGTCTCTCCGGTCGCACCGCGCCCTGTGCCCGAACATGCTGCTCTACTGGCGCATCATGCAGCAGGCCATCGAGGACGGGTACTGCGTGCTAGACTTGGGACGGTCGACCCCGAACGAAGGCACGTACAAGTTCAAGGCGCAGTGGGGCGCCACGCCGGGGCCCATGGCGTGGGAATACGCGCTGCTCGCCGGGCACGCCGTCCCGGATCGCAGCCCGAAGAACAGTCGGTTTCGCGGCGCCGTGGCCGTGTGGCAGCACCTGCCGCTTCCCATCGCCAACGCGGTTGGGCCCAGCGTCGTACGGTTCCTGCCCTGATCGAAGCAATCGTGAGATCCTGGCGCAAGACAGGACGCATCGTCGTTCCGGCGGTCGTTGTCCCGCTGGTGGTGGCGTGGTTGGCCGCTTCGGCCTACTTCCGCCTGAACCCGCTGGCGATGAACGCGGAACTGTCGCGCGTGGCCGCCGCGCCCGTGCTGGCGTGGGTGTACCAGGACGACATGCGGGCCGCCGACGAGATCCGGCGGACCTACCGGATTGGCGATCCGAAACTCCTCGGACGTGACGCCGCCGAGAGCTGGCGGCAGATTGCCGCGGCCAACCCGGACGTTCACCTGCTGGACACGTCGGGTGCCGCCCCGGTGGCCTTCGACGTCCCGTTCGTCTACGAGTCCCCCGACGCCCCCTACCTCCGGGAAATGGACCGCACCTTCGGGCTGCAGGCGATCGCGGGCACCGGCAACGACGAGTACGAAGCGATGCTGCGGCTCGGCGCGTGGGTCGGCCGTCAGTTCGACCACGGGTCCGATCAGCTGACCGGCTACGAGCGCCAGATGACGCCCACCGACGTGATCCGCGCCGGGCAGAACGGGCGCAAGTTCTGGTGCGAGATCGCGGCGCGCCTCGTCGTGCAGGCCGCCACGGCCATGGGATGGCAGGCCCGGCTCATCTCGGCGTCGCGCACGGGCTACCGGTGGGAGCACGCGGTGGCCGAGTTGTGGTCGAACCGGTACCGCAAGTGGTTCGCCCTCGACGCGGACTTCAACGTCGTCTACGAGGGGCGTGGCATCCCGCTGTCCGTGTTCGAGCTCTGCCATCGCGGCCAGGTCCTGCAGCAGGCGGGCGCGCTCACCGTCCGGCGCATCGCACCGCCGAAGCGAAGCCTGTCGGCCGTTGACATGATCCCGTACTACGCCTACGTCCACGTCGATCTGCGGAACGACTGGAACTCGCGCGTGCTGCGCCGCGGCAGTCCGGTGAGCGGAGACCGCTCGACGTGGTGGACGGCGAGGCCGAGCGTGGGGCCGATCCTCACGGCCAAGCACCGTGTGGAAGACGAGGCCGTCTTCAACTGGCCCGTCAATGCCATCAGCCTGCACGCGCGTGAGATCCTCCGCGGCGCCGACGGCTCGCGCCAGTTGAGAGTCGGACTGACCGCCTACAGTCCGACGTTCCGCGGATTCGAGATCTCGGTGGACGGCGAAGCGTGGAAGCCGGCTCCCTCGGCCGACGCCCTGGTGCCGATGTCCGCCGGGGCTCACGCGATCAAGGCTCGCGTCGTGACGCCCCTCGGTTATCTCGGCCCCGAATACGAAGTCGCCTTTACCGTGACACGGTAACGCCGGCGTAGCGCACGGCGCGGTTGAGGAACGGCACGAACGCCGCCGCGGCCTTCGCGTTGCCGCCGCTCGACGGGTGGCTGTCGGTGCCGTCCAGCGACGCGTAGCGCGAGTAGTCCGAGGCGCCGCTGTCGGTGAGCAGATCGTGGAGATCGAAGACCACGATGTTCCGGCCCTGGTACGACGCCAGCCAGCCCGCCGCCGGATCCTTCACCCACGTGTTGAACGCCCGCGCCAGGCCGGCCGACTCGGCGTCCAGTTCCGCCAGCGTCGGTTTATTCAGCAGCCGCTTGGCGTACCGCTTCCACGACGGCTCGAGCCACTGGGGCGCGGCGAGCGGCGGGGCGGTGACGTAGACGAACAGCACGTCCGGGCGCCTGGCCAGTTCGCCGCGCAGGGCGGCCATCGCCGCCTGGGCGTTCCGCAGCGTCAGTTCGGGCCCCAGCGGGTCCGGCTCGCCAGCCAGGCCGGTGACGAAGCGGTTGTTCGGAAAGCACGACTTGAACACGACGACGCGATTGCGTTCGCCGGCAGGCAGCTGGTCGTTCTGGTGCGCGAGCGCCAGGATGTCGTCCATGTTCGCGCGGAACTTCGGCAGCCAGTCGAACAGGTCGGTGTGCTCGCCGAGCCGGCTGCCGTACGTGGCCTCGTGCAGGCGGTAGCCGTTGGCGGCGAGCAGGGCCGCGAGATTGCCGCCGTTCGGGTGGGTCGGGTAGCCGTCGATCGATCCGTCGATCGGCCCGGGCGCGGCCAGCAGCTGCGCGCCGACCGAATGGTGCAGGAAGGCGAGATCGATCGGATCAGCCGGCGCCGCCGGGCTGAACGCGTCGAGGTTGAGGCCGCTCACCCGCGGACGCGGACGCGGATCCGGCGCCTTGCCCCTCACCGGCCGCGCGAGCGCCGCAAACGCCACGATGACCACCACGCCGAACACCGGGAGTGTCTTCCACATACGCGTTGTCACTGTTCCCGAACCTGAGCCGCGAGGGCGCGGATGGCACCCTGGCCGTCCGCGTAGGTCCTGATGTCGCCATAGAGACCGCACGCCGAGAGCCGCTGGGCCACGGCCGGTCCCTGGCCGAGCCCGACTTCCAGGCACATCCAGCCGCCCGGCCTGACCATGGCGGCGCCTTCCGTCGTCAGGCGCCTGAGGATGTTGATGCCGAAAGGCCCGCCATCGAACGCGAGCGCCGGTTCGTGGTCCGCGATTTCCGCCGGCAGGGCGCGGAGCTTGCCGGTCGAGATGTACGGCGGGTTGCACGACAGCACGTCGACCTGTCCCGCAAGCTCGGCGAAGGGTGCCGCGAGATCGCCCACGCGGAAATCGACCGCACCCGCCAGGCCCATCATGCTGGCGTTGATCTCGGCCACCCGGATTGCGTCGGCCGACAGGTCGGCAGCATGCACGCGGGCGCGGGGCTGGTGCGAAGCGTAGGCGAGCGCGAGATTGCCGCTGCCCGTGCAGACGTCCACGATGCGCGCCGTGCCGTGCCGTTCGATGCGGTCGCGGATCAGGCTGAGCGCGGCGCGGCCGAGCACCTCCGTCTCCTTGCGCGGGATGAGGGCGCCAGGCGCGGCGTGCATCTCGAGACCGAGGAACCGCTGGCGGCGCGTCAGGTAGCAGAGCGGCACCCCGGACAGGCGCCTCTGTACCAGTGCGCGCGCCTCGTCCGTCTGGCTTTCGCTCAGCGTCGGCAGCGGGCCCACCGACGCCCAGATGGGAGAGCGCGGCCAGCCGGCCGCCGTCCACCAGAGTGACCGCAGTGTGCTCTCGAATGTCTCGTCCGGCTTGTCCGACCGAAGCTCTATCGTCCGTTCGATCTGCCGCAGCAACTCGTCATACAGGTTCATGGTGTCTCCGGTGCCCGGCCTCGAGGAGAGTGCCGGGCACCCTGGTCTCGCCCCGCCGCGCCTCATGACGCGCACACCGTGGCGTAGATCTGCTCCAGGCGGCGCGTCCTGGCCTCGAACGACAGCCGCTCTTCGACCCGCGCGCGGGCTGCCGCCGCCCGCACGGCCGCGGCGCCCCGATCGCCCAGTACGGCGGCAATGGCGCCGGCCAGGGCGTGCGCGTCGCGCACGGGGACGAGCAGTCCGTGCACGCCGCTGGTGACGAGTTCGCGTGTGCCGCCGGCGTCGGTCGCGACGATGGGCGTTTCCATCGCCATGGCCTCGAGCACGGCGTTGGGCGACCCTTCGATGTCGGATGACTGCACGAACACGTCGAACGCGTGATGCAGGCGAGCCACGTCTCCGCGCTGGCCCAGCAGGTGGCAGCGATTGGCGAGGCCGAGCGATGCCGCCATCTGTTCGAGGCGCGAGCGTTCGTCGCCGTCTCCCACGATCACCACATCGAGGCGGCGACCGGCGGCCGCAAGCCGGGCGCAGGCCGCAAGCAGCAGGTCGAAACGTTTCTCCGGGCCGAGCCGGCCGACGGCGCCAAGCACCGCCGCATCAGTGCCCAGGCCCAGCGACCGGCGGACGTCGGGCGCAAGGCCGGGCTGCCGGCGGAACGTCCGGCAGTCGATGCCGTTGGGAATCGTGACGATGCGATCGGCCGAGGTGCCGCAGCGACGCAGTTCGTCCCGCACCTCGGCGGAGACGGCGATGACGGCCCGGAAGAACCGCGCGATCCGCTTGTCCGCCGGATAGTAGACGAGGCGTTCCTTCCACGACCGGCCGGACCAGTTGTGCGCCGTCGTCATCGGGCGCGCCGGCGTGACCACGCCGAGCCACAGCGCGATGAGATTCGTCTTGTAGTCGTGGCCGTGGACGACGTCGATGCGCCGGTCCCGCACGAGCTGCCTGAGCTGCCGCCAGGCGCGCAGGTCCAGCAGGTGGCGTTCGCGGATGTCCACGTAGTCGACGCCGAGTTGCCGCGCCCGATCGTCGACGCTGAAGGCCGGATCCTGTTCGTTGCGCAGGTACGCCACCGTGACGGCGGCCCGTTCGGGGTCGGACATCGCGGCGCCGAGGAGGATGGTCTTGTCGGGACCGCCGCCGGTGCCGCTGACGCTGCGCAGTTCGAGCACGCGGACCGGGGCGCTCATGAGGACGCTCCCGCGGCGCGCTGCCGCCCGCCGTGCGATCCCTTCCACACCGGAGCCAGCGCCCGCGCCACGTCGTACGTGAGGGCAACCGCCAGGGCCCGCGCGGCCTCCACCGGGGATGGCGACGCGAGCCGGGCGAGCATGACGGCGGCGCGCAGCGCGGCCAGCGCCGTCACCGACATCAGCGCGGCGAGTGTGATCAGCCACCCGCCGCGGCCGGCCGTCAGGAGGCCAGTGACGGCCAGGCCCAGCATCAGGAGATCAATCAACGGGATCACGATGCTGGGCAGATCGTGCCAGGTGAGGGGATAGCGGAAGCTGGCGCGCAGGTTGTCGCGCCCGCGCCACAGTTCGCCGAAGAACAGCGCCCGCAACGTCGCCGGGTCGCCCGCGTGCGTGCTGCGCATCCGGGGATCGTGGAGCAGGCGGCCGCCGCGCGCGCGCAGGCGCTGGCAGAGGTCGACATCCTCGAGCGTCTCGAGGCTGGCGTCGAATGCGCCGGCCGCGAGAAACGCGTCGCGCCGCACGACGAGATTGCCGCTGGCCAGCCAGCGCGTGTCCGCCGGCGCCGTCGTGCGCTGCCGGAACGTGTCGTACATCCGCTGGACCCAGGTGCCGGCGTCCGGCGCGTGGTAGGGCGCCCCGACAGCCGCCACGCCGTCGAGGGCGATCGACTCGAGCGCCGCCGCGAGCCAGCCCGGCCACAGCCGGTGGTCCGCGTCGACGAACGCCAGCACGTCGCCCGCTGCGGCCCGGGCCGCCTCGTTCCGCACCCCGGCCACCCGCATCCCCGGCAGCGAGAGCACGCGGGCGCCGGCTGCCTGCGCCACCGCGGCCGTGTCATCCGTGGACCCGTTGTCCGCGACAATGACTTCGATTGACGCGCCTTCCGGCCGCACGGCCGCGATGCTCGCCAGGCAGTCGCCGAGGCGCGCCGCGTCATTGCGGACCGGAATCACAAACGAGACGAGCGGACAGGCGGCGGCCATAGGAATTCACGTTTCTGCGCTGCAAGACTGGTTCCGCAAACACGTCGCGGTGTGAGGCTGGCAGCCAGGAAGTCTGAATTCAGGTAAGGTGCTGATAACACGCCGGTTAGCTGCCGGTTGGCCGCTCCTGAACGAGCTCGGAATCAGGGCCTGGCCGGGTGGTGGCTACGAGTTTTGGGGGTCGGTGCCGGCAGGGCGTGCGGGGATTGTGGCCCCTGCCTGCCGGCCGAGGCGTGGTACGCTACCTGCCCGGAGCGGACCCCGAGTGAATCCTCTGCATCTTTCGGTTGTTTCGGCCCGTGATGAGGCGGGATCCCCCCGCTCGGGCGAGCCCGTGACGGCAGGGCTGCCGTTTGCGCGGGGCCTCCTCGTCGATCCCGTCAATCTGACGCTTTCCAGTGATTCGGCGCAGCCGTTTCCTCTGCAGACGCGAGTGCTCGATCGCTGGTCCGACGGATCGGTGCGCTGGCTGCTCGTCGACAGCCGCATCGACTGGAACGGATCGGAGACCGTCCTGACGCTGACCGACGGCGCGGGCCCCGGGCCCGACCCATCTGCGCCCGTGCTCGAGGTTCGGGAGGGCGTCGATGCGGCCTGCATCGACACCGGCACGATTCAGGTGATGCTCGGCCGGTCCGGGATCTTTCCATTCGGACACGTCACCGATCGGGCCGGCCGCGAGTTGACGGTGCGCGCCTCGAGCGGGCTGCGGGTGACATCGGCGGACGGGCGGCTGTGCCCCATCGTGCCGGGGCGCGTCGAGATCGAAGAGCGCGGGCCCGTGCGCGGCGCGGTGCGCTGGCGCGGAACGGTCGCCGGCCCCGGCGACGATCGGTGGCTCGAACTCGACGCGCGCGTGGAGTGTTTCGCGGGCCTGTCGGTCGTGCGCGTCAGCCTGACGATCCGGAATCCGCGGCGCGCCATGCACCCGGGCAACTTCTGGGAGCTGGGTGACGCCGCGTCGGCACTGCTTCGCGACGCGTCCCTCATCATCACGCCCGTCGATCGGGCGGGCGCGATGCCCGCGTGTTCGACCGGCACGGGTCAGCCGCTCGCACCGTGGGACACTCCGTTCTCGATCTGCCAGGAATCGAGCGGCGGGGATCAATGGAACGGCCGTGTGCACGTCGACCGCAGCGGCGCCGTGCCGATGACGCACCGCGGTTACCGGATCGCGGGCGGGGCACGGCAGGCCGCTGGCCTGCGGGCTTCGCCGGTGGTGGTGTGGGGCGGCATCTCGGTGGCGGTCCCGGAATTCTGGCAGAACTTCCCGCGGGCGATCGCCGTGGACGGGGACGCGATCTCCATCGGCCTGTGGCCCGGCTGCGTGCCCGGCGCGCACGAGCTGCAGGGGGGCGAGCAGAAGACGCACGATGTCGTGATTGGATTCGGGCGCGACGGCGTCTCCGACCTGCCGCTCGACTGGTGCCGCCGGCCGGCGCTCCTCCGCGCCGCCCCCGCCTGGTACTGCGCGAGCGGCGTTGTGCCGCACCTCGTGCCCGATGCGGCCGACGCGTCCAATCCATGCGGGCCCCTCGTGCGCGCCGCGATCGAGGGTGCCGACACGTTCGCGGCGAAACGTGAGCGCATCGACGAGTTCGGATGGCGCGACTTCGGCGACATCTTCGCCGATCACGAGTCGGCGCTGCGGCCAGGGGATCCGCCGCTCGTCTCGCACTACAACAACCAGTACGACGCCGTTGCCGGCTTTGCCGTCCAGTTCTTCCGGAGCGGCGACGTCCGCTGGTGGACGCAGATGGCCGAGCTCGCGGCGCACGTCGTGGACATCGACCTCTACCACGCCGGCACCGACAAGTCCGCCTACAGCGGCGGGCCGTTCTGGCACACGGCGCACTACGTCGATGCCGGACGATCCACCCACCGCAGCTATCCGAACGCGCCCGGCGTGCCTGGCGGCGGCCCGAGCTGCGAACACAACTACAGCAGCGGGCTGCTGCTGCACCACTACCTCACCGGCGAGCCCCGCTCCCGCGAAGCGGCCGCGCAGCTGGCGGACTGGGTGGTGAACATCGACGACGGCACGCGCACCGTGTTCCGGTTCCTGGATCGGGGGGTCACCGGCCTCGCGAGCGCGACGGCGTCGGCGGAATATCACGGCCCAGGCCGCGGCGCGGCCAACTCGATTGCGGCCTTGCTCGACGGCTACCGTGCGACGTCCCGCGCGGCGTACCTGGACAAGGCCGAGGCCCTGATCCGGCGCTGCATTCATCCCGAAGACGATATCGAGGCGCGGGGGCTGCTCCATGCGGAGCAGCGATGGTCGTACACCGTGTTCCTCGAGGTGCTGGGGCGGTACCTTGAGGAGTGCGCCGAACGCGGATCGCTGGGCCGGATGTATGCGTGGGCGCGGGAGAGCCTGCTGCGCTACGCGCGTTGGATGGCCGACCGGGAGTATCCGTACCTGACGAAGCCGGAATTGCTCGAGTACCCGACCGAGACGTGGGCGGCGCAGGACGTGCGCAAGAGCGACGTCTTCGCGTACGCCGCGCGGCACGCGGCGGATGCGGCTGAACGGGCGCGGTTCCTGGAGCGCGCGCAGTTCTTCCGTGACGAGGCGGCGGCGGCGCTGTCCGCGCTTCCGACGCGGACGTGCGCACGGCCGGTCGTCGTCCTCCTGAATCGCGGGTTCCGCCTGTCGTGGATCCGGGCGCATGACGAGGCGGCGCCGGCGCCTGATGCGCGGGCGGCGGCCGGCGGCTTCGGCGCGCCCGAGACGTTCGTGCCGCAGCGGCGGCGGGCCCTGGCTCGCGCGCGCTGGATCGCCGCGGGCGGCCTGCTGGTGGCCGTCCTGCTCGCCGGCGCCCTCCTGCTCCGGTAAATAGACCTGCTACCTTTTCGGCATCGAAAACAGACCTGCTACCTTTTTCCTACCGTTCGGTAGAAAAGGTAGCAGGTCTATTTATGAGGCGAAAAAGGTAGCAGGTCTGTTTTCTGAGGCGCTATCGGCGGGCGCGCAGCGCGGCCACGGCGCGGGCGGGGAGTGCGGCGGCCCGTGTCGACGACTCGATGATCCACTGGCGTTCCGCGTCAGGGAAGAACGCCATCACGATCACGACCGCCGGCACCGCGGTGGTCGAGGCCTTGAACGCGAGCACGACGTACGACGTGTCGGCCACGAGGTGGCCGAGAATCCACAGCGTCAGCGAGACCAGCGCCAGCATGATGGCCGACGGCACGAGCGCCCGCGCGGGTGCCCTCCAGTCCAGCCCGAGGTCCCTGTAGAGATGACGGGGCAGCACCACGCCTCCGACGAACACCGCCGGGACGAGCGTGCCCACCGCCACGCCGGCAATGCCGAGCCAGGGCGCGAGCGCGACGCTCAGGACGAGATTGGCCACGGCTTCGATCATCAGCATGCGGGCCGGTACGGCGAGCGTCTTGCGGGCCTGGCAGAACGCCATCGGCACCGTGACGGCCAGGATGTGCACCCACGTGGCGGCCGCCAGGAGCCCGATGATGGGCCGCGCCTGCTGACCGAATTCGGCGCCGACCCAGATCGACAGGAACGGCGCGCCGAGGAACAGCACGTTGGCGAGACAGAACGACGCGAAGGCCATCGTGATGCGCATGGCCCGCGCGTACGCTTCCTGCAGCCCGGCTGTGTCGCCGTTCTCGGCGAGCACCGTCAGGCGGGGCAGCAGGACGCCGCAGGTGGCCGTGGCGGCAATCCGCACGTACTCGAGCAGTTGCAGGGGCAGCGCGTACCAGGCGACGAAGCTCGCGCCGAGCATGACGCCGATCACGGTCGTATCGGTGTACGCGATGAGCGTGAGGGCCATGAGCACGAAGAACGACTGCAGGCCGAAGCTGTACAAATCCTTCAGTTCCGCGCGCGTCGGCAGGGCCGGGCGGAGCAGCAGCCGGCGATCGATGCGGAAGGCGAGGCAGGCGTAGCCGGCGGCCTCCGCGACGGCGAACGTCGCCGTGATGGCCGCGAGGCCGATCAGCGGGCTCGGCGACGACGGCAGCAGCAGCAGGATCGCCGCGGCGCGCGTGATCATCATGCCGACGCGCATGAGGCTGATCAGGTCGTTACGGTCGAGGCCGAAGAGCACGCCGGTAAACGCGCTGCCGACGAAACTGCCGAGCAGTTGCACGCCGAGGAGCACGCACGCCAGCGTCGTGGCGCGCTGGGCGTCGGCCGGGAGCGGCTGGGCGAACAGGTGCGGCACGAGCGGCCCCAGCAGCGCGAAGACCAGCAGGCAGAGCAGGCCGATGGCGCCGTAGATCGACAGGACCACCGACGACACGCGATTCAGGCTGGCGTGATCCTCGCGGGCGGCGGACGCGGCGACGTGGCGGATCAGCGCCGCGCCGAGACCGGCGTAGAGGAGATCGGAATACACCATCAGGCCGTTCAGGAACGACCAGACGCCGTACAGTTCGTGCTGGAGGTGGCGGATGACGAACGGCGTGATGACGAGCGTCACCACGACGCTCAGCGCGATGGTCGCCCAGCTGCCGATCACGTTCGGCACCAGCGACCGCCGGCCCGGCGCGGGGGGCGGCGCCGGCGTCTCCGCGTCCATCAGCGGGACTCCGCGGCTGCGTCCCGCGATCGCACCACGCGCGCGGGGGACCCGACGGCCACCACGCGGTCGGGTAGCGGGCGCGTCACGACCGACCCCGCACCGACCACGGTGCCGCACCCGACATCGGCCATGATGACCGTCGCGCCTCCGACCCACGATCCGGCGCCAATCGTCACCCTGGTGCGCCGGCCGCCCTGTTCGCGAATCGGCACGTCGGGATCCGCGGTGCCGTGCGTCTGGCTGCCGCTCGGAATCTGCACCGCCGGCCCCAGCAGCACTTCGTCTTCGAGGGTCACGAGGCCGAGATGGCAGTGCGGTCCGATGTAGACGTTCTCGCCGATCCGCGCGCCGGCCTGGGAGAACAGCACGCCGAATTCAATCGTGACGGACGGATGGCACGCCGCAAGAACCCGGACATAGAAGGCGCGGCGCACGAACTGGCCCAGCACGCCGGGCACGAGCGAGAGCACCTGGCTCGATCCCTCGAGCGCCCGGTCCCTCCCCAGCACGAGGCTGCGGAGGCGGTACGACAGCAGCGCCGGGCACACGGCGATCGTGGCCATCCAGAACAGCGCCGCCTTGGCGGCAGACCTCAGCCCGACACTCATACGCCAGAGTTGTATCAAAAACTCGGCCAACCCCGAAATCGGGCCCCGCCGGACGGGGTGGCCGGTTTCTTGCTGTTTCCCGCCCCGTGGCCGGGCAATCGCCCTTCCACAGGCAGCTGGAGGCCTCCGCCCCCAACGGTTTGTGCAGGGTGGGCTACACTCTTTGACGCCAGGCCGGCGACGCCGGAGATCTCGCACCGCATGCTGCGATCGCTTTTCGTCCTCCTCATCCTCATTCCCGGCATCGCCGCGGCGGTGCGAAGCCGGTACGCCGCGCTGCTGCTCTACCTCTGGTTCGCCCTCTTCCGGCCGCAGGAATGGCTCTGGATCGACATCACCGGCCTCCGGCTCTCTCTGCTGCTCAGCCTGCTCGTCGTCGTGCCCTGGACGTGGCTGATCTCGCAGTGGGTGTCGGCGGAGAAGCGCCGGGAGTACGCGCGCGAGGCGCTGCCGAACCTGACGCACCCGATGAGCATCGGCATGACGCTCTTCTTCGTCACGGCGCTCGTCGCGCACCAGCACGCGTTCAACTCCGCGCTCAGCCTCAACTGGATCGACTTCATGTGGAGGCTGCTCCTCGTGACGATGGTCATGATGACGCTCGTCTCGACCAAGGAGCGGTTCTGGGGCGTGGTCTTCGTCATCGCGGCCTCGATTGGCTTTCACGCCACCAAGGCCGGCATCTCGTCGCTCATCGGCGGCGGCGTCCGCTACCAGATGGGGCTGGGCGGCGCGTTCGAGGACAGCAACGCATACGCGCTGGTGATCGTCACCATCATGCCGTTCCTCGTCGTCATCGGCCAGACGACGGCGCGGCGGTGGCTGCGGTGGCTGTGCTGGGGAAGCGTGATTCCCTCGGCCTACACCGTCGTCAGCACATTTTCCCGGGCGGGATTCCTCGCGCTGGCCATCGCGGTGCTGGCCTTCGCGGCGATGCAGCGGCGGCGCATCCTGATCTTCCTGGGGATGGTCGTGCTCGGCGGCGTCATCGCGCTCGTCGTGCCCGTGCCCGAGGGCTACTTCGACCGCCTCCAGACCATCCAGACCTACCAGGAGATCGACGAAGGATCCGCGCTCAGCCGGCTCCACTTCTGGAGGGTCGCCCTCGTCATGGTCGAGGCCAACCCGTTCGGCGTGGGGCTGCGCAACTACGACGAAGCGTACGACACGTACGACTTCTCGTTCGGCAAGTACGGTCACAAGCGCGCCGTGCACAACAGCCACTTCCAGGTGCTGGCCGAGAACGGCTGGGCCGGCCTGGCCATCTGGCTTGCCCTGTTCGCGTACGCGTTCTACCTGTGCCTGCGTGTCCGATCGCGATCGAAGACGCCGACGCTTCCCGAGAACGACCGGGACTTCTTCTTCGCGATGTCGAACGGGCTGCTCGTGTCGATGCTGGCGTTTCTCACGGGAGGATCGTTCATCGCGACCGCGTTGAACGACCTGACGTGGCTGACGTTCGGCCTGGCCGCGATTCTCGATCGGCTGATGACCGAGCATCTCGCCGCCAGCCGGCCCGTGGCCGCTCCTGCGGCGGTGCCGTTCCAGGGCGGGTACCGCGCGCGCCTGTCGGCGCCGCCTGAGCCGGACGGCTCCGGCCCGGGGGGCGGTGCGCGATGACGCCGATCCGCGTCATGCACGTCGTCCTGAGCCTTGAACCCGGCGGCACCGAGCGGCTCGTCATCGAATTGTGCGAACGCCTCCGCGCCGAGACGCAGCCGTCGGTCTGCTGTCTGGACGCGCCCGGTGTGTGGGCGAACGAGTTGACGGGTGCCGGCGTTCCGCTGGTGGCGCTCGACAGGAAGCCGGGGTTCCACCCGGGCCTGGGGCCGGCCATCCGCCGAACCGCGGCCGCGCAGGGCGCGGGCGTCCTGCATTGCCATCAGTACTCGCCGTTCGTCTACGGCAGCCTCGCGGCCTGGCGCCATCCGGAGCTTCGCGTCGTCTACACCGAGCACGGCCGGGTCACCGACGAACCCACGCCGCTGCGCCGCCGCATCGCGAACCGCGTCCTCGGGCGGCGCCCGGACGTCATCACCGCGGTATCGCACGAACTGCGGCAGCACATGGTGGACGACGGGTTCGCGCCGTCGCGCGTGGCGGTGGTCCACAACGGCATCGAGCCTGGACCGCCCGTGGGCCTGGATGACGAACGCTCGGCCCGCGCCGCCCTCGGCGTCGATCCTTCCGCCTTCGTCGTCGGATCGGTCGCGCGGTTCGATCCGGTGAAGCGCCTCGACGTCCTCGTCCGGGCGTTCGCGCGGGTGGCGCGCCGCGACCCGTCCGCGACGCTGGTGCTCATCGGCGACGGCCCGGATCGTCCGCGCGTGGACGCCGTCATCGCCGAGGAACGGATCGGAGATCGGGTCGTGCTGACGGGCATGCGGCCGGGCGCGCTCTCGCTGATGCCCGCGTTCGACGTGTACGCCAACACCTCGGCCACCGAGGGCATCTCGCTGACGCTGCTCGAGGCCATGGCGGCATCGCGGCCGATCGTGGCGTCGCGGGTGGGCGGAACCCCCGAGGTCATCGTCGACGGGGTCACGGGCTGGCTGGTGCCCGCGGGCGGCACCGACGCGACAGCGGACGCCCTCGAACGGGCGCGTGCGGACGAGTCAGGGCGGCGCGCGGCAGGCCTGGCCGGCCGCGAACGCGTGGTGTCGCAGTTCTCCGTGGAACGGATGACACGCGCGTACCTGTCGGCCTACACTGGCGGCGGCGTGATCTGACATGTGCGGCATCTGCGGGTTGTTCGGCGTCTCCGGCGACATCCATCCGGAGGTCCGCGCGGCCCTGCCGGCCATGGCGGCCGCCATCGGGCATCGCGGCCCGGACGGCCAGGGCGTGTTCGAGGACGCGCGCGCCGCGCTGGGCCATCGCCGCCTCGCCATCATCGACGTGGCCGGCGGGCATCAGCCGATGGCCAACGAGGACGAGTCGCGGTGGATTGTCTTCAACGGCGAGGTCTACAACCACAAGGCGATCCGCGCCGAACTCGAGGCACGCGGCCACCGCTTCCGCACGAGCTCCGACACCGAGGTCGTCCTCCATGCCGTGCAGGAGTACGGGACCGACGCCGTCAGCCGCCTCGAAGGCATGTTCGCGTTCGTGGTGTACGACCCGGCCGGCCGCGAGATCATCGCGGCGCGCGATCGCCTCGGCAAGAAGCCCTTCTTCTACGCCGTCTTCGGCGGCGTGTTCCATTTTGCGAGCGAGATCAAGGCCATCGCCCGCAGCCCGCTGTGGGACGGCGCGATGGCGGCCGGCGACCTCGAGGGCTATCTCGCGCTCGGCTACTTCCTGGCGCCGCGGACGATCTACCGCCATGTGCGCGTGCTGGAACCCGGACAGTGGCTGCGCGTGCGGGACGGGCGCATCGAGACCCGCCAGTACTGGGACGTGACGGCGTTCGACGGCGACCGCCGGCCCGCCGGGGAGATCGAGGCCGAACTCGACGGGCTGCTCGAGGACGTCGTCGGCGAGCGGCTCGAGAGCGAGGTCCCGCTCGGGGCGTTCCTGTCGGGCGGGATCGATTCGGGCCTGGTCGTGTCGTACATGTCGGACGCGCTGGCCCAGCCCGCCAACACCGTGACGGTGGGTTTCGGCGACGCCGCGCACAACGAGCTCGACGCGGCGGGCCTCACGGCCGGGCGGTACGGTACGCGCCATCATACGGCGGTGATCGATCCCGTGATCGACACCGTGCTCGATCCGATCGTGCGCGCCTTCGATCAGCCGATGGCGGACTCGTCGGCCATCCCGACCTATTACGTCTCGGCGATGGCGCGGCAGTACGTGACCGTGGCGCTGAGCGGCGACGGCGGCGACGAGGTGTTCGGCGGCTACGACTTCCGGTACACGCCGCATGCGCTCGAGGCCCGGGTCCGGCCGTTCCTGCCCGGCGCCGCGGGCCGCGGGCTGATGCGCGCGCTGGGACGGGTCTGGCCCTCGTCTTCGCGCCTGCCGAAAGCGCTGCGCCTGTCCACGATTTTCCAGAACCTCGGCGAAGACCCGGCCACGGCTTACTTCCTCGATCTGTGTTTCGCCAAGCCGCGGCGCGTCGGGCCGCTGCTGGGCCTGGCCCCCGGCCGGCGCCCGTTCGACACCGCCGTCTACGCCGACGTCACCGACGCGTACAAGCGGTGCCCGTCGCCGAGCGCCCTGCAGCGCGCGCAGTACGCGGACGTGAAGATCTACCTGCCGAACGACGTGCTCGTGAAGGTGGACCGGATGAGCATGCAGCACGGGCTCGAAATCCGGTGCCCGCTGCTCGACCGCCGCGTCGTCGAATTCGGGTTCCGCGTCCCGACGGCGACCAAGCTCCCGGGGCTGCAGCCCAAGCATCTCCTGCGCCGCATCGCGAGCCGCCGGCTGCCCGCGCCGCTGCTCACGCTCGGCAAGCACGGCTTTACCGCGCCGGTCGGTGCGTGGCTGCGCGGCGCGGCAGGCGTCCGGTTCGAGGACGACTGCCTCGGGGCCGCGTCGTTCGTCGGGGGCCTGATGGACCAGGCGGCCATCAGGCGCCTGTTCCGCGAGCACGCGGCCGGCGTGAGCGATCAGTCGCACCTGTTGTGGGCCACGTGGATGCTCGAGCGCTGGGGACGCCAGCAGCGGGCGACATAGTTCCGGGGAGCCAGACGTGTCACCTGCCGCTTCCGCGCCGCCGTATCTCGTGGCTGCCGCCGACCTGGCCGGCGACCGCGAGGTCGTCTGCGGGATCATCAATCGCAACCCGAGCGCCGCCGCCGTGGCCGTGGCCGCCGCGCGGCTGGCGTGGCTGTTCGATCGCAATCCGGCCGGCCCAGGCCGCACCTGGCTGCTGAAGGCGCGCGAAGGCCTCACGCCCGTCGGCACCGGCAGCGTCGTGCTGCGGCGGATGTCGATTCGCGGATCGATCGGGCTGGCGGGGCGCGCGTCCCTGCTGGCGGTCGATCCCGCGCACCGAACGCTGGGGCCGGCCCTGCTGCTCGAACGTCAACTGGCGGCGTTCGCGGGCGAGGCGCGCCTGTCCGCCGTGTTTGCCGTCGCCCCTCCTGCGACGGTGCCCGTCTTCGAGCGCTGCGGGTACGTGCGGCTCGGCGACTACCTGCGCTATGCGAAGCCCATCGACCTGACGCCGCACGTCACACGGCTGACCGGCGTCCGCGCCGGCGCGCGCGTCATCGCGGCTCCGGCCAACGCGGCCCTGCGCCTCGTATCGCGGGATTCCTGGGCCGGGACGGGCGGCGGCGTGATCGCGCCCGTCACGGCGTTCGATGCGCGCTTCGACGAGCTGTGGAACCGCGCCGCGGCCAACTGGGGCTTTACCACCGCCCGGACCTCGTCGTTCCTGGCATGGCGCTTTGCCGACGCGCCATCGGCCGGTGACTACACGACGCTCGCGCTGATGAGCCGGGACGAACGCGAGGTGCGGGCCTACGCCGTCGTGCTGATCCAGGGCGATCATGTGCACGTGCACGACCTGTTCGCGCCCTCACCGGGGCCCGACTTCGAACGCATGCTTGCCGGCGTCGTCCGGTGGGCTCGCGCCGCGCGCGTCAATTCGGTGTCGCTGTCGATCAGCGCCGATGCCGCCGCCGATGCCAGCGTGCGGCGGGTGGGTTTCCGGCCGCGTGCGGACGCCGAGAAGGCGTCCAGCCTGCTGGTGCTGTGCCCGGACCCGCTCGTGCTCGAGCGCATCCGCCGCGAGGGCTGGTACATCCTGCCCGCCGACAACGTGTAGCCACAGGGATGCGCTTGCCGCAGTGGCACAGGGCTTCAGCCCTGTGTGACGCGATCCGCAGTGGCGCAGGGCTTCAGCCCTGTGTGACGCGATCCGCAGTGGCGCAGGGCTTCAGCCCTGTGTGACGGGCTGGGATCGCCAGGCTCCAGCCTGGCAGACGAGGATCTCGGCAACGCGACGCCCCGGGGCCGGCCGTCCCTGGGGCTGGCAATTGTTGCGGACAGCCCGAGACTCGGCACGCGTCACGGCGAGCCTACCGCGCGGCAATGTCGAGGCGGTACACGTGAATGATGCGTCCGCCGCCCTCGGTGCCGGCCGCGATGAAGACGCGGCGGGTGGCGGGGTCGTAGGCGACGCCGGTCAGGTCCCTCGTCGGCACCTGGAACGGCAGTTCGAATGTCCACACTTTGTACGGCCGCAGGCTCCAGGGCTTCCGCGTTCCGCTCCGGACGGCCGCGAGATCGGCCGCGTCGTACGCCCAGATCTGGAAGACGTACGGATACGCGTGCGGACCCTTGTCCTCGATGGCGGGATCGACACATCCGCCGGGGCCGACGTCGCCATAACAGAACTTGCCCTGGCCGTGACGGCCGAAGAACAGCACGCTCCGCGTCCCGGGGGGAAACACGACGCCGGCGACAGCCGACGTGCAGTTGAAGACAAGGCTGCCGGCGTCGCATGGGCCGAGCTCAGGGTGATCTTCGGGATAGCCCACCAGCATCGTTGCCGGCACGGGGTCGCGCAGGCCGAGGTCGGCGGGATTGAACACGCTCGCCGACGGCCCGAAACTCGTGCGCGTGATGATGGGGATGCAGCACTGGCCGGTCAGCGCCGGGCCGCCGAGCGCCGTCTGCCATTCCGCCGGGATCGGCGTCATGTACCCCGCCACCAGCCCCGGCCGCGTCGTGCCGACCCTGAACGGTCCCGTCACGTCTCCGCGCCGCGCGAAGTCCATCGACGACAGGAAGTGCGACTTCGTCTGCCGGTTCGCGGCGTCGTAGTAGTTGTAGGCGCTGACGACGACCAGGTCGTTCCACGGCAGCAGTCCGCCAATCTTGTTGTCGTCGGGCGCGATCGTCGCGAGCCGGCCTTCGAGGATGTCGGTCAGCGGCTGCCGCAGCGCGGCCACCGGCAGGCCGTCCGGCGAGGCGGCGCCTGATGGCTGCGGGATCTCGACTTCGGCGACCTGCTGGTGCCAGTCGTGGCCGACCATCAGCAGCGTGCCGTGCGCGGGGTACCAGGCGAGCGCGGTCGATCCGAAGTTGAAGGAGTCCTTCGCGGACGTGCCGCCCGACATGCGGAACGCGCCCTGGTAGACGAAGTCGGCCGGCTGGACGAGCGGAGCGGATGCCTGCGGCATGGGGCCGCGCTGCGCCGCGCCCGCGGATACGCCGGCGCCCGTCCCCGCACCGGTGGCAGAGACGCCGCCGGCGGCTGCGGCGCAGGCCGCCATCGCCACGGCTGCCGCCGCCGCCAACGCCAGATTCCGATTACCCCGGTGTGTGCGGGCAGTCATCAGTGTCCCCCCGCGGACGCGGTCCGCTCTTCCGAGTGTCTCCCGGCGACGCTGCCCCCGCCGGCGGCGACGAGCGCCGCGCCGAGCAGCAAGGCATAGCACCACAGCGTGC
>Ga0334722_10000667_pt1 | contig 48745 bp, 40 predicted proteins | sample C3_bottom_MG_FD_207210 | JGI IMG/M metagenome (GOLD analysis project Ga0334722, IMG submission 207210) | Sediment microbial communities from Yellowstone Lake, YNP, Wyoming, USA - C3_bottom | ecosystem: Environmental > Aquatic > Freshwater > Lake > Sediment | place: USA: Wyoming | collected...
TTCCCCTCGACGGGCAGGGCCGGGCCCAGGCCCGGTCCCTGGCGCCCTGGTTGGCCGGGCGTCGCCCCGACCTCCTCGTCGCCTCGCCCCTCGCGCGGGCCCGCGAGACCGCCGAACTGGCCGCACCCTCCCGCGACGGCCCGGCCCCCCTCCTCCTCGAGCCCCTCCTGGCCGAGCTGGAGACCGGCGTCTTCACGGGCCTGACCTTCGAGGAATCAGCCCGGGACTTCCCGGAGGCCTGGCAGGACTTCCGCGCCCGCGGCTGGGACGGGGTCCCGGGAGCCGAGGATTCCGGAGCCCTCTACGCCCGGGCCCTCGAGGCCTGGAAGAGTCTGCGGGCCCAGGCCCTCAGGGGCTCCCGCGTCATCGCGGTCTTCTCGCACGGCGGCTTCCTCCAGTGGCTCCTCAAGGCGACCTTCGGAGGACGGAGCTGGATGCCCCTCGTGCCCATGGCCAACTGCGGGGTCAGCGAACTCGTCGTGACGCCCCAGGGCGCCGGTACCCGCCCCCTCCTCTCCTGGGTGCGGGTCAACCAGCAGGTCGGCGGGCTCCCTCCAAGCGCCGCGCCCCTCTTCTGAGCCGGGGTAGACGGGCGGGCCGGGAGCGATTCCCCCGATTTTCGTGAATTCGCGGGGCCTCCCGCGCGCGTGAAGGGCGCAGGAGGTAGCGATGAAAAGATTTCTCCTCTCCCTCGCGGTGGCCGGGGTCCTGGGCTTCCAGCTCGGGGCCCTTCCCGCCGCGGCGCCGGACCGGGACTCCCCGCCCCCCTCCGGCGGCATCCTCGAAGGCCTCCCCGGCCGGGTCATCGGCCCGGCCGAGGCGGCGACCATCCGCGGCGGCGATGTCGTCATCAAGCTCAACGCCGCCAGGACCAAGCTCATCGTCGACGTCTACATCAACGACGACGAGTTGCGCAGACTCAGCCCCAAGCCGATCAAGACCCTCGTCCTCGACGCCCACAACCGGCCGGTCGACACCACCAAGGCCCCCTTCATGCCGGCCGACCGCGACGTCCTCCCCCTCGGGGGGGCCCTGACCAGCAAGCCGGCCAAATTCCCCGCGGGCACCTGCAAGGTCACCAGCGTGCAGGAACGCGAGGGCAGCTACGGTCCCTACATGGTGAAGACCGGCGCCGTCGGCGAGGTGAACGTCTACGCGGGCGACAAGCTTCTCGGCAAGTACAAGGACGTGGGCTACGCCATCCACTCCAACAACATCAAGTTCGAATATTCCCAGTCCTACGGCTGCATCATCATCCGCAAGGAAGACAACGCCAAGCTCGCGAAGATCCTTAAGGACGACCGCAAGGACGCCCTCGACCGCGAGGACAGGAAGGGCCGCGTCACCCAACTCGTGCACGTCGAGCCGGAGTGATCGATTCGACCGGGGGCCGGCGTGGCCGGTCCCCGGTCCCGGAGCCGGCTCCGACCGGAGTCGGCATCCGCTCCGGATCCGAGGCGGGTCCGGCGCGGATGGACATTCGACAGGAGGGACCATGGAAAAACTCAGCCTCGCGCTGATCCTCTTGATCTCGGGTCCCCTCGGGGCCTGGGCCCTCGACGAGGAGGGGGGAGGCTGGCTCGACGCCGGAGCCTCCCTCTTCCGTCCCCGGGGCGGGGCTCTCGCTGTCCCGGGCACCTCCCTGCTTTCCTCCGCCTGGCTCGACGCCGGCGCCGGCAGGATCGGGCTCGCGGCCGGCGAGGTGATGGTGGCCGTCTGGAAATCCGAGAAGCTGGCCTCCGCGCCGGCCGCGGCCTTCGATACCTGGAAGCTCCACTTCCGCGGCAGCGAGGGAGGGTCCCTGAGCAGGGTCAGCGAATGGGAACTCGGGGCCGGAGGCGCCCGCGAGGCTTCGGTCTACGGTCTGGTCCGCGGCGAGGGGCTCGTCCTCGTCACGCGGAAGGAGGGCCCGGGCGGAGAGGCGAGGCCCTTCGCCACCCTCCTGTTCCGCGACGGGGCCTGGGAAGCCCAGGGACCGGTGGAGAGCGCCGTCTACCGTCCCCTGGCGGGCGGCGGTCTCGCCATCGAACGCCGGCGCTACGGTGGTCTGAGCCGCGAGGAGTATCTCCCCGGCGGCAAGGCGAGGGCGAGTCTGGCGGGCAAGCCCGAGTGGGAGGGCAGTTTCACCCGCCCCGAAGACTCTCTCCAGGCGATCGCCCCGGCCTGGGTCGAAAGGCAGGCGGCCGATCCCCAGGGCATCCTCGACCTCTCCTACACCTTCGATTCGGCCGAGGACGACGCCCTCTCCCTCTCGGTCGGCGACGTCGAACCCCAGGCCCAGCTCGCGGTGGCGGGACTCTCGCGGCTGACGGCGGGAAGCCGGGGACTCGAGAACCTCGTCGTGGCCGAGGTCGTCCTCGGTCCCGACCGCAGGCTCACGCCGGTCCTCGTCTGGTCCTGGCTCGGGGAGCTCCCCGCCCGTATCCGCTGAGGGGAGGCGCCGGCCGCGGCGATCGCGCCCCTACTCGGGCGTGAAGGCCGCCCAGAGGGGCTCGGACTCGGGGAAGGGCGCGAGGAGGGTGAGGGTCTCGCGGCCGCGCGGCTGGATGAATTCGAGGCGTCGGGCGTGGAGCATGATGAGGCCGTTCCTCGTCGTGCGCCTCGCCCCGTATTTCACGTCGCCGCGGATGGGCCAGCCGGCGGCGCCGAGCTGGGCGCGGATCTGGTGATGCTTGCCGGTGAGGAGCTCGATCTCGAGGAAGAAGTAGCGCTCCGAGCGGCCGGCGAGCCGGTACTCGAGGCGGGCTTCCTCCACGGTGGAACCCTTGGTCGCGACGAAGTCCTTGGGCAGGGCCCGCACCCGGTTCGTCCGCTTGTCCCAGAGAAGTCGGTTCTCGAGGGTACCCGAGGCGGGCTCGGGCTCGGTCTCGACACAGACGATGTAGCGCTTGCCGATCCTCCGGGCCCGAAAATCGGCCTCGAGGGTCTCGAGGGCCCGCTGCGTCTTGGCGAAGATCACGGCGCCGCTGGCTCGCCTATCGATGCGATGGGCCGCCTCGAGAAAGGCCTTGCCCTCGGCCGGCGCCGGAAGGCCGGCGCGGAGGAGGTCCTGGAGGGAGGGATCCCCGCTCTTCTCGGGCTGGACCGGGATGGGCGCGAGCTTGTCGGCCACGAGAAGTTCCCCGTCCTCGTGGATGATCGTCCATTGCTCCATGCTTCCTCCCGGGTCCCGGCCTCTGTGCCCTCCTCATCGCGGACGGCACGGCGAGAGGATAGCACGGGGAGTCCACCTTGGTCAGGAAGGACGAAGCTGGCAGATTGAAGCTGGGGTCGCCGATCAGTACACTGTCAGCATGGCGATCGCGCCCCTCTCCTCCCTGACCGGCCTCCCTCCACTCCAGGGCAGGCCCCGGATTCCGGCTGTCGGCCGGGTCGATGGCCTTCCGAGCCTCGCGGCCGTCGAGCCCATCGAGGCTCGCTGGCCCGGGGATGACAGGAAAGACCCGGCTTCCGGAGGCGGGTCCTCCGCGATCGAAACCTCCGCCTCCTCGTCCAAAAGCTCCCCTCCCCTCGACCGGCGCTCCTCGGATTCCCTCCTCGGCGACCGCGGCGAAAAGACCGAAGCGGTCGCGCACAAGGGGCGGACAAAGGATCCGGACAGACCCAGCGAGGGGGAAATCCGCGACAAACTGACCGAGCTCCAGGGCGAAAAGGGCAGGATCGAGAGGGAGAGGGCGGGCGATCTCTCCCAGCGCTCGGCCGAGGTCTCGACCCTCATCTCCCGCCTCAAGGCCCGCGACGGCGAGGTGCGCGGCCACGAGTCGGCCCACGTGGCCGCTGGCGGCCGCTACATCACCGGAGGCGCGAGCTTCACCTTCCAGAAAGGGCCCGACGGGATCCAGTACGCCGTCGGCGGCGAGGTCGGCATCGATTCCAGCCCGGTGGCAGGGAAGCCCGAGGAGACCCTGGCCAAGATGCGCGTCGTGCGCGCCGCCGCCCTGGCTCCGGCCGAACCCTCGGGGGCCGACCTCGCCGTGGCAGGAGCCGCGGCCCAGGCCGAAGCCCAGGCCATGGCCACCATCGCCGCCGAGCAGGCGCGGAACGCCCGGGCGCCGGCCGAAGGGAGCGAAGCGCCTCCCCCCGCCTCCATCATCGACATAAAGGCATAACTATAATTACATAGTTATCAAGACAATATCGGCCGGACCGGCCATGCCCCCAGGGGCGAAAAGGAGTTTCCGATGAGCATCCACATAGCCGCGGCCAAGGGCGACATCGCCGAGGCCATCCTCCTCCCGGGCGATCCCCTCCGCGCCAAGTTCATCGCCGAGAACTGGCTCGAGGAGCCGGTCCGCTTCAACGAGATCCGCAACATGTACGGCTACACCGGCCGCTACAAAGGCGCGCGCGTCTCGGTGATGGGCACGGGCATGGGCATGCCCAGCCTCTCCATCTACGTCAACGAGCTCCTGCGCGAGTACGGGGTCAAGAAGCTCGTCCGCGTCGGCACCTGCGGCGGCCTCGTCGAGCAGGTGAAGGTGCGCGACCTCGTCCTCGGCATCTCCGCCTCGACGGACTCCGCGGTCAACAAGGTGCGCTTCCTGGGCATGGACTACGCGCCCGCCGCCTCCTTCCGCCTCCTCTCGGCGGCCCACGCCGCGGCCCTCGCGGCCGGGCTCTCCCCCCACGTCGGCCCCATCCTCTCGAGCGACTCCTTCTACACCGAGGACCCCGACCAGTGGAAACTCTGGGCCCGCTTCGGCGTCCTGGCCGTCGAGATGGAGAGCGCCGAGCTCTACACCCTCGCCGCCAAATTCGGCGCCGAGGCCCTCGCCATCCTCACCGTGAGCGACCACCTCGTGACCGGCGAGGCCACCCCGGCCTCGGAACGCGAGACCCGCTTCAGGGCCATGGCGGAGGTGGGACTCAAGGCCGTCCTGGCCTGAGTCAGTCCCCGGCGCGGTGGGAAGCCCTGCCCGCCAGGTCGTGGGCGAGGCCCTGGTCCATCTCGACGGCGGGCTCCTCGGCCTCGGGCCGACCCACGATTCTCGCGGGTACGCCGGCCACCGTCTGGTGGGCGGGCACGTCGTCGAGGACGACGGAGCCCGCCGCCACCTTCGAGCCCTGCCCCACCTTCACGTTGCCGAGGATGATGGCCCCCGCGCCCAGGAGGACGCCGTTCCCGATCTTCGGATGGCGGTCGCCCCGCTCCTTGCCCGTCCCCCCGAGGGTGACGCCGTGCAGCATGGAGACATCGTCGCCTATCACGGCCGTCTCGCCGATCACCACGCCCGTGCCGTGGTCGATGAGGATGCCCGAGCCGATGCGGGCCGCGGGATGGATGTCCATGTCGAAGACCATCGAGATGCGGTTCTGGAAGTGGCTGGCCAAGTCCTTGCGGCCCGCGCCCCAGAGCCAGTGCCCCACGCGATGGCACTCGAGGGCGTGGAAGCCCTTGAAATGCAGGAAGGGCTGGGCGAAGCCGCAGGCCGCGGGATCGCGCTCGACGACGGCCACGAGGTCGCGGCGAATCGCGGCGCGGATCTCCGGCGAGGACTCGAGGGCGGAGTCGATGACTTCGCGGAGGGACATGGCCGAGAGGTAGGGAGTGGCGAGCTTTTCCGCGAGGAGATAGGAGAGCGAGTCTTCGAGGCTGGCGTGGTTCAGGACGGTCGCGTGGAGAAAACTCGCCAGCATCGTCTCGGAGCGCGCGATGGCCGACACCTCCTCGCGGAGGGCGGTCCAGCAGCGGTCGGGGTCGCCGGCGGGAAGGGGGGAAGGTCGAAGGGGCTGAGGATTCATGAGGGCCTCCGCGCGCGATCGGGGCAGGGCCTGTCCCTCGCGCAGCGACCGGGGTCGCCCTTCATCCTAACCACCGCGCCCCTTTCGTGTAAACGGAGGGGCGAGCCGGGCTTGGGCCGAGGGCGCGGGTTCCCCTCCCGCGGCCCGGGGGCGATCAGCTCCGGACGAAGACCTGGGTGGCGTAGTTGTAGGACCAGGTCGAGCCGTCGATGAAGACTATGACGAGAGAGCCGCTAAAGGCGGCGCCCCCCATCGAGACGTGATCATAGGTGATGGACTTCACCGAGGGGTCCCCCGAAAAGGTGAGTGTGCCGTTGATGGTCGTGGCATAGGTCGTGGTGTCGGCCGTGATCGCGAGACTGCCGTTCATGGTGAGGGTCCCGCTCGAGTAGTTGTTGAAGTACAGGGTGGAACCCGAGGCTCCGGTGACGACATAGGCGCTGCTCGCGGAACTCGTGCTCTGGTAGGCGGCCGTCATGCCGGTGGAATAGGCCGCCATGGCCCTGCTCGTCTCCGCGTAGTCGTGGGAGGCGCCGACGCCGGCGGCGGCGCTGGAACAGCCGACCAGGGCGAAGAGCGCGACGAGAACCACGAGGGCCGATCCGGGATGCTTTGCGGATGCTGTCATGTGCGTCTCCATTTCAGATGCTTTTTCCGCCAGGGCGGTCGGGGCCGGCGCGCCGCGCCGAAGGAATACCCGGACGGGCACTATACCACGGAAGTCGGCGACACCCAAGCCGCGGCCGAAATTCTTCGTCGCAATTGCCAGATTATCCCTGAGCGTCGAGGAATTCGAGGAGCCGGAGATGGGCGGCCTGGTAGGCCTCGTCGTCGGTGGAAAAGCGGGTGGGAGAGGTCACAAGCCCGGCGCCCTCGAGGAGGGCCTCGACTTCCTGACTCCGCCTCGCCGCGTCGGGATACCGCTCCTCGAGGGCCGCGAGGAGGTCGTGCACCTCGATGGCATCGCGGAGGAAGAAGGCCCGGATCGAGGGCAGGGGCTCGGCATTCCGATCCGCCGACGGATAGAACAGCATGCCGTCGCCGTTGGTCCAGGGGAAGGTAGCCCCGTCCTTCCAGGGATCGCGGCGCCAGAGATCGACGGCCCAATAGAGGAAGCCGTCGGGGCGGTACTTGAAGAGCCACCAGCCGAGGGCGACATGGGCGCTGCCGTACCAGTCGATGCGGAAATTGTCCGGATAGGAACGGAAGGCGTTGGCGACACAGGCGTAGACCCAGACCTCCTCTCCGGCCTTTCTCCGCTCGGCGGCGAAGGCCGGGTCGTATTGATGCAGATTGGGCACCCAGATGCCGACATCGCCGAGGAGCTCGCGCTCGCCCGCCTTCGTTATTCCGTAGGTCAGGATGTTCGGAACATGAGGGGCGAAGGCTCTGATCGCCTCGAGGCGTTTGCGCAGCTCGGGCAGCTCCGATCTCGAGGGTTCGTCGTAGAAATAGAAGTAGAAGAGCCCGGTCCAGCCGCGCTCCACCAGGTGGGCGTCGATGGCCGCGAGCCGACCGCCGAAGTCCCTCCGGATCTCCTCGGGGCCCTGTTCCCAGCGGAGGCCCGGGTCGAGTTCGAAGGAGGTGATGCCGAGGGCGATCCACCGTTTCGCCTCGGCGTCGAAGCGACCCCAATCGGGCGCGAGGCCCTCCGGACCCGAATCGTCGAAGACCTGCTTCAGGGGCAATTCGATCGGCGAGGTGAACCGGAACCGGAGTCCGAGGAGGGGCAGGGCCGCCTCGCGTTCCGGCGTCCAGGCCGGGCCGTACCATCGTTCGTCGCCGAAATTCTCGCCGCGAAAGGCCACCCTCGTCCGGAGAGCGCTCGTGAGCGGAAGCTCGAAGCCATGCACCACGAGGAGGACGGCCATCGAGAAGGAGCCGGCCGCCCCGGCGTCCACCTCGACCCTTCCCTCGTAGCGGCCGGGAGGCGCCTCGCGCGGCACGACGACATCGTACCACAGGCTCTGGTTCGCCCCCGAGGCCAGCTCGAAGGGCCGGTTCGGCAGGACGGGATCGGGAAAGAGGCCGCGACGGTGGAAGCCGACGAAGCTCGGTTTCGTCACCGGAACGTAGCCGAGGAGCCCGAGGGAGGGGAGGATCGAATAGCCGCCGGGCCCGACGAGGTCGAAGGCCCGGGCCGAGGCTCCGTGGATGTCCGCGGCGCCGGCATAAAGGACTATCTGTGACGATTCGCCCTCGCCTCGGGCCGCCTCGAGGTGGATGCTCCCCCTCCGGGCGGTCGGCGGCGCCTCGGAGGGCATGAGCTTGAGGGTCGGGGGCAGGGCGAAAAGGCGGGCGGCGCCGTCGCGAGCCGGCGCGGCGCTCAGGCAGGAGCCGAGTGCGGCCGCGAGAAGGAAGGCGCAGGTCGCGGTCGCCGCCTTCCGCCCCACGCTCGCCCTCGGCCCCTTCGCCCCCCTACCCGCCCTACTCACAATTATCTCCATTCAACTTCCCCAGAGCCTGCGGAATTCCTCCGAGCTGTCGAGCAGTTCCCCCGGCCTGCCCCGGGCCGCGATACGACCCTCGGCCAGGACGAGGACCTGGTCGGCCAGGGCCAGCGTGGCGCGGCGATGGGAGACCGCGAGGCAGGTGCGAGGTCCCGATTCGGCGAAACGCCTCCAGAGTCTCTCCTCCGTCGCCACATCGAGGGCGCTCGACATGTCGTCGATGAAATAAATCCTCGGCCGGCGCAGGAACATGCGGGCGGCCGCGGTCCTCTGCAGCTGGCCACCCGACAGCTTGAGGCCCCGGGGCCCGATGCGCGTGGCGAGGCCCTCGGGCATGCCGGCCAGGTCCTCCTCGAGCACGGCCTCCCTCAGGGCTTCGGCGAGGGCCTCGTCGCCGGCGGCGAGGCCGAGGACGATGTTCTCGGCGATGCTGTCGCTGAAGAGGCGGGGGACCTGGGGAGTGTAGGCGCTCGTCGGTGGAACGAAGGTGGCGGCGGCGTCCGCGACCGCCCTCCCGTCCAGGAGGATGGCGCCCTTCGAGGGGAGGAGGCCCTGGAGGGCCCGGAGCAGGGTGGTCTTCCCCGATCCGATCCTCCCCGTCACCACGACGAACTCTCCCGCCCCTACCTCGAAGGAGAGGTCGTGGATGCCCCGACCCGAGTCGTGGAGACAGGACAGCCCCTCGACTTGGAGCGCGGCGGGTTCGGGCCCGGGTTCGGGCCCGGGTTCGACTTCGAGGCCGCGACGGCTGGAGCTCCGACTGTCGGGGGCGCCGACATCGTGCCCCGCCCTGCCGCGGCCGCCGATATGGAGGGGGGTCGCCTCGACCAGGGCCAGGCCCGAGGCGTCCCTGACCAGACCCATGAGCCGCTCCAGGGCCACGCGGGTCTGCTGGAAATGCGCGAGAAAGCCGCCCCAGAAGGTCGTGTAGTCGCTCACGAAGGAGAGGCAGAAGACGAAGAGGGAAAAATCGCCCAGGCTGAAACCCCGACTCGCGATGCGGGCGGAGACCGCGATGAGGAGGATGCCCGTGCCGATACCCACAGTATTGTGATAAATCGATTCGAGGAGCTGGTTGAAGAGGGCGTCGGCGAGGGCCCTGCGCTTCCGAGTCTCGCAGAGCCCCGAAAGATGACGCAGGGCCGCCTCCTCGGCTCCGGCCGCCTTGATGGCCTGGACGGCTCCGAAGGCCTCCCCTATCGCGCCTGTGGCTGCCTCCGAGGCCGAGCGCGCCGCCTCCCGGTACCTGCCGACCCGGTCCTCGGCCCGCTTCGCGACGGCCACGACGAGGACGAGGGGGGCGAAGGCGATGAGGGTGACGAGGGCGTCGATGCCGACCAGGACGGCGAGGGCGACGATGGTGAACACCGCCGAGCCGAGGACATCGAGGGTCCAGCTGATCGAGTCCTCGATCTGCGCCGCGTCCTCCTTGATGTAGTCGAGGGCCTCGGTGGGCGAAGCCGCGAGGGGCAGGGCCCCGGGAAGACGGAGGATCGCGAGAAAGGAGTTCGCGCGGACGAGGGAGCTCATGGTGAAGCGATGCAGGATGTCGACGAGGGCCGAGACATAGATATGGGCGATGCGCGCGAGGGTGAAGGCGGCGATGAGGAGGAGAACGGTCCCCGTGGTGCCGGGCGCGGTAGGCCGCCCTTCGAGGGCATCGAAGAAGGCCTTCACGAGGAGACCCGGCAAAATGAAGGCCGCGTGCACGAACATCCAGAGGAGGGCGTTGACCGCGTAGAGGCCGGGCCGATAGGCCATCAGGCGCCCGATGAGGCCGAGGGTTCCCGGGGCCTCGACTTTCGTCGTCGCGGGTCTTGGCGAGCTCACGCGGGGCAGTCCTCACGTCCATCGACGCGAAGGCCCTCTCCCGCGTCCCTGGCGGCGGCGAGGAGGGCCGAGTAGGCGCTGGTCGGGTCTGAGGCGAGAAACTCCCTCTCGCCGAACTCGGCGATCCTGCCTCCCTCGAGGACGAGGATGCGGTCCACGCGGGCCAAGGTCGAGAGTCGGTGGGCGATGATGAGGGCGCTGCGGCCCTCGATGAGGCGGGCCAGGGCCCCGTCGAGGAGGGCCTCGGTCGCGGGGTCGAGTCTCGAGGAGGCCTCGTCGAGGACGAGGAGACCCGGGTTCCGGAGAAAGACCCTGAGCATGGCGACGAGCTGGGCCTGGCCCGCGGAGAGTCCCTCGCCCCCGGCGCCGACCCGATGATCGAGGCCCGCGGGCAGACTGTCGAGGAGGGCCCCGAGTCCGAGCTCCCCGAAGGCCGCGCGGATGCGGTCGTCGTCGATCCCCCCGTCCCAGAGCCTCACGTTGTCGCGGAGGCTGCCGCGGACGAACTCCACCTCCTGGGTCACCACCGCGAGACCCGAGCGCAGGGACTCGCGCGAGTACTCCCCGACGGGCCGACCGTCGAGGAGGACCTTCCCCGAGTCGCAATCGTAGAGGCGCAGGACGAGGCGGCCCAGGCTCGTCTTGCCCGAACCCGTCCGGCCTACGACACCGAGCGAGGTGCCGGCCTCCAGGGCGAAGGAGAGCCCGTCGAGGACGCGCGGTCCCTCCACCTCCCCCGCCTTCTGCCTCAGATAGGAGAAGGACACGCCGGCCAGCTCGAGCCCGATGGCCCGTCGCGCTCCGGATCCCGTCCCCTCCCCGAAAGCTGCCGTCCCGTATTCCATGCCCGGCCTCAGGGCGAGGAGCTCGAGGATGCGCGAGGCCCCCGCCAGGGCCTTCTGGAGCTCCTCGAGCTGGGCCCGCAGCTGCTCGAGGGGTTCGCGGACGAGGGAGGCGTAGCTCCATATCAGGTAGACAGTCCCAATTGTGATCTCTCCCCTCCGCCACAGCCAGGCGCCGAGGCCCAGCGAGAGGATCATGCCCGCCCCCGCCACGAGCTCCGAGGAGGTCCACATCGAGTAGCCCAGGAGGTTGGCCCGGCGCCGGAGCGGGTACCACTCGCGGAGCATCGAGACGAGGCGTCCCGCCGAGTGCCCGGCGGCCCCCAGGGACCTGAGATCCTCGCGGCCGGCGAGACGCTCGCCGAGGAAGCCGAAGAACTCCGCCGCCTTCGCGCGGTTGGCCTTCCAGGAAGGCACCGCCACCAGGCCCATCGACAGGAGGAGGAGGGCGGAAAGGAGGGCGAAGCCCGTCATCGCGGCCCCCGCGCGGAGGTCCTCGACGAAGAGGGTGCCGAGGACGCCCGCGAGAAGGACGACGCTCCCGAGGAGCCTGATGGAGAAGTCGGAGAAGAAGCTCATCAGAGTGCGCGCGTCGCCGTCCACCCTTTCGATGAGCTCACCCGGAAGGTGCTCCTTGTGCCAGGCCAGGTCCATGGCGAGCCCCCGGCCGAGGAGATCGAGTCTGAGCTCGTTGGTCGCCGTCCAGCCCAGGTCCTGCCCCAGCCAGGCCGAGGCCAGGGTCAGGGCCTGCACGCCTGCCGCGGCCGCGATGTAGAGAAGGGCATAGTGGTAGAGCGACGCGGGAAGGGCGCCCGACGACACCGCGTCGATGAAGGAACGAAGCACGAGAGGCGCGACGAGCCTGAGGGCGTTCGAGGCGAGGACAGCCAGCGCGAGGGCCGCGAGGAGGATCCCGTGGCCGGAGAGATAGGAGGCGAGGAGACCGAAGGCGGCCCGCGTCGAACCCGGCCGGGCCTGCTCCTCCTTCGCGGGAAGGACCGATGGCATGGGCGCCATCCTACACCGCCCCTCCGCCCGACGAAAGTCCGCCCGGTCGCGCCGCCCCGCCTCAGCCGCCCGTCCCCCCCCGGAAAGGCAAGGTGCCGAGCAGGCGCAGGGCCGTCTCGACGCAGGGCACGCAGACCCGGGCCCGATCGTCCCCGCTCGCGTGCCGGGCCCTTCCCTCCTCGGTCGACCAGTCGTAGCCGAGGAGCTCCCTGCAGGTATCCGCGCCCGCCTCGGCCGCGAAGGCAGCCTCGAATTCCCTTACTAGTTGATAGGTTCGGGCCTTGGCCTCGTCGTCGCCCTCGCGGTCCTTGCCCTGCCTGGCCCCGAGCACCAGGATGGCGCCCATGAGGGCCCCGCACATTCCCTGCCTCCCGGTCAGGCCACCCCCGAAGGGCGTCGCGAGCCGGAGGGCCAGGTCCCGACCCAGCCCGAGCTCGGCATGATGCGCGGCGAAGACCGCCTGGGCGCAGTTGAAGCCCCGGCCGAAGAGGTCGAGGGCGGCTGTCCTTGTATCGTCCATGGTGGCATGGTAAGCGAGGCCCCCGCCCGGCGGCAATCACCCCGAAATCGACCCTACCGATCTTCGCCATCCCTCCCGAAGGCGGTAGATTGTGGACAATTCTCCCCTTCCAACGGAGGACGGCCGGCGCGCAGAGAGAGCCGACCAGGGCCGACGCGATCGAGGGAAGCCTTCGGCTTTCCGAGCATGTGGAGAGTCAGGCAGATGTGCTGCCAGAAGGAGCCACCGATCGCGATGAGAAGGACGCGCATCAGATAGACCACGGCGGCTCCGACCCCCGCCTTTCAGCATGGGCCGCGAAGCCCCTTGCGACCTCGATCATGTCGAGGATCAGCTTCTTGGTGGTCCGCCCGTCCTCCTCGGCGCGCGCGATGACCGCCGCCGCCATGCGATCCTTCATGCTGCCCGCGGGATTCTCCCACTCGAGCCTGGCGAAAATCTCCGCGCAATTGGGCGGAACCACCCTGTCGAGCCTCACCATCGGGGTGTCGCCGATCGCCTCGAGAATTCCCATGTGACGCTCCTCGCCTCGGATCGAAGCGATTCTACCCCTATAGCGGCCCCTCCGTCAGCGAGGATCTCGGCGGAGAATCCTTTGACTTTCCCCCTCCTTCCTCCATACCCTTAAGGTCAAGCGCGGCTTCGGCCGCCCAAGGAGACAAAGTATGATAAGCCCCCGCCTCGAAACCGCCTTCAACGAACAGATCAACAAGGAACTCTCCTCCTCCTACCTCTACCTCGCCATGGCCGCTCACTTCGACGACCAGAACCTCCCCGGCTTCGCCAAATGGATGAAGGTCCAGGCCAAAGAGGAGCGCGGCCACGCCATGCGCCTCTGGGGCCACCTCAACGACCGGGGCGGCAAGGTCGTCCTCAAAGCCCTCGCCGACCCGACAAAACCCTTCGGCCGCCCCCGCGAGATCTTCGAGGAAGCCCTCGCGCACGAGCGCAAGATAACCGCCTCCATCAACGCCCTCCACGCCCTGGCCCTCGAGGAAAAGGATCCCGCCGCCGCCATCTTCCTCGAGTGGTTCGTCACCGAGCAGGTCGAGGAGGAAAAGAACGCCACCGACATCATCGAGAAGCTCAAGCTCACCGGCGACCAGTCCTTCGGAGTCCTCTTCATGGACCAGCACATCGTGGGGGAGAGAAAGTAATCCCAGTTAGGATTTCATGGGCGCGATCTTACTCTTTCCGCGGAGGCGACGATGGGCAAACTCGTCTATTCCATCAGCATTTCCCTCGACGGGTTCATCTGCGACAAGGCCGGCAACTTCGATTGGGCCGAGCCTCGGGAAGACCTGCATCGGTACATCAATGACCTCGAATCGAAGTCCGAGATCCTCCTTTACGGGCGACGGATGTACGAGATCATGGCCGCGTGGGAAACCATGGACGATCCTGGCTATCCGAGCTATATCCGGGACTACCAGAGGATTTGGAAGGGATCGAGAAAGATCGTTTTCAGCCGGACACTAAGGGAATGCCGTACCGCCGACACCACCCTAAGGCTCGAATTGCTCGCCCCCGAGCTGGGAAAACTGAAACGCGAAACTATCGGGAATATCAGCATAGGCGGGGCGCAGCTTGCCTCCCGGGCCCTCGACCTGGGCTTCCTGGATGAGATCGCCCTCTTCGTATACCCGGTACTCATAGGAAGCGGCCGAAAGTGGATCGATGCCGCTTTCCACAAGCGATTGAAGGCCCTGGAAACCAAAGAATTCGAGAATGACGTCGTCATGGTCAGGTACGCGGTTCTCGAATAGCCCCGAAGAGCGCTTCGGGTCCACCCCGCTGGCATGCCGGGCACCTGGCGCGAGGGTGGCGCCAGCCAGGCGGCGATCGCCCCGGGTCGCATCCCCGGGCGGCGGCGGCTCAACCCGGATCGCTTCGGCAGGGTAGCTTCGCCTTTCGCTCCAGGGGCGGTAGATTGGGGGAGATGACGAGGAGGCGGGCATGACGACAACCATCGCGACCAGGAGCGGCGATCTCGAACTCGGGCCCATGGGTCTGGGCACCAATGTGTGGGGAGGCAGAGACGAAAAGCCCGAGGCTTCCGCCCGGGTCCTCGAAGCCGCCCTCGCCGCGGGCATCACCCTCGTCGACACGGCCGAGATCTACCAGGGCGGGAGCTCCGAGCTAAGCATCGCCCGCGCCCTGGCCTCCTGGAAAGCCGCGGGGGCCGGAGGGGCGAGACCCGTCATCCTCTCGAAATTCTTCCCCTGGCCCTGGCGGGTCTCGCGATCCTCCCTCATAGCCGCCCTTCACGCCAGCCTCGGGCGCCTCGGACTGGAAGCAGTCGATGTCTACCTCCTCCACTTTCCCCTCCCGCCCCTCTCCCTCGAGACCTGGGTCGACGCCCTCGCCGACGCCGTCGACGCCGGGCTCGCGAGCGCCGTAGGTATTTCCAATTGTGACGAAAAACAGCTCCGCCTCGCGCACAGAGTCCTCGCCGACCGGGGCCTCCCCCTCGCCTGCGACGAGGTCGAGTTCAGCCTCTTGAACCGCGCCCCCGAGAGAAACGGCACCCTCGCCGCCTGCGCCGAGCTCGGCGTCCCCCTCGTCGCCTACCGCCCCCTCGGCTCGGGCATCCTTCCCGCCGCCGCGCCCACCACGAAGGGGCTCCGCAAGCTGATGGCGCCCAGGACCGATCCCCGGCGGCTCGAGGAGCTTCGCTCCCTCCTCGCCTCCATCGGCGCCGCCCACGGAGGCAAGAGTCCTTCCCAAATCGCGCTCAATTGGGTCATCGCCAAGGGAGCCGTCCCCATTCCGGGGGCCCGCAGCCTCGCCCACCTCAGGGAAAACGCCGGAGCCCTGGGCTGGAGTCTCAGCGAAGAGGAAGTGGCCCTCCTGGACGCGGCGGGATCCTAGGCCATGATGGTCGAACGGAATCTGGCGGAGCGTCGGGGACCTTCGTTGTCCCCTGGCTCGCTGCGCTCGCCAGGCTTCGCTCGGCCTCTTTGTATAACCCGATTTGACCTAGCATCATCCGGCCAAGGGAGAATTGGGCGCGTCGGCGGCGCACACATCGAGCCCGAGCCACCTAAAATCAGAATGCGCCGCCGACCGGGCTCTCCGCGACTATCTTCCGCTCGCCGAGCGACCGATAGGGCGGCCTCGCCCGCGAGCCCGCCCAAGGCTCACGGGCGCGCGCGGAAGGATAGTCGCTTCGATCCCTCGCGCTTCGCTATATTCCCTTCGCTCGGAGACCCGGACGCGAAGCGCCGAAGACTTCGCAGGCATTCCGTAGCCCGCCGAAAGGCGGGCATTATGACAATCCCCTTCCTCCCGGTACCAACCCCGAAGGGGTTGAGGGGGAACGAAGTCTAGCGAACGCAGCGAGCGCTAGCCGCGGGGACAGAGTAGCCGCCCTCGAGATGGAAGCGAGAATCCCAAGCCGACGGGAAAGCAACAAAACAACCGAAGTGCCTCGCCTTCGGCTTGGGATTCCCGCCGTCTGGTACATTGCTGCTCCCCCAACCAAAAAAAGAGAGCCCCCCGATTGGGAGGCTCTCACAATGTAGATATTCTTAGTTGTTAGAACGGCCTTTCGCTGATGTACTTGTACTCCTTCCACCTGCGGGCGACCATCGTCTTCTGCTTCTCGATCAGCATGGCGGCGCGCTCGGGGTTGGAATCGCGGAGACTCTTGAAGCGGACCTCGTTGTACATGTACTGCTCGATCTTCTCGATGGCCGGCTCCTTCGAGTCCAGCTGGAAGGGGTTCTTGCCCTCGTTCACGAGGCGGGGATCGTAGCGGTAGAGGGGCCAGATCCCGCCTTCCACCATCGTCTTCTGCTGCGACAGACCCTTCGACATGTCGATGCCGTGGTTGATGCAGTGGGAGTAGGCGATGATGATCGAGGGACCCTCGTAGGCCTCGGCTTCGCGGAAGGCCTTGATCACCTGGAGGTAATTGGCGCCCAACGAAACCTGAGCGACGTAGACGTAGCCGTAGGACATGGCGATCATGCCCAGGTCCTTCTTGCCGATGTCCTTTCCGCTCGTCGCGAACTTCGCGATCGAACCGAAGGGCGTGGCCTTGGAGGCCTGGCCGCCGGTGTTGGAGTAGAGCTCGGTGTCGAGGACGAGGACGTTGACATTGCGCCCGGAGGCCAGGACGTGGTCCAGGCCGCCGAAGCCGATGTCGTAGGCCCAGCCGTCGCCGCCGACGATCCAGACGCTCTTCTTGACGAGGCCCTCGTCGGCCGCCGAGGCGAGGTTGGCGGCCCAGGGTTCCTTGACCTTCGCGAGCTCGGCCTTGAGGGCGACGACGTTGGCGCGCTGCTCCTCGATGAGGGGGTCCGAGTTCTGGGGGTTGGCGAGGATCTTGTCGGCCAGGGCGGCGGAGACGCCCTTGCCCTTGGCCTCGACGAGGAGCTCGCGGGCGAACTCGGCGGTCTTGTCGACGGTGAGCCTCATGCCGTAGCCGAATTCGGCGGCGTCCTCGAAGAGGGAGTTGGCCCAGGCCGGGCCCTTGCCGTCGGCGCGCTTCGACCAGGGGGTGGTCGGGAGGTTGCCGCCGTAGATGGAGGAGCAGCCCGTGGCGTTGGCCACGAGGGCGTGCTCGCCGTAGAGCTGGGACAGGAGCTTGATGTAGGGGGTCTCGCCGCAGCCCGCGCAGGCGCCGGAGAATTCGAAGAGGGGCTGGCGGATCTGGGTGCCGACGATGGAGGCCGGGTTGACCTTGGTGGCGTCGGGGTTGGGGATGACGTTGACGAAATAGTCCCAATTAGCGGCTTCGGCGTCGCGCAACTCGTGCTGGGGTCCGAAGTTGATGGCCTTGCGGTTGGGGTCGTTCTTGTCCTTGGCGGGGCAGGAGGCGATGCAGAGGCCGCAGCCCGTGCAGTCCTCGGGACTCACCTGGACGGTGACCTTCTGGCCGGGGAATTCCTTGAAGAAGGGCTTGGGGTCGGCGCTCTTGAAGGTCGGGGGCGCCTTGGCGAGGAACTCCGGGGGGTAGACCTTGATGCGGATGACCGCGTGGGGGCAGACGAGGTTGCACTGGGCGCACTGGATGCAGAGCTCCGGCTCCCACACGGGGATCTTCTCGGCGATGTTGCGCTTCTCGTAGCGGGTGGTGCCCGAGGGGAAGGTGCCGTCGTCGGGGAGCTTGCTCACGGGGATCTTCTCGCCGCGGGCGGCGATGATCTCGCCGATGACTTCCTTGACGAAGGCGGGGGCGTCCGCCGAGACGGGGGCGATCATCTTCTTCTTCGAGTCGACCGCGCCGACCTTGACCTCGTGGATGGAGGAACCGGCCATGTCGATGGCCTCGATGTTCTTGGCGACGACATCGGCGCCTTTGCGGGCGTAGGTCTTCTCGGTGTACTTCTTGATGAGCTTGAGGGCGTCGGCCTCGGGGAGGACGCCGGAGATCTTGAAGAAGGCCGTCTGCATGATGGTATTGATGCGGCCGCTCATGCCCGCCTTCTCGGCGATGTCGGTGCCGTCGATCACGTAGAAGCGCAGCTTCTTCTCGACGATGCGCTTCTGTACCTCGATGGGGAGCTCGCCCCAGACCTTGTCGGCCGGGTAGGGGCTGTTGAGGAGAAAGACGCCGCCCTGCTTCGCGTTGGCGAGCATGTCGAGCTTCTCGATGAAGTTGAACTTGTGGCAGGCGACGAAGTCGGCGCTGGCCACGAGGTAGGGCTTGAGCATGGCGCCGGGGCCGAAGCGGAGGTGGGACACGGTGTAGGTGCCCGACTTCTTGGAATCGTAGACGAAGTAGCCCTGGGCGCCGAAGTCGGTGTCGTCGCCGATGATCTTGATGCTGTTCTTGTTGGCGCCGACGGTGCCGTCGGAGCCGAGGCCGTAGAAGAGGCACTCGGTGGCGCCGGGGGTGGGAAGGAGGAAGCTCTCGTCGAAGTCGAGGGAGCTGTGCATCACGTCGTCGTTGATGCCGACGGTGAAGTGGTTCTTGGGGGCGCTCTTGGCCAGCTCGTCGTAGATGGCCTTGACCATGGCGGGGGTGAACTCGAAGGAGCCGAGGCCGTAGCGGCCGCCGATGACGGTGGGCCAGCCCTTGAAGGGTGCCTTGTTGGAACCCTGGGCCTCGCCGATGGCCGTGCGGATGTCCTCGTACATGGGCTCGCCGAGGGCGCCGGGCTCCTTGGTGCGGTCGAGGACGGCGATGGCCTTGGTCGTCGCGGGGAGGGCCTTCACGAAGTGCTCGATGCTGAAGGGGCGGAAGAGGCGGACCTTGAGGGCTCCGACCTTCTCGCCCTTCCCGACGAGGTGGCGCACGGTCTCGTCGATGGTGTCGCAGGCCGAGCCCATGGCGATGACGACGCGCTCGGCGTCGGGGGCTCCGGTGTACTCGAAGAGGCGGTACTGGCGGCCGGTCAGCTTGGCGAACTTGTCGAACTGGGCCTGCACGATGCCGGGAACCTTCTCGTAGTACTTGCTCGAGGCCTCGCGGCTGGCGAAGTACACGTCGGGGTTCTGGGCGGTGCCCCGGATCACGGGGCTCTCGGGATTGAGGCCGCGACCGCGATGGGCGCGCACGAGCTCGTCCGAGATCATCTGGCGCATGAGGTCGTAGGAGCTCTCCTCGACCTTCTGGACCTCGTGGGAGGTGCGGAAGCCGTCGAAGAAGTGGAGGAAGGGAATCCGTGCCTCGAGGGTCGCCGCGTGGGCGATGAGGGCCGTGTCCATGACCTCCTGGACGTTGTTGGAGGCGAGCATGGCCCAGCCGGTCTGGCGGGCGGCCATGACGTCCTGGTGGTCGCCGAAGATCGAAAGGCCCTGGGCCGCGAGGGCGCGGGCGGCGATATGGAAGACCGTCGCGGTGCACTCGCCGGCGATCTTGTACATGTTGGGGATCATGAGCAGGAGGCCCTGGGACGCGGTGAAGGTGGTCGAGAGGGCGCCCGCGGTGAGGGCGCCGTGGACGGCTCCGGCCGCTCCGGCCTCGGACTGCATTTCGACGACCTGGGGCACCGTGCCCCAGATGTTCTTGCGGCCCGCGGCCGAATACTCGTCGGAGAGCTCGCCCATGTTGGAGGAGGGCGTGATGGGATAGATGGCGATGACTTCGGACACCGCGTGGGCCACGTGGGCCGCGGCGGTGTTGCCGTCGATCATCACCATTTTCTTATTCGCGTCGGACATGGTGTATATCCTTGGAACGAAAGTTGGGGATGGGCGCCCCAGTCGGAGCGCGGCCCAAGTTTAGAGAGATTCTTCCGAATGTTCAATACGCGGGGAAGCTCCGCGCGGCCGGAGTCGCCCGCCGAAACAGAAGCTCCATTCGACGAAACGGCCCCGAAGGCCCTTCGCCCCCTTCCCGCCGCGGGCCTTCGGCCTCAGGGAGCGGGGTCGAGGGCCAGGGCCCGGCTCAGGTCCGCCTGGGCGATCTCGACGTCGATGGTCTTGTTCTCGACCGCGAACTGGGCGCGGAGGAGGCCGATCCGGGCCTGGAGGAGGTCGGAGCGCTTGGCCACTCCATTGTCGAATTTCGCCTGCGTGACGCGGAGATTCTCGACCGCCTGCGCGACCATGCCGCGCGTGAGTTCGAGGGAATTCCTCGTGCGTCCGAGGACGAGGAGGCTGCGTCGGACGTCGAGGGCGATGCCGTTGCGGGCCTTTTCGAGGTCGGCCCCGGCCTTCGCGAGGTCGGCCGAGGCCGCCGCGCGGCGCTCGACGGCGCCGGGGAGCCCGCCGAGGTCGAGGCGCAGTCGGGCGCCGGCGCTCCAGTTGAGGGCGAAGCCCGCCACGGGGGGAAAGGCGCGGGGATCGGGATCGGAATAGGAGAGGCCGCCGGTGAGGAGGAGGGCCGGATAGAGGTCGGCCGAGGCCGCCTTCATCGCGCTACCGAGGGTCTCGACCGCGAGGGAGGCCGCCCTCGTCTCCGGCCGGGCGGCCAAGGCCTTCGCGACGAGGGAAGTCAGGTCGGAGCCGGGATCGGCGTAGGGTCGCGACCCGGCCTTCGTGACGAGGTCGTAGGAAGGCGCCTCCCCGGGCTTCGCCGCGCTCGCGTCTCCGGTGAGCGAGGCGAGCATGAGATCGGCGAGGGCCTGACCCGCCCTGGCCTCGTCGAGGGTGAGGGCCGTCGTGTCGTAGCGCGCCTGCTCGTTGAGGAGGTCCGCGGCGGTGGCCATGCCCTGGTCGGCCATGCTCTTGAGCTCGGTCCTCGCGACCGCCTCGAGCTCGAGACTCTTGGAAAGGGCCTCCACATTGGCCCTGGCCCTCGTGGCCTCCCAGTAGGCGCGGGAGATGTCGAATTTCAGGGCCCGCTTCATGAGCTCGAGGCCGGCCTCCTTGCCGAGGGCGGCGAGGCGGGCGATGTCGGCCGCCTCCTTCACGCGGAAACCCGCGAAGACGGGCCAGGAGAGGTCGAGGCGGAGGTCCTTGGAGTCCCCGGGCGGGTTCGCGAAGGCCGCGAGGTCGTTCCCGATCGTCGCGAGCTGGGCGAGGGCAGGGGGATTGCCCTGGGCCAGGATGCCGTCCTCCTTGATCAGGTCCCCGAGGAGGGTCCCGAAACCCGAACTCGAACTCTGCGAGAGCGCGCTGTAGCCCGCGGAGACCGTGACCGAGGGCAGCATCCTGAAGAGGGCGTCGAGGGATTTGGCGCGGGCCGAGGCGAGATCGAAGGAGCCCGAGCGGAGGCCCGGATCGCCCGCGAGGCCCGCGGCCAGGGCCTCGTCGAGGGAGAGGGACTTCGAGGCGGCCGCCGTGGGCGGAGCTCCGGTCTGGGCCGCGAGGATCGTGGCGCCCGCGAGAAGGAGGCCGAGGAAAAGGAGGGGCGCGGGCCGTCCCGCCGCGGCGGCTCTCATTTCGTCACCGCCATACCGTCGCCGAGCATGCCGAGGTTCGATACGGCCAGGGTCTCGCCCTCGGCCACACCCGAGAGCACGAGGACCTTGTCGGCGTTGCGGATGCCCAGCTCGACGCGGCGCTTGGCCACCCTCCCGTCGGCGCCCACCACGAAGGCATAGGATTTTCCCTCCTCGGCGTAGACCGCCCCGGGCGGGACGACGACGCCCAGGGGGCTCGTGAGGGAGAGAAGGGCCTTGCCCGTCATGCCGGCGAGGAGCCTCCCGTCGTTGACGATCGAGACGGTCATGGGGAAGTACTGGCCGGTCGAGGCCGCGATGGGGCCGAGCTGGGTGACGCGGCCCTCGAGGCTCGAGCCCGAGAGGCCGTCCACCGTGACCTTGACCGGGTCGCCTTCCTTGAGCAGGAGGATCTCGTCCTGGGAGGCGTTGCCCTGGAACTTGAGGTGGACCGTGTCGGCGATGGACATGAGGGGCTGGGTCGGCGCTGCGAGCTCCCCGGTGTTGATCGCGCGGCTCACCACGGTGCCGTCGATGGGGCTCAGGATGGTCGAGTTGGAGATCTGCACGCGGATGAGATTGGCCTGGGCCTCGGCCTGGGCGAAACCCGAGGTCGAGGCGTTGGAGTACTGCTTCTGCGCGTTGTCGTAGGCCGTGCGGGCCAGCTCGAGCTTGGTCTGGGCGTCGTCCATGGCGCTCTGCGTGACGGCGTTGTCGGCGAGGAGGGCCTTGGTGCGGTCGAAGCCCTTCTGCGCCATGTCCAGGTTGAGGCGCGCGCTCTCGATGCCGAGCTTGGCCTGGGCCGCCTGGTCGTGCACGGCGGCGCCCGCGGCCTCGGCCACGGCCAGCTGGGCATTGAGCTCCTTGGTGTCGATCTGCACGAGGAGCTGGCCCTCGCGCACCCGGTCGCCCACGTCGACGGCGACGGACTTGGCGATGCCGGAAAGCTTGGCGAAGATGTTGAGGCTCTTGCCGGGCACGAGGACGCCGGAGAGCTCCTGCATCCTGACGACGCGGCCCCTCTCCGCGACCGCGGTCCTGACCAGGGGAGGTGTCCCCGGGCCCTTGGCCGAGCAGCCCGGGAGGGCGGCGGCGAGAATGACTGTGGCGGCGACGGCCGCCGCGATGCTGCGTTTCACTCTGGACTCCTGGTCACTTGGCGAGATGGATGCGGATGGTCGCGTTCATGCCGATCATGAGGCGGGCCTCGCCCTTGTCCATGATCGCGATCTTGACGGGGATGACCTGCACGACCTTGGTATAGTTGCCTCCCCCGTTCGAGGAGGGCAGGAGGGAGAAGGTCGAGGCGGTGGCCCTGCCGATGGAGTCGATCCTGCCGTGGAAGGTCCTGCCGCCGAAGGCGTCCACGCTGAGGTCGACCTCCTGGCCGATCTTCACGCGGGCGATGCTCCCCTCCTTCACGTTGGCCGCCACATAGAGGCCTTCGATGTCGCCGATGATGGCCAGGGACATGCCCGGAGCGGCCATCTGGCCGACGACCGCGGTCGAGCGGATCACCTGCCCGGCGATGGGCGCCCGGATCGCGGCCTTCTCGGCGAAGACACCGGCCACGGCGCCGAGGCCCTGGGGATTGAGGGCGCCGGAGGTGAGGGCCGAACCGAGATCCTGCCGCCCCAGGACGTCGCCGGCCGCCACCGTGTCGCCCTCCTTCACGTTCCATTCGAGAAGCTTCCCGGGAATCTCGGGCGTCACCGCCACGACATTCGAGGCGAGGCGCGCGTCGTCGGTCTTGAAGTACCAGGTGCCCTCGACCCAGTAGTAGCCGACGATGGCGAGGAGGACGAGGGCGGTGGCGGCGAGGACGCCGAAGATCACCTTGCGTCTCGAGCCCGCCGGCTTCGCCTTGGGCGCTCCGGGACCTCCAGGTCCCGCGGGACCTGCGGGTCCCGAGGGACCCGCGGGCGCCGTTCCCTGGCCGCGGGAACCCTGTCCCTCCACGCCGGCCTTGTTGTCGCTATCCATGATGGGCTCCTTATTCGGAAAGTGCCATGCGGCCGGGTCCCGAGACCCCCGTGCCGCGTCGCAGGTAGAAGGCGGGGATCAGGGCGATGAGGGCCACCCCGGCCGCCACGATGAAGATGTCGTCGATGCCGTTGACGAAGGCCTTCTGGGCCACGAGGCCGCGGATCGTGGCGAGGGCCCCCGCCTGTCCCGCGGCCCCTCCCCCGAAGGCGGCGCCGAGGGACTGGAGGGTCTGGGTCACCGTGGGATCCGAGGCCGTCACGGTCCAGGAGTAGCGCGCCGCGTAGTAGGCCTGGCGGCTCGTCAACACCGAGGTGAGCCAGGCGATACCGAAGGAGCTCGCCACGCTGCGGATGATGTTCGAAATCGAAGAGGCGCGGCCGATGAGCTCGACGGGCACGTCGACGAGGGAGGCGGTCTGGGCCGGCATGTTGGCGAAGGCCATCACCGCGCCCCGGAAGAGGGTCCAGACCATGATGGTCCCCGTGGCCGTCTCCAGGTTGAGGTTGTGGAAGGTGTAGGTGAGGGTCGCCAGCCCCAGGATGCCGATGATCGCCAGGGGCCGGGGGCCCACCTTGTCGTAGAGCTTTCCCACGACGGCCATCATCGCCCCCGAGGCCAGGGCCCCTGGCATCATGAGGAAGCCCGTCTCCATCGCCCCCATGCCCCGGATGCTCTGGAGGAAGAGGGGGATGAAGAACATGCCCGCGTAGAGGCCGATGGTCGTGACGATGACGAGGATGTTGGACACGAGGAAGGAGCGGTACCTGAACACCCTGAGATCGAGGAGGGGATTGTCCGAGGTCAGCTGGGAGTAGACGAAGAGGACGAGCCCGAAGATCGAGGCGACGAAGAGTAGGACGGTCTTCTCGTCGGCCCAGCCCCATTCCTGGCCCTTCGAGAGGGCGAGGAGGAGGCAGAAGAGGGTGACCGCGGCGGTGATCGCTCCACCGATGTCGAGGCGCCCCGGATGCTTCGACTGGAATTCGGGCAGCACCATCCAGGCGAGAAGGACGCCGATCACGCCGATCGGCAGGTTGATGGTGAAGATCCAGCGCCAGTCGACGTACTCGACGATGTAGCCGCCCAGGGTCGGGCCGAGGGCGGGCCCCACCATCAGGGCCAGGCCGAAGACGGCCATGCCCGTGCCGATCTTGTCGCGCGGGACGATGCGGAAGACCATGGACATCATCGTCGGCATGATCATGCCGCCCCCGAGGGCCTGGATGACGCGGGCTCCGATGAGGGAGTTGAGGTCCCAGGCCAGGCCGCAGAAGAGGGAACCCGCCGTGAAGACGACGAGGGAGACGATATAGAGGCGCTTGAAGCCGAAGCGGTCGCCGAGCCAGCCCGAGAGGGGCACGACGACGCCCTGGGCGAGGAGGTAGATCGTGGAGATCCACTGCACCTCGCTCGTCGCGGCGTTGAAGACGTTCATGATCGTGGGGATGGCGACGTTGACGATGCTCGAGTCGAGGATGGACATGAAGGCGCCGATCAGGGCCACGAGGACCGGGGCCATCCAGTGCTTCATGTGGCCAGTTCCGTCCACCTCTCCGGGCTTGGTCGCCGCGGGAAGGGTCACGGGCTCGGGGTCGTCCTCTGCGGGAGGGATCGCGGCTCCAGCCTTGGCGTCGCTCACTTCCTCGCCTCTTCCTCGACCTCGAGGCAGGCGTTGACCTCGGCGAGATCCCGGATGAGGCCCTCGAGGAGGCCGGGCGAGAGACCCTTCAGGCTCTTCTCGAGGGCCTTGGCCACCGAGCGCTGGAAGACCCGCATGGCCTCCTTGAGCTTGGGCGTGCCGCTCATGATGACGGCGCGGCGATCCTCGGGATCGCTGGAGCGCTCCAGCCAGCCCCCCGCCACGAGGCGGTCGAGGACCCCTGTCACCGTGCTCGCGGGCAGGCTCGAGAAGTCGACGATCTCGGAAACCCGGCAGGAACCGCGTTTCGAGACCCACTTGAGGACCAGGCCGTCGGTGACGGAAAGGCCCTCGGCCTCGAAGTGCCGGGCCAACCGTCTCATCACCCTGCGCTGTATCGCCCCGAGAAGCTCGACGAATTCAAGTTCCCGCATCACCACCCTCATACCGGATCCGTATATTTCGGAATCGTAGTATGTTCAAGCTAGCGAGGAAGGGGATGCAAGGTCAAGCGTAGGGTCGCGGAAAGGCCGGCGGCCCACGACGGCGGGGGCTCGGCAAGGAGGGATCGCGACGGGGCGGGGCCCCGCGTCTATTTGAGGAGGGCCATCCTCGCCTTTACGGGCTCCTCCCAGGGAGTGCCGACCAGGGCGGGAAGGAGGATCTCGAGGACCTGTCTCTCGCTCTTCGCCCGGCTCGGACCGGCGGAAAAGGCGCCGCTCGAGACGAGTCCCGGTTTTTTCTCGAGAGAGAGGGCGGTGCAGCCCGCGAAGAGAAGCTGGCCCGGCTTGACCTGGACCTTGGACTTTTCGGCGAGAGCCTTGTTGCCCTCGGCATCGCCCATCTTGAAGGCGAGGAGCTGGAGGGTGCTGACCGTCGGGCGTCCTATGACCACGGGACCGGTGCCCCGAGGCTGCCTGGTCGCGTAGATGGTGGGAAGGTAATAGAAGCCGGGGGCGGCGTCGAAGGCGAAGAAGGCGTTGCCCACGGTGAGATAGCGCAGGTCGCTCGGCGTCCCGACATAAGCCTTCACCTTCTGCGGATAGACGAACCAGGAGAGGCCCGACAGGGTCCCGAAGTCCTTTTCGGCCATGTCGAAGTAGCCGAAAATGGCCCCGTTGGCGGGATCGCTCCGCGTCGGGGCGCCCATGGTGGCGCAGGACGCGAAGAGGGAGACCAGGACGAGGGCGAAGAGGGAGGTCCCGAGGGCGGTCGAAAGCGCTTTCTTCATGTTTCCTCCAGCGGGCCGGGCTCTTCCCGGGGTCCCGCAAAATGAGGCATCATCCTAAATGTTAGGATCTGCGGGGTCAAGGCCGCCCGCCTTCCGGCGCGGCGCGAGGGAGACCCTTCTCCACGCCGGGAAAGCTCTCCTCGACGGGGCGGCGCTCTTTTTCCGCCCCGGCTGTGCCTTTTTGCCCAAATCGCCGATAATGATGTGGGCAGGTGTCACATGAAAATTCGGGCTTTGATGATCATCCTCGTCTCGACCCTGGCGGCGGCCTCTCTTGCGGCCGACGTCGAATTCCGGGGACCGGACTTCGGCAAGGGCGCCACCCTCCTCTTCGCGGGCCGGTCCACCCTCCCCGACGGCTCGGATTTCGACACGCTCTTCGCGGCCGATCCCGCGACGGGCGACCTCCGGAGCCTCACCTACTTCCCCGAGGCCATCAGCCTCGTGGACAAGGGGCGCAGGCTCGAGATCCGCAACCGCTACGGCCTGTACAGGACCGATCCCGACTTCTCCAACATCGCGCCGGTCGCGGGCTTCCCCTCCTTCGACCGCGGCTCCCCCATAGTCCCGGGCAGCCTTCCCCCCTGCGAGACCAGCCCCGACGGCTCCTGGGTCCTCTCGGCCGAGCCGACCTCGGCCGCCTACGCCCGACTGGTCCTCTACGACACCCGCTCGGGCGCGCGCACCGTGGCCATCGAGAGCATCGAGTACTCCGTCGAGGGCCTGCCCGCCCGCTGGTCCCCCGACTCCCGCTACTTCGCCTACTCGAAGGGCGGCTCCCTCTTCTACTACGCCATCGACCAGCTCCTCTCCGGCCGGACCCTCGAGGAGAACTTCAGACGCATCGGCGCCGGACGCATCGAGGCCCTGCGCTGGGCCAGCGACGGCAGTCTCTTCTACCTCAGGGGCACGGCCCTCTACCGCATCCTGCCCGCCGAATTCTTCACCCAGGCCCTCTACCAGGGCGTGGCCGGCATGGGCAGCCTCGCCGGCAAGGTGCCCTTCCCCTTCGACCCCAACTTCGACGACTTCTGGGTCTCGGCCGACGGCCAGCGCATCATCTTCTCGAAGGGAGGCCGCAGCCTCTTCCTCGTCTACCTCGATCCCGACGATTTCGGCTCCACGGCCCGGGTGAACGCCCTCCCCCACCTCTTTCTTCAGGGAGGGACGAGGGTGCGCTCGGTGCTCTGGCCCGCCGGGGGCCCGGTCACGGTCTTCACGGGCACCATCCGCGGGCCCTCCTCCAATTCGGGAGCCTTCCGCTTCACCGCCCCCGCCGATCCCGCGGACCTGGCCCTCGCTCCCTCGGTGACCGAGCTCGACGCTTCCGAGGCCGCCGAGATCCGGCTCTCGCCGAGCGGCGAAAAGGTCGCCCTCATCGGCAGGCAGGGAGTCGTCGTCCGCGACTACCTGAGCTGGAAGCCCCTGGCCAGCGCCGTCTTCAGGGACGGCCTCCACCTCCTCTGGCGCGACGAGACCCTCCTCGTCATCGCCGGCAGGGACGGCACGGAGACCTGGAACCTCGGTTCGGGCGAGCGCCGTCTCGTCACCCTCTCGCGGGTCGAGGACTACGGCTGGACCGAGGACGGCCTCATGGTCGCGAGCGTCTCGGGAGTCACCTGGAAGAGCAAGCCTCCCGCCCTCGGCAAGGCCGCCCAGTCGAGTCCCCTCCTTCCGGGGGCCGCCCCCGTCCGCGCCTCCTGGGAAAAGGCCACCGTGCCCGGCCACCGCGACCCCTCGACCTCGGCCCCCGAATGGCGGGTCTACCTCGACGCCTTGGCTTCGGGGCCCTACAAGAACATCGTGATGATCCGCCAGGCCAAGGATCTCGGCACCAAGCCCCTCTTCCCCCTGCCCAAGGCGACCTGGTCCCCCTTCCCCGACCGCGACAGCCCCCGCGACGGCCTCGTCTTCGACCACGGCTCCCGCATCCGGAGGCGCGAGGTCGCCCTCGTCTTCGACGCGATGGATTCCTCCGAGGGCCTCGTCAAGTCCCTCACCACCCTCTCGGAATACGGGATCAGGGCCACCTTCTTCGTGAACGGTGAATTCGTCCGCCGCGAGCCCGGAGCCTCACGCCTCCTCGCAAGCACCGGGCACGAGATCGGCTCGATGTTCTTCAACACGGTCAACCCCACCGACTCCCGCTTCCGCTCCGACTCGGACTATCTCCGCCGCGGCCTGGCCCGGGCCGAGGACGAGTGGTTCCGCGCCACCGGCAAGGAACTCTCCCTCCTCTGGCACACACCCTGGTACGCCACCAACAGCGACATCCTCGAGGCCGGGGCCTCGATGAACTACTCCTTCATCGGGCGCGACATCGACCCCCTCGACTGGGTGGGCAGGACGGACGCCGCCGCCCTGCCCGGGTCCTACCGCTCCTCGCATCGCATCGTCGAGGACATCATGGCCCGCGTCCTCCCCGGGTCCATCATCCCCATCCGCCTCGGGACCCCCGAAGGCGGCAGGGACGACTACCTCTTCAACGAGCTGGCCCTCCTCATCGACGACCTTCGCGGCGCCGGCTACGCGATCGTGCCCGTCTCCACGCTGGTGGCCCATGCAGAGTGAGTCCGCCGCCCTGAGGGCGGATCGCTTCGAGCTCTCCGCCGCCGAGGTGGCCTTCGCGGTCGACTGGCGGAACGAATCGGAGGGCCTCCCGGCGCCCTCCCCGACGGCACCCTCCGGGGTCCGGTCAGGGGAGGACCGCGAGGGACAGTCACCGAAGGCCTGGGGCGCCGAGGTCTTCGGCCAGCCCAGGGCCCGCGAAGCCCTCAGGATGGGCGTCCGCATCAGGGCCCGGGGCTACAACATCTTCGTGTCGGGGGCGCCGGGCACGGGCCGGAGGACGGCCGTCCTCGGGGTCCTCGCCAACGAGCCCTCGGGCCTCGAGCGCCTCCGCGACATCGGCTTCGTCTACGACTTCGAGGCGCCCCTGGCGCCCCGGATGCTGAGTTTCCCGGCCGGGGCCGGGAGAGATTTCCGCAAAGACCTGCATCGCCTCGTCGAGTCCCTGAAGGAGATCGTCCGCCTCCAGGGCGAGAGCCAGGCCCAGAAAAACGCCGAGGCCGAGCTCGTCGCCTCCCGGGAGGCCGAGGAGAACGCCAGACTCGCGGCCTTCGAGGCCGATCTGGCCGCCGACGGCTTCCGGGCCGTCCAGGTCGAGGGCGAGGCGGGCAGCGCCATGGACATCGTGCCCCTGGTGCCAGGGGGCCCCCTTCCGGAGACCGAGCCCCCGGCCGCTACGGGCGCCGCCGTCTCCATCGGCACCGCCGGCGCGGACGCCGCTTCCGTCCCCTCAGCCGACGCGAGCGCCACCCCGAGGGCCGAGGAGGCCGAAGCCGTCGACGCGGCCCCCGGCTTCGTCGAGACGAGCTTCGAGAAGCTCCAGGACCTCGTGGTCGCCGGCGAGCTCGCGGAGGCCACCTACAACGACCTCCGCGGCCGCTGGTACGGCCACATGGACCGCATGCGCGCCCTCTTCGCCGATCTCCGCCGGGGGCGCGGCGAGCTCGAGGGGAGGATCCAGACCCTCAGGGAGGAGGCCCTCGCCCCCCAGGTGAAGGCCGAGACCGCCCTCCTCGCGGCGCGCTGGACCGATCCGGTCCCGACCGCCTGGCTCGCGGCCCTCGAAAAGGACGTCCTGGGCCACCTCTGGCTCTTCCGGCCCGAACCCGAGGGCCGGCGCCTCCCCAAGAGCAGGCGCTCCCCCGCCCTCGGACGCTACGGCATCAACCTCGTCGTGGACCGGAGCGGGGCGACCCGGGCCCCCGTCGTCATCGAGAACCACCCCTCCGTGGCCAACCTCTTCGGCTTCATCGAGCCCAAGCCCGAGGAGGACGGGGACACGCGCACCACCTACCTGCGCATCAGGGCCGGTTCCTACCTCCAGGCCTCGAGCGGCTCCCTGGTCCTCCGGGCCGAGGACGTCCTCGCGGACGAGGAGACCTGGGTCAAGCTCAAGCGGGCCCTCCAGGACGGGAAGGTCGAGATCCAGCCCCGCGAGGGACCCTACGGCGCGGCGGCCTGGCTCAAGCCCCAGGCGGTGCCGGCCGACGTCAAGGTCATCCTCATCGGCGGCGAGGGCACCTACGACGCCCTCTACCACGCCGACCCCGACTTCCAGAAGCTCTTCAAGATCCACGCCGAATTCGACTCGAGCATGGCCCGCGCCCCCGCGAGCCTCAAGGACTACGCCGCCTTCATCGCCAAGATCGGCGCTGACGAGGGTCTCCTCCCCGTCTCCGAGGAGGGCCTTTCCGGGGTGGTCGAGGAGGGCGTGCGCCTCTCCGAGTACCGGAACCGCCTCTCGACCCGCTTCGGCTTGGTCGCCGACCTCCTCCGCGAGTCGGACTACCACGCCAGGGCCCGGGGAAGGGTCGACATCGACGGGGAGGCCGTGCGCGAGGCCGTGGCCGTGCGCGCCCGCCTCGCCAACCTCCCCGAGGAGAAGATGGAGGAGATGATCGTCTCGGGCGAGATCATCCTCCAGGTCCAGGGCAACACAGTGGGCCGGGTCAACGGCCTCGCCGTCCACGACCGGGGCTACTACGCCTTCGGCCTCCCCGCCGTCATCTCCGCCCAGGTGAGCCCCGGCGAGGGGGGGGTCATCAACATCGAGGGCGAATCCGGGCTCTCGGGCGAGATCTACGACAAGGCCGTCCTGATCGTCGAGGGCTTCCTCCGAAGCCGCTACGCCCGCGACTTCCCCCTGGCCGTCACGGCCTCCATCTGCTTCGAGCAGTCCTACACCGCGGTCGAAGGCGACTCGGCCTCCTCCACAGCCGTCTACGCCCTCCTCTCCGCGATCTCGGGCGTAGCGCTCCGGCAGGACATCGCCGTCACCGGGTCCATGAACCAAGTAGGCCAGGTCCAGCCCGTCGGCGGGGTAAACGAGAAGATCGCCGGCTTCTGGAGGGTCTGCCGCCAGGCCGGTTTCACGGGGAGCCAGGGCGTCATGATCCCCCGGCGCAACGTCGGCAATCTCGTCCTCCCCCGGGAGATCCAGGAGGCCGTCCGCGCGGGCCGTTTCCACATCTGGGCCGTGTCCAGCATCGACGAGGGCGTCGAGGTGCTCACGGGCCTGGAAGCCGGCTCCGTCAACGAGCGCGGCGAATTCCCCCCCGACAGCTTCAACGGCCGGGTCCGGAGGGAGCTCCAGCGCATGGCGAAGACAGTAAAGAACTATCTGGGCTAAGACCGGAGGCTTCGTCGGTTGAATTGCGGCGACCGGGGCATTAGATTGGATTCTGTATAAAAACGACGATGATCACACAAAGTGAAAGGGGATGTCATGGCAGCTCAGGAGCTCGTGGTCGACGTACCACGGATTAAAAAGGCCGCCCACAACGCAATACCGCTCACGGTGACGACCTACACGCTGCCGCACGAGATGGAGGTCTACATAGCCGAGGTCCTCGAGGTCTACCTCGTGGAACTGGGCCAGTCCAAACTCAAGGACTACCTCTCCTATTGCCTGCGCGAACTGGCCGTCAACGCCAAGAAGGCCAACACCAAGCGCGTCTACTTCGAATCGCGCGGCCTCGAACTCGCCAATTCGGGCGACTACGAGGAGGGCATGAAATCCTTCAAGAACGACACCCTCGAGAACATGGGCCCCTACCTCCAGAAACTCAAGGAGAAGGGGCTCTACGTCAAGGTGATCTTCCACGCCCAGGGACCGAGCATCAAGATCGAGGTGCGCAACAACGTCGAGCTCTCGCGGACCGAGTACGTGCGCATCCACGACAAGCTGGCCCGTTCGCGCAAGTACACGAGCCTCGAGGAGGCCATGTCCAACGTCCTCGACCCCTCCGAGGGCGCCGGCCTCGGCATCGTCATCCTCGTCCTCATGCTCAAGAAGATGGGCCTCTCCGAGGACTGCTTCGACATCTGGACCGAGAACGGCGAAACCGTCGCGCGCATCACCGTCCCCTTCGCCGAGACGCGCATCGAGAGCATCACCCTCCTCACCGACCAGATCGTCGCCCAGATCTCGCGCCTGCCCCAGTTCCCCGAGAACGTCAGTCAGATCCAGCGCCTCATCGCCGATCCCAACAGCCAGATGATCGACATCGCGCACTACATCCTGACGGACCCCGCCCTCACCGCCGACCTCCTCAAGCTCGTCAACTCCGCGGCCTTCATGACCTCGAAGCGCGTCAACGACATCGTCGAGGCCGTCAAGCTCGTCGGGCTCAAGCAGATCAAGATGCTCCTCTTCTCCTACGGCACCCTCAAGGTCCTGGGCGACAGCACGGAGGAGCGCAAGAAGCTCTGGGAGCACTGCTACCGCACGGCCTACTACGCCTACAACCTCGTCAAGAATTTCAAGCCCAACAACAAACCCCTCCTCGACGATTCCTACGTCTCGGGCATGCTGCACGACATGGGCAAGATCATCTTCCAGGAGGTGCATCCGGCCCTCCTCGACAAGATCCGCGGCTTCTGCATCGAGAAGGGCATCCCGGCCTCCACCTTCGAGGACCTGGCCGGCGGCATGAGCCACGCCGAGATCGGCGCCCGCATCGCCGAGAAGTGGAACTTCCCCGACGCCCTCGTCTCGGCCATCCGCTACCACCACGAGCCCTCCCTCGTGCCGGCCCAACACAAGGACGTGGTGCACACGGTCTATCTCGCCAACGTCTTCTGCGAGTACGAGCAGGGCGCCGTCGCCTGGGAGCAGATCGAGAGCCAGGTCCTCGGCGACTTCGGCTTCACGACCGAGAAGCAGTTCAAGAGCATCGTCGACCAGATGTCCGACGGCTTCCGCGCCGAGGCCAACCGCCTGGCCAGGGAGAACGCCACGGCCAAGAAGTGATCCTCCGGGGACCGCTCAGGCCCGGTGCTTGACGGCTATCCGCCCCTTGGTCTCGGCGAGCCCGACGCTGGCGACGACGGAGTAGTTGAAGTCCAGGAAGTCCTCCTGGATGCCGTCGGAGAAGATGAGGCCGTTCTCCCCCATGCGCGACTCGACCTTGAACTCGGTGTCCGGCCGGATGGCGCCGAACACGAGGCGGTTGCCGGTGCTGACGCTCGGAAAGGGCTCCCTGACCGCGAAGAACAGACGGTCGCGGTCCCAGCGCTCCCGCTCGACCTCCTCGACCTTCGATGCCCGGCCCGCGATCTTTCCGAAGATGCCGGTCGCCCCGGAGATCACGCTCTTCATCCAACCCGACCGGCCCAAGGGGGTCGACACGATGACCCCGCTCGAGGACTGCACCTCCGTCTGGCCGTCCACCGTGATCGCATAACGCGCCGACGAGTGGTTCTTGACGCCGATGAAGAAGTCGTTCACCGCCAGGAGGGTCTGGCCGTCGCTGAGCCTGATCCGCGCCTTGGTCACCTCGCGCAGCTCGGCCCTGCCCCCGAGGACGGTCTCGAGGGCGGCGGGAGCCTCCTCGACCGAGAACTGCGAAAGCACGCCGTCCCAGCGGCCCGGGTCGGGATTGATGCCGATGACCACCTGGCTGGAGAGGTACTTCAGGGTGTTCGCGATGAGCCCGTCCTGGCCGACCGTGACCACGAGATCCTCGGCGCCGAAGAGGAAGTTCGGGAGGTACTTCCATTCGAGGTCCTGTATCCTGGCCAGCCGCGCGGCCGCGATCTGGAGGCTCTCCAGGACGGCATAGTAACGATCGTGCTCCTTCTCGTAGTCGTCGAAGCTGGCGCCGAGGTGCTCGATGTAGAACTGTGCCTGCCTCCGCGTGTTGAACTTGGCGACGAGCGAGTCCAGGCGGGTCGGCCGGCGGACGACCACGATCTTGTTCATTGTTTCCGGGACTTGAGGAGGTCCTGGAGGAGCTCGGGACTGATATTGAGCTCGCCTATCCGCTCGGCGTGCTCGGCCAGGCCCCCGAAGGCGGCGGCGATGAGCTGCTCGGGATTCATGCTGAGCGCGGAAAGGGCGCGTACGAGGCCCGCGTCCGCCTTCATGAGGGGCTCGAGCACCGCGCCGAGGGCGTAGCCCCTGACGTCGGCCTCCATCTTCCTGTTCTTCATCGCGAGTTCGACGAGGCGCGTGTTCTCGTTCTCCTGCCGGATCTTGAAGGCGAGCTCCTCCCCGAGGATCACCCGCTCCTTCTCCTTGACCGACCGCTGGCCCTCGATCTGGGTCTCCCTGATCAGCCGCTTCTTCTCCTCGACGGCCACCTCGGTCGCCAGTTCGTTCTCCTTTATCCGCCGCTCCTGTTCGACGGCGGAGTTCCGGCGGAGATAGACGGCGTCGTCGGCCTCCCTGAGGATATTCTCGCGCGTCTCGGCCTCGAGGGCCCTGGAGGTTTCCTTGTTGGGCACGATGGAGAGTATGTTCACGTTCGTGACCTTGATCCCGAGGTCGGCGAGGTGCGGATCCTCCGCCGCGGCCCTCTTCAGCGCCTTCGTCGTGGCGTCCACCGAGGTCAGCGCCTCGCGGAGCGACAGTCGGGCGACCGAGCTCTTGGCCAGGGTCTTCACGATGTTGATGATGCGCTGGTCGATCTTGTCCGGGTCGTCCGAGAGATACTGCCGGGTCCGGGTGTCGATGGTGAAGTTGACCTGGTCGACGATCTTCGCCGTGTCGGCGATCTTGTAGACGATGTCGCCCTGGATGGTGAGGGTCTGGAAGTCCTGCGATATCTCCTCGAAGACGAAGGGGATGTTGCGCGTCTCGAGGGGGATCTTGATTATCGAGGTCGTTGGCACGTAGAACCAGAAGGCCAGGCCCTGTCCCTCCCTCACCATCCGGCCCTTGCGGATCACCCGGACCGAGAGGTTGGGTTCAAACTTCGCGAATTTCCATCCGAACATCGGATCCTCCTCCTCTTCCGTCGACGGCCCGCGGGGCCGATGCGGCCGCGCCCCGAGAGCGACGACCTCAGTCCTTCATCGATAGTGTGAAAGATACACGATCATCCTTTGCTGGATGTCGCCGAACCACTCCTTCTGCAGCCTGAGGGCGGGAAGGCCCAGCCAGCGCCAGTGCCAGCTCTCGGCCCTGTAGCCGGTGAAGGCCTCGAGTCCGGCCGGGTAGGAGTTCGAGAAGCCGTAGGCGGCCGCGTGGGACTTGAGCCAGGCGTAGCCGGGCGTGGCGGCGAAGACGTCGTCGATGGGCGAGAAGTCGAGGGCGCAGCCGAGCTGGTGCTGGGAGCGCCCCGGCTCGGCGGAGTAGCGTCTCGCCTCGGCCGCCCCGTCGGCCGCCACCGCCCGCTCGAAGACGCCCTTCTGGTAGACGAAGGAGCGGTAGGCCGAGCCCACTTCGAGACGGAGACCCGCGGCCTTCGCGGCCTCCTCGAGGGAGAGCAGGGCCTCGAGGGCGCCCCGCCTGAGTTGATGACCCGCCCGCGACAGCGGGATGCCCGAACCATCGAGGCTCGAAAGATCGGCCGGGGCGAAGTCAGCCGACAGGGGGGGCGCCACCTTGTCGACGCGGATGAAGCGCTCGGGATCGAGGGCCCGCTCGGCCAGGACGGCGCCGAGGAGGTCGAGGAAGGCGCCGCGGGCCTCAAGGGCCGTCCGGTCGCCCTCCTTGGGGAGAAGGCGGGCCCGCAGCTCGGTCGCGAAGGGGGCTCCGAGCTCGGCCTCGGCCCCGTCGAGGGCCGCCAGGGCCGGGGCCAGGCGGGAGTCGGGGGGCGGGGCGCAGGAGCCGAGGCCGAGGAGGCCGGCGGCGAAGGCGAGGGCGAGGGCCGGCCGGAGGGCGGCGGGGGGATGGATCATGGTTCAGGCTCCCGAGGCGCCGAGGCAGTCGAGGGCGGCCGCGAAGAGGCGCTCGAGGCCCTCCTTCGTGGTCTCCGCGTGGAACTCGGGCCGCCAGGCCAGCTCGGCCAGGGTGTCGCTCACGGAAAAACAAGCGGCAATTGGTACCTTCCTGAAGGCGGCCACCATGAAGAGGGCCGCGGCCTCCATCTCGACGACATGGGCGCCCGAGGCCCGGTGGCGCTCGACCTCGAGGGGGGTCTCGCGATAGATGGCGTCCGTGGTCCAGGCCGTGGCCCGCCGCGCCGCGAGGCCCTGGGCGGCCAGGGCCGCCTCGAGGCCGGCGGTGAGGGCGGGGTCGGGCCGGGCCGGCACGCCCTCGGGGGCGTAGTGGTAGGAGGTTCCCTCGTCGCGGAGGGCGGCCTCGCAGAGGACGAGGGAGCCCGGGGGCAGGTCCAGGCGAAGGCTCCCGGCCGTGCCGATGGACACGAAGCGCTTCACGCCCCAGGCGATGAGCTCCTCGAGCATCACGGCGGCCGCGGGGGCGCCGACCCCGAAGCGGCCGGCTATCGCCACGCGCCCCCCCGTCGAGTCGAGGTAGCGGATCTCGCGGGAAAAGTAGCCCTCGGCCTCGGTGGTGGGATGGGCCCCGGCGACGTGGTCGAAGAGGCTGCGCTGGTAGGAGAGGACGACAGCCTCGGGGGCGGGCCGGGAACCGAGACGTCCGAGCCCTCGCACGTAGCCGATGAAGTCCGAGGGATTGAAGAAGGGCTCGGAGGAGAATTTTCCGCCGACGAGGGGGAGGGGCATGCTCAGGTACCTTCCTTGGCTTCGAATAGGGCCAGATTGCGCTCGAGGGCCGGGCCCGAGAGGAGGTCCCGGAGAGCCCGCGACAACTCCTCCCTTCCCAGACCGGGCAGGAGGGAGAGCCGCGCCGCCTCGGCGACGAGGGCGACGTTCTGCTCGCGCGCGTCCTCGAGATCGGCGACGAAGACCCGGTGGGCGGAGGCTCCGCGCGCGCCCGCCTCGGTGAAAATCTCCTCGGTCTCCACCGGGCTGGCTCGGCCCAGTCTGACCTCGAGGGGCTGCCAGGAGGCATCGTACCACAGGAGGCTGCCCTTCGGCGCGAGCATCGAGCGGAGGGCTCGGAGGGCCTCGTGGCGCTCCAGGGCGATGACCAGGTCGGCGCGGCCGGCCTCGACCAGGGGCGAGTGGGCGCCCGCGCCGAGGCGGAGATGGCTCGACACGATGCCGCCGCGCTGGGCCAGGCCATGGGTATCGCAGCCCTTCACCGGAATGCCGGCCAGGTCGGCCGCCCGCGCGAGAAGCTCGGCGAGGAGCCCGATGCCCTGGCCGCCGACGCCCGTCATGTAGATGTTGAAGACCCCCATTTCAGAACCTCCCCTCGCGCGGCTCTTCGATGGCCGAGGCGGGACAGACCTGGCGGCAGGAGCCGTCGCCGATGCAGAGGTCCTCGTGGACCTCGACGTGGCCGTCCCCGAAGACCTGGAAACTCGGGCAGGCGAAATCCTCCACGCAGACATGGGCCCGCGAGCAGATCGCCTGGTCGATCCTCACCCGCCTCGCCTTCCAGCCGGGCCTTCGCCTCGCCTCCCGTGTCAGCTTGAGCATGCAGGGATGGCGCGCGATCACGACCTTGAAGCCGGGCTCGGCGATCGCCGCCTTCACGAGGGCGGTGAGCTCGGCCTGCTTGTAGGCGTCGACCTCCCTGATGTTCGTCACGCCGAGCCCCTCGAGGGCCTTGCGGATCCCGATCTTGGGCGCCTCCCCCGCGAAGTTGCGCCCGGCCCCTGGATGGTCCTGGTGGCCGGTCATGGCAGTGGTCCCGTTCTCCATCACCACGAGGGTGAGTTCGTGGCCGTTGTACACCGCGTTGACGATGCCCGGGAGCCCCGCGTGGAAGAAGGTCGAGTCGCCAATGAAGCAGAGGACCTTGCGTTCGGCGTTGAAGATGGAGAGGCCCGAGGCCGTCGAGGTCGAGTGGCCCATCGAGAGGAGGACCCGGCCCATCTGGTAGGGCTCGAGGTGGCCGAGGGTGTGACAGCCGATGTCGGCCACCGTGATGTCGGTGGTCGCCAGGGCCTTTTTGATGGCGTGAAAGGCCGAGCGGTGGCCGCAGCCGGGGCAGAGCTGGGGTGGTCGCGCCGGCACCGCGGCGCGGCCCGAGGGCTCCGGCTCCTTTCTCGGGGCCTCGACGAGACCGGGCCAGGTGGCGGCGAGAATGCCCCGGACCTTCTCGGGCAGGTACTCCCCGAGGAATTCCTCGGGATCGACTTTGCCGATGATCTTCGTGCGGAGCCCCGCGTCGTAGGCCAGGCTCTTGAGCTCGCCCTCGAGGACGGGATCGAGCTCCTCGAGGATCTTCACCTCCTCGTGGGCCGCGAGGAAGTCGCGCGCGAGGCCCCGCGGCAGGGGAAGCACGGTCCCGAGCTCGAGGATCGCGGGCGGGTCGGCGACGCCCTCGAGGCAGTCCGCGAGGGAGAGGCGGGCCGTGCCCGCGACGATGATGCCGCGCTTCTTCGAACCGGGCAGGACGCGGTTCCAGGGGCTCTTCTCGAACTCGAGCCTGAGCCTCTCGAGGCGCGCGAGGGCGGCCCGCTTCAGGGGAAAGACGGTGGAGGCCAGGGGGATGTAGTTGGCGGCCTCGGGATCGAAGCGGGGCCTGGGGTCGAGGGGTTGGGGCCGGTAGGCGCCGAAGGCCACCCTTTCCTTGGCGTGGCAGACATGGGTCGTCATCCTGAGGATGACGAGGCTCCGCTCGCGCCGCGCCAGGGCCAGGGCGTCGAGGAGCATCCCGTAGGCCTCCTGGGCCGTCGCGGGCTCGAAAAGGGGGAGGCCGGCCATGAGGGCGTAGTGGCGGTTGTCCTGCTCGTTCTGGCTCGAGTTGGCCCCCGGGTCGTCGCCGAGGATGAGGACCAAGCCGCCCGTGATGTCCATCATCGAGAGCTGGACGAAGGAGTCGGCGGCGACGTTGAGGCCCACGCTCTTGAAGAAGGTGACCGCCGTATGCCCGTTGAGGGCCGCGCCGAAGGCCACCTCGAGGGCCACCTTCTCGTTCGTCGAGAACTCGAAGCGGAAGGGCCGTTCACCCTCGGGTATGGCCCTGATCGCCTCGGCTATCTCCGGCGTGGGCGAGCCGGGATAGGAGGTGACCGCCCTGACCCCTCCCTCGACCATGGCCCGGACCAGGGCCGTGTTGCCGATCACGAGCTCGGTAAATGGCTCCTCGCCGAGGAGGAGCCGGCCGAAATCCTTCATGATGCCTCCTGGTCGGCGGCCGCCCGGGCTACCGATCTCGCCCAGAGTAAAGCCGACTCCGCTTCGCCGCAATATGGCGCGGAAGGGAATTCGCCTCGCGCGCCTCGGCGCCGCCCCGCTGTATTCCCGCCCCGACCCCGTGCTATTCTCCGCCCCCTGAGGAAGGAGAGGCCGATGAGCGAAGCGTCGAATCCAGTCGAGAAGGGAGCCGAGAGGGCCGGCCAGGCCTTCGCCGAACTCTATCGCATCGTGGCCCGGCTCCGCGCCCCCGACGGCTGTCCCTGGGACCGCGAGCAGAGTCCCGAGAGCCTCCGCCCCTCACTGATCGAGGAGTGCTACGAACTCGTCGAGGCCATCGACCAGAAGGATGACGCCCACATCGGCGAAGAGACGGGCGATCTCTATCTCCTCGCGACGATGATCGCCTACATGCACGAGGAGAAGGGCGCCTTCGCCGTCTCGGATTCCCTCGTCACCATCGCCGAGAAGCTCGTGCGTCGCCATCCCCACGTCTTCGGCGAGGCCGTGGCCGCCGATTCCCAGGCCGTGCTCAGGCAGTGGGGCGAGATCAAGGAGAAGGTCGAGGGACGGGGGAAGAAAGACTCCCTCCTCGATTCGGTGCCCCGCTCCCTCCCTCCCCTCGAGAGGGCCCACAAGATCCAGAAAAAGGCCTCCAAGGCGGGTTTCGACTGGTTCGCGCGCGGGCCGGTTTGGGCCAAGGTCCGCGAGGAGCTCCTCGAGACCGAGGAGGCCTGCGAGGCCGCCGAGGGCGAGGGGAACCGCGAGGCCCTCGAGGGAGAGCTGGGCGACCTCCTCTTCTCGATCATCAACGTCGCCCGCCACCTCGATGTCGATCCCGCCCTCGCCCTCAGGCGCACGGTGGAGAAATTCGAGCGCCGCTTCCGCCACGTCGAGAGGCGCATGGCCGAAGTCGGCAGCCCCATGGGTGCCGGCGACCTGCCCTCGGCCCCCGCCGAGCGGGAGGCCCTCCTCGCGCGCATGGACGGCTACTGGGACGAGGTGAAGGCTGCGGAGAAAAAGGGATCCTGATCCGGGCGCGCTTCACAGGCGGCGATCGAGGGCCCGGTCGAGGCTCCCCGGGTCGGCGAGGTCGGCGGGGGTCAGCATCGCATAACCTTCCTCGTCCATGGCCATGACGAGGGCCTTCTCCCAGCGACCAGCGGCTCCGGAAAGGAGCCTGAACAGGCGGGCGCGCAGTCCGGGATCGTGGCGGTCGTGCACCAGGAGTTCGAGGTAGCCCCCGCCGAAAAGGGCGGCCGAGATCCAGCGCCTCGAAAGGACGAGCTCGCAGACATTGCGCGCCCCGCCCGCGAGCTCCGCGTGCTCGGCGAGCCATTCCTCGTGGAAGCCCTTCACCGGCCAGACCCCGCCCTCGAGGTCGACCCAGCTCGCCCCGGCGACGAGGGTCCAGGGGGCCAGGAGCCCGCTCTCGACGGTGGCCGTCATGCCCCTGCCCTCCCCCCCCGCCGCGGCCCTTCGAGGACCGCCGGCGCCCCGGGGAAGCGCGCGAGGAAATCGGCGAAGTGCTGGGGCACCGAGGCCTCCACGACCCTTCCACCCGGAAGCACGAGGCGCGCCGAAAGAAGGAGAAGGCGCCTGAGCCCGAGGGTCCTGCGCAGTTCCTTGTTGAGGGCGAAGTCGCCGTGGGCGTCGTCGCCGAGGATGGGATGGCCCGCCTCGGCGAGCTGGAGCCTGAGCTGGTGGGTCCGCCCCGTGCCCAGCTCGAGCTCGAGGAGGGAGAAGGCCCGCGCGGCCCCGGGCTCGACGGAGCCCTCTACTCCTCCGGCCGGGATGGAAGTCCCCAGATCTCCGACATGGCGCCAGAAAGCCTCGGAACGCTTCTCGTTGCCCCTCACCTTCACGGCCGAGACAAGCTTGCCCGACTCGCCGGTCGGGCGGCCGGCCACCACGGCGCGGTAGAATTTCCCCAGCTCGCGGCCCGCGATCATCTCGGTCCACTTCGAGGCCGCGCGCGAGTCGCGGGCGACGATTATGCAGCCCGCCGTGTCGCGGTCGAGGCGGTGCACGAGAAAGGGACGGAAGCCGAAATCACGCTCCACGGCCTCGACGAGGGACACCTTGATCCCCGCTCCCGGCTGGGTGGCGAGCCCGGCGGGCTTGTCGACGACGAGGATCTCCCCGTCCTGGTAGAGGGCTGCGAGCATCGGGGCCGAATATAGTCCCTCGCCCCCCCCGCGGCAAGGGCGCAGGATCGTTTTTCCAGCCACCTTGCCCCCACCTCGCCGCTCTTCCTATACTCCCTCGATGCTGACGGACGGAAGGCGGGAGGCCTGGCTCAGGAAGGAGAGGCGGCGACGCTTCGGCCTCTCCGCGGCCGCCTCGATTCTCCTCCTCGGCAGCTTTCTCATCCTGGCCTCCCTGCAGGGCAGCGGCCTCGAAGAGCGCCTTGCCCAGGCCCCCCTGGTCATCTGGATGCCCTTCGAGGAGGAGCCCCTCTCCGCTACCCGGGTCCCGGATCAAGGAAGCGCCGAAGCCCCCGTCGGAAATAGCCAGCCAGCCCCGACCGAAGGCCTTCGGGCCCGAAGTCCCGCGGAGGGCCCGGGGGATCGAGGAATCCCGGCTTCCCCCCCGATTCCCCCTTCGCCCCCGATTGAACCCGCCCCTCCCGGAGGCCTCCCTCCCGAGAACCAGAATAAATCAATTGTGATGAAAAGCGGACCCTCGGACCGGGAGGCGAACATTGGAGGGGCTGTGGTGGTGCCCTCGCCGCTTGCGGCGGCGCAGGCAGCGGCGCAGGCAGCAGCGCAAGCGGCGGCGCAAGCGGGACCCCAGGCTGCGCCGCAGACGGCGACGGAGCCGAGCAGGGGGGCCGCGGTCCCCCCCTCCGCCCCGGCGAGGGTCCAGTCGGAGGGGACCGAGACCAGGCTCCGCTCCCGCCTCACAGCCTTCATCGAGTCCCACCGCGCCTACCCCGAGGCCGCCCGCAGGAGGGGCACGACGGGGACCGTCAGGGTCGCCCTCACGGTCGGCCCCGACGGCTCCCTCGCCTCCCTGCGCGTCGCCGCGAGCTCCGGCTCGGCCCTCCTCGACGAAGCGGCCCTCGAACTCCTCCGCGCGGCCTTTCCCCTCGCGGAGCCGCCCGGCCGCTCCCTCTCCCTGATCCTGGCCGTGCGCTACGAGCTCAGCGCGCGCTGATCGTCCTCGCGCGCCGGCAGCCAGTGCCATTCGTCATCAGCGGAGGGCCCACTTCAGACTCGTCACCACCCTGAGGCCGGGTTCGGGGTAGTCGGGATTCACCTGATAGTCTGAATTGAGAAGATTTTCAGCGGCCATTCCGAGGGCGAGTGTCTTCGAAAGGGCCAAGTCGGCCTTGAGGTCGAGGACGAGAGCGCCCTTCAAGAGGACAGGGGCGGCGTAGGGTATCTCGATCATCCGATCGCTCCACCACCTTCCGTCCAGCCGCGCCTTCAGGGCGCCGAGGGCCAGGTCGACACTCCCCCGCACCTTGTGCCGCGACAGGTTCTCCATGAGCCTCGCGTCGCCGAGGCCCGTGGCCGCGCTCAGGTCGAGGGGGTGGAGGAATTCATAGGAAGCCTCGAAGCCGAGGGGACCCCTCCCCCGAAAACCGAGCCGGAGCTCCGCTCCGGGCGAGAAGGTCTTTCCGATATTGTGCGGGACAAAGAAGGCGTCGTTCATTATGAGGTCCTCGACATAGCGCCCGAAGGCTGTCGCGTCGATCGAAAAGGCTCCCCGCCTCCAGGACAGCGCCGTCTCCGCGCCGAGGCCGCGCTCGGCCTTGAGATCGGCATTCCCGCCCCCGCCGAACATCGGATCGGCGGGCCAATAGAGCTCGTTGAAGGTCGGGGCCCGGTAGGAGCTGCCGCCTGAGAGGCGCAGCGATAGTTCCTCGGTCGCCTTGTATTCGAGGCCGAACATCGCCGAGAGCCCAGCGGCGAAATTGTCGTTCCAATCGTAGCGCAGGGCCGGAATCAGGGTGAGGGCACCGAGCTCCAGGCTCGGCTCGAGGTAGGCGCTGAGCGTGAGTCGCTCGGGCTGGCCCGAGCTGCTCGTGGCGAAGACCGTGCTGTTCGTCGCCTCGCGGGAAAGAGAGGCGCCGAAACCGAGCTGCAGGCCTCCGAGGAGGGCCGAGGCGCGAAGGTCCAGGCCCCCTCGCGTGGAATCGTGTCGGTCGGCGATAGCGTAATCGGGATTCGTGTAGTCGAGCCGCGCGAAGGAGGCCGAGGCGGCGAGGTCCAGGGCGAGGTTCCCGCCCGCGAGGGCGTCGCTGGCCCAGCCCAGCCTGCCGCGAAGTGAGGAGTCGCTCTGCTTCGCCTTCGGCGAGCTGTAGAAGAGGGAGCCCGGAGATCCAGCGTCCTGCCAGGAGCCCGAGACCCTGGTCCTGGTCATCCCCCCGCCCAGGGGCAGGGCGAGGTCCAGATCGGCCCCTCCCGAGAGAAGATCGGAATTGTCACGAAGGGCTCCCGAGCCCGAGGCCCAGCCGCTCCCGGCCCTCTCGCCGAAGGCGGAGAGCCCGAGGACGGCCGCGCCGAGGGTCTGGGAGCCCTGGAAGGCGAGGCGCTGCCCCAGGCCCAAGGCCTTCGCTCCCGAGGCGGCCAGGGCACCGGGCCAGGCAGTGCTGGAAAACTGGGCGGCGAGGGAATCCCCCGCGGGATGCTTCGTCGTGATCACGATCACCCCACCGAGGGCGTCCGGACCGTAGAGGGCGCTGGCCCCGCCCCGGAGGACCTCGATGCGCTCTATGGATTCCGCGGGGATGAGGGAGAGGTCCGGCGTGCCCTGCCGGGCGTCATTGAGCCTCTGCCCGTCCACGATGACGAGGACTTGGGCAGAGGTGGAACCGCGGAGGCTCGCCGTCGAGAGGGAACCGGGACCGCCGTTCGAATTCACAAAGGCCCCGGGAGCCGCGCGCAGGGCCTCGGCCGCCGTCGCCGCGCCCGTGCCGGCGATGTCTGCGGCCTCGAGAAGGATCCGGTCCGAGGCCGGGGCGAGGGCGCTGGGGCTGTCGGCGATGCCCGCGACCACGAACTCGCCGAGGTCGAGGGGAGGACTCGTCTCCTGCGCGGCGAGGGACGCCGCGGCCAGGAGGCCGAGGAGGGCGCTGGCCGAGGCCAGGCTGCGAAGGGAGGAGAACATGGGCGATCCTTCCGGCGACCGCGACGCGCGCGCGGACGCCGAACCCCGATGGGGTCGGCGCGGATCGAAGCCTGATCGTGGGGACGGAAGGACGCGCCGCGGGGCCGTGGAAGTCGGCCGAAAGGCGCGCGCTCACCGATCTGGGACGAGGACTCGATCCGCGAAGCTGCCTCGGAGGCTGTATCCTGACTCCCGGATCATCCGAGTCGGAAGCGCCTTCTCACGGCATGGAGCCGCAATGGCCGATCGGCGTGGCCGATCCTGCTTCCCTCGTCCCCGGTCACAGTGGCGGGACCGTCGCGGATTCTCACCGCGTTCCAAGCGGGCCTGACAGGCTCGCGATCCCCCGAGGTTCGTCGTCGGCATCGGCCGACGATCGGACTCTAGCCCAGGCCCCGGACAGAGTCAAGATCGAGCCTATTTCGAAGGGGCCGCGGGCAGGTCGAAGTCGAAGGGGTAGGATGGTCCTGCGGCGAAATCGACCCAGGCTCGGACATGAGCAGGACTGCCGAGGGGATGCGGACCGGAGAGCACTGCCCAGAAGACCTGGCGTCCACGCACGCTTATCTCGTTCGGGGGGACGCAATTCCGGTCGATGACCCCTTCGCGCTTGGCCATCATCTCGTCCGACACGGGGTAGTCCCTCCAGATCTGGACGAGTTCCTCCAGACTGAGGAGACGCGCCCGCTGCCCCTCGCCCTCGGGGGAATGGGTGGCGCCGAAGCGGGCCTTGCCGCTCGCCCCGGGCGCGAAGGCGATCTTGAGCACGATGAAGTCGTAGGGTGCGCGCTGCAAAAGGTCATGGGGCGCGAGGAAGGGGTTGGTGGCCTGGCCGGGCCCGAAGGCTCGCTTGACCTCCTCGACCGAGGCGAGGCTGACGCTCACGGGATCGCCTGCGACAGTCGGAGGTGCCGAGGCACAGGACAGGGCGAAGAGGCCGACGCAGAATACAAGGGCCGGGGAGGCGAAACGGGCTTTCATCATCACTCCTTGCGATGTCCTTGGTTGTATCCGAGCTCATGGAAAATGAAAAGGCCGGCCCGAAGGCCGGCCCCGGTCAGCGAGGGCTGATCTTAGTAGGAGAGCTCGAACTCGATCGGGAGCACCCAGGTGGAAGCGCCGGTATCGTAGGAGAAGCCGATCTTGATGTCGCCCTTGGCGAAGTCCCACTGCACGAAGGGGTTGGCCACGACGCCATTGGCGGCGTACCAAGCATCGGAACCGTTGTCGTAGGAAATCTTGACGCCGAAGGTGTAGGGGGCCATCGCGTAGGAAGCGAGGACCTTCACGCCGTAGCCGAGGGTGGAGGCGAGGACGACGTCGGCATCGAGGCCGAGATCGACGTTCTCGATCCCGGCGAAGGCGCCGGTGAGGTAGACATAGTTGTCTCCGCCGGAAATCATCTTGAAGCCAGCCTTGGCCGTGACATTGGCGATGGCCTTGATATCGGCGCCAACCCACAGCTCCTTGTTCTGCATGCGGTAACCGGCGACAACGTTCGCGACCTTGTCAAGGTTGTACTGCACGCCGAAGTTGAGGTTGGAGAAGGAAGTGTCGTCAGCCACGGCGGGGGCCACGGGGGCGGTGACCGGAAGGAAGACGGCGGCGGTGAGGGCGGCGATGGGCTTCACGGTGAACATGAGGCCGGTGTACACGTTGGCGAGGCGGGTGGAGAAGCCGTTGCCGTCGATGTAGGAAGCGAGGCGAGCCGGACCCTCGCGGAGCTTACCACCGGCGATCGAGAGCATGCCGTTGAAAGCATTGTAGTAGAGCTTGTAGTTGCGGGGGGTGGCGAAGAAGTCCGTGCCGGAGACCGTGGTGGCGCTGAAGCCCATGTCAGAAGCCTTGAAGTTGAAATAGGTCTCGTTGTAGACGCTCTGGACGAAGCCGTCGGCATTGTAGTCCGTTTCGATGTCGGAGTACTGGCCGAAGGTGAGAACGGGAGCCGGAGCATCGGCTGCATAGACGACAGCGCCGAAAGCCATAAGGGCGAGAAGCAGAACGAGAATCTTCTTCATGTGGAAGTCCTCCTATTCTATGCAAAGGGCTTAAACCAACGGTCTAAGGGGTCCCCTTTCCAAAGTTCCCGGGCAGTCTAGCTTGCGTAAAATACGGTGTCAAGTTTTTTTTTGCCATCCGGACAGTTGCGTGAATCTCTGTTCGAATGTCATGCACAATCATTTTCCCCTTACCTGACAGGGAATTATTCCGAGGCACAGAAAAAATCGATGGATGATTGTTCAATAATTGAACAAGACATTTCGACAGAATGTGTAAAGCGCCCTGCTGAATTTACCTTTTTTTACCAATTCCCACCTGGCACCCAGTAGTCCAAGTCGGACCTTCCGGTGCATTTTTTCAGCTTTTCGATTTCGCCTCGACCGGCTCGATCAGAGTCCCTGCCAGCTCCTCATCGCGGCGTCGAAGACCGGAAGGGAGTTGCGGATCGTCGCCTCGGGCACGCAGAATGAAAGGCGGAACCAGAGCGGGCAGCCGAAGCCGATGCCCGGCACCGCGAGGATGCGATGGTCGCGGAGGTGCATGGCGAAGGCCACGTCGTCGGAGGGATGATCGGGGTCCCCCCGGGCGGGGACGCGGGCGAAGATGTAGAAGGCTCCCTCGGGCTCGGCGAATTCGTAGCCGGCCTCTCTGAGTCCCGCGGCGAAAAGGCGGCCCCGCCTCTCGTAGCTCGAGACGTCGGCCTTCGCGTCGAGGACCTCGGCCACCACGCGCTGGATGAGGGCCGGGGCGTTCACGAAGCCGAGGACGCGGGTGCTCATGGTGAGACCGGCGACGATCTCCTTGGCGTTCTCGACGCGGGGCGACACGGCGAGGTAGCCGATACGCTCGCCGGGGAGGGAGAGGCTCTTGGACCAGCTTGTCACGACGAGGGTCTCGGGATAGGCCTCCATCACCGAGGGCACGACGCGGCCGCCGTAAACGATCTCGCGATAGGGCTCGTCCGAGATGAGGCAGGGCATCCGTCCGCTGCGGGAGCCGTGGGCCGCGAGGACCGCGGCGAGGCCCTCGAGTTCCTCGCGGCGATAGACGACGCCGGCGGGGTTGTTCGGCGAGTTGATAATGACGACGGCGGTCCGCGGGCTGAGGGCGGCGGCGATGGCCTCGAGGTCGAGATGGAAATCGGGACCCGAGCGCACGTCCACGAAGGTGCCGCCGAAATTCTGGACGTAGAACCGGTACTCGGCGAACCAGGGGCTGACGGCGATCACCTCGTCGCCCGGGTCGAGGAGGGTGCGGAGAGCGACGTTGAGGCCGCCGGCGGCGCCGATCGACATGACTATGTTGGCCGCCGGGATCTCGAGGCCCTGGTCGCGGGCGGCGCGACGGGCCACGCGTTCGCGGACCTCGGGGTAGCCCGCGTTGGCCATGTAGCCATGGCTGCCGCGCGGCGAGGAGTCGGCGAGGCGCTTGAGGGCCTCGTGGAATTCCGCCGGCGGCTCGAGATCGGGATTGCCGAGGCTGAAGTCGTAGACCTTGTCGGCGCCGAACTCCGCGGCGAGCTTCTGGCCCTCCTCGAACATGCGGCGTATCCACGAGGACGCGCCGAAGTTGGCCCTGATCGATCCGGAAACGCGCACTGATCCTCCCCTCCCGCCGGGCTCCGACGAGGCCCGGGTTTCAGGGAGCGTAGCACGCTTTTCGATATCCGAAAATCTCCGGCGGATTCCGCGCGGCCGCGGGGTTACTCGGAGGCTCCGCCGCTGATAGAGTCGCCCGCGGAGGCTCACATGCAATGGTACGTCGATTGGGTCACGGGCGCTCTCCTCCCCGCGGCCTTCATCCAGTTCGCTGTCCTCGGAACCCTCGGCGAGGTCCTCGGCATCCTCGTCTCGAAGCGCCGACCCTCGGGCTCGCCCCTCGAGTGGCTCCTCAAAGCCCTCGTCTGGGGCCTCCTCGGCATCGCGATCAAGTACGCCTTCACGGGCTTCAAGGGCTTCCTCGCCGCCCTCGTGGACAAGGGACTCCTTCCCGCAGTCTTCGAGAGCCAGCCCGTGCTGCGCGCCTTCGGCCTTTCCTTCTTCACGAACGCCATGTTCGGTCCCCTTCTCATGGCGACGCATCGCACGACGGACAACCTGATCGCGCGTCGAAGGGGCTACGCGGGCCTCGAGAAGAGCCTCGCCACCCTCCTGTGGTTCTGGCTCCCCGCCCACACGGTGACCTTCAGCCTGCCGACCGACTATCAGATCGGCCTCGCGGCCCTCTGGTCGGTGGCCCTCGGCCTCATCATGGGCGCGACGGGGAGGAAGGGTCCGGCGAGCGGCGCGTGAAACAATGAGGCCCCCGATCGCTCGGGGGCCTTTGTTACGATAGGCGCGACCTCGGCCGCGCCGCGCTCCGGCGGGGGAGCGGCTTACTTCTTGGCGGCGACCTTCTTGACGGCCGGCTTCTTGGCCGCGGGCTTCTTGGCCGCAACCTTCTTGACGGCGGGCTTCTTGGCCGCGACCTTCTTGACGGCGGGCTTCTTCGCCGCGACCTTCTTGACGGCGGGCTTCTTGGCCGCGACCTTCTTGACGGCGGGCTTCTTCGCCGCGACCTTCTTGACGGCGGGCTTCTTCGCCGCGACCTTCTTGACGGCGGGCTTCTTCGCCGCGACCTTGCTCGCGCCGAC
>Ga0334722_10000668_pt1 | contig 48706 bp, 35 predicted proteins | sample C3_bottom_MG_FD_207210 | JGI IMG/M metagenome (GOLD analysis project Ga0334722, IMG submission 207210) | Sediment microbial communities from Yellowstone Lake, YNP, Wyoming, USA - C3_bottom | ecosystem: Environmental > Aquatic > Freshwater > Lake > Sediment | place: USA: Wyoming | collected...
CATGCCGATCGTGGTCGGTGTCGCAGGCAACGGCGATCGCAAAGCGATCCGTGAGATCGATCAGCCGCTGCATCGCATAGGGCGAGGAAGGATCCATGCGGATCTGGCCATCCCAATCAACGGTCATGAAGCGGAAAGTCGGATCGACAGCCTCGTTGACGACGGTGAGATGCAACCCGTAGCGCTCGGCGATTGGCCCCCAGTAGTGGACGCCGGCGCCGCCGAGCGGATCCACGCCGACGGTGATCTCCGAGCCACGGATGACGTCCATGTCGATCACGTTGGCGAGATCGCGCGTATAGGCAGTGAGGTAATCGTGCCGGTGCGTCGTGGAGGCGCGAAGCGCCTTCTCGTAGGAGATTCGGTTCACTCCCCGCAGGCCGTTCGCCAGCAGTTCGTTCGCCTTGGCCTCGATCCACGTAGTGACCGCAGGTTCTGCCGGTCCCCCGTGTGGAGGGTTGTACTTGAAGCCGCCGTCGCGGGGCGGATTGTGGGACGGGGTGATCACGATGCCGTCAGCCAGTCCGGCCGTGCGTCCGCGGTTGTAGGTGAGAATCGCGTGAGAAATGGCCGGAGTCGGTGTGTATTCGTCGCTGTCGGCAATCATGAGTGTCACGCCGTGTGCCGCCAGCACCTCGAGCGCACTGGTGCAGGCCGGAACGGAAAGAGCGTGCGTGTCCATGCCGACAAACAGCGGGCCATCGATGCGTTGTTGCGTCCTGTGGCAACAGATTGCCTGGCTGATGGCGAGGACATGCGCTTCATTGAACGCCTTGTCCAGCGCGGAGCCGCGATGCCCGGACGTGCCGAACGCCACACGTTGCGCCGGCACGGAAGGGTCCGGCGTCAGGGCGTAATACGCCGTGACGAGTGCGGGCACATCCACGAGCATCGCCGGCGTTGCCGGCTTGCCTGCAAGAGGACTCACGGTCATGGCCACATCCCCCGGGGATCGGCGCATTATCGCAAGCGCGGGCAACGCGGCCTGTTCACTGTTGAACACCGGGCGGTTGGTAGTAACATCCGCGTACTTCCTTCGATGGGGTGCCCTCGGCGCGATGCCGAACGGACTGCCGCGCCTGGCGAGTCAATGACCTGAGTCGTTCACGAAAGGGGAATCGACCATGAAGCGCATGAAGCTGGCCCCGACGGTGGTCGCGATCGTGGCTGTTCTTGCTCCCTCACTTGTGTGCGCGCAGAACGCGCGGCGCTTCGACGGCTGGTACATCGGCGGACAGGCGGGGGTGACGCTGGGCGGCTTCAACGTTCGCGGCTACGACGCGATGATCGCAAACACCACGAATATCAACGTTCCCGGGAGGGGAATCATCATCGTGCCGGGGACATCCACGACCATTCCCGATACGCGCACGGGCGATCTGCCAGTGTTCCAAACGCCTCAGTGTGTTCAGGGCGTTCTAACCGGTCGTCCATGTTCCAATGACGGCGGCGGAGACCCGGTGACCGGTACGCCCAGGCGGACGACGGTGCTGCTCGTCGGTGGCCAGGTCGGCTACCAGAAGGAGCTGGCGAGCGCCCGCCTGCTTGGCGCACCCTTGGCCGTTGGCCTCGAAGCGGGGTTCAGCCTGGCGACCATCAAGGGCACGTCGGGCGTGTTCCAGTTGTTGCCGGCCACGGCACTCACACATTGCGCCGAGGCCAATCTCGCCGGACAGCCCTGCAACCCGACGGTGGCGAGCTTTACACGGGCGGCCAGCAGCCACTGGACATCCTCCTTGACGGCGCGCGCCGGTTGGATCTGGCGCGACACGTGGGTCTACGGCGTCGGCGGTCTGGCCGTGGCCAGTACGGCGGTGACGGCCACCGACAGCTTCACGGCGTATCTCAGCAACGGCCTTCCTTGTCCTCCCTGCACCGGCACGCCCAATCCCGGGGAGCCGTACCTGCATCAGGGATCGGCGGTCGCCGCCACGGGCCTCACGAGCGTGGGTCCGATCGTGGGCACCGGTAACTCGAGCCACCTTCAAGTGGGCTGGACCGTGGGAGTCGGGATCGAACGCGAGGTCTGGAACCGCGTGCGGCTTGGGATCGAGTACCGCCATTCGGCAGTAAGCGGTACGTATCCCGGGACAGCCAACGCCATGTCCAGTGTCACCCCTCCGATCGGGCAACCCTTCCTCGCCGGGGGGATCGCCACGCCGGACACACGGGTCAGTCTTGTTGACGACCGGATCGTCGCTCGCGTGTCAGTGGCGATCATGAGACGCCGGTAGGCTGCGGCCGCGATGGCGAAGCAGTTGGAGGCGAGAGTGATGAGAGCCAGATTCCGACCTCTCTTTCTTGCCATTGCGGTCGCGGCAGCCGTCGCCGTGCCGCGCGGGCAGTCCCCTTACGAGAAGAATCTCGAAATCAGGACGTCGAGGATTCCGCACGCCGGAAACGGCGTCTTCACGAAGGTGGCCATCCCGAAGGGCGCCGACCTCGGAGCCTACACCGGCGAGTTCCTCACGGACGAGGAGTACCAGCGCCGGCTGATCGCGGACCGGTGGCAGTACATGATGGGGCTGCTGGACTGCGCGAAGCCGCACACGGGCGGCATCACGACCATCGACGGCATCAACGGCAATGTCTTTACGAGGATGAACTACGCGCCGGCCGAGTTCCAGAACGTGAGGTTCGAGAAGATCTGCGAGGCGCCGTTCGTGAGGATCATCGCCCTGCGGGACATTGCCGCCGGCGAGGAACTCTGGGTGGACTACGGTCCCCGCTACATCTACGACTTCATGAACGATCCGGCGGTGATCAAGTTCTTTGCCGGATTGCGCCGGCTGCCCGCCGGCGGGGTGTAGGTTCGACGGCCAACGGTGTCAGGCGGCACTGCGCGGGCCGAACACGCGGGCGACGGCCGCCCCGCGCGTGTGGACGTGCAGCTTGTCGTAGACGTGCTCGAGGTGCTTCTTGACGGTCAGCGGGCTCAGGCTGAGCGCGTCCGCGATGACCGCGTTCGCCTCGCCTCTGCAGGCCCGGTCCAGGACCTCCCGCTCGCGCGGCGTGAGCCCCGCGTCCTCGACGGCCCTCGCGCTTTCCGTCTCCCCGGCCTGACCCGCGAGTTCGAGGCGCTGCGCCGTCCGGTACGCCTGTGCGACGTGCGGCCGCAGCAGGTCGAGCAGCGTCCGGTCCCGCTCCGAGAAGTCCGTCCAGCAACGGCTCAGGACGACGCCGACCGACGTGGAGGGCCCGAGGATAATCGGCATCAGCGCCTGGAACTCGATGCCGAACTGCCTGTACAGCTCGACGTAGAGCGCGGTGTCGTGGAACTGCCGGCGGCTGAGGAACTCCGAGAGCTTGCGGCTGTGCTCGTCGCGGGTGCGCACGAAATAGGCGACAACCGGGTGCTCCAGGAAGCGGCGTTCGACGGTGCCGATGGCGTCTGGAGACGACTCAATCCAGCCGGGCGCGGTGGTGACCTGCACGCGGCCGAGCGCCGGTCGGATGATGTTGAACGAGGCCATCTCGCACGGGATGACCGCGCGAACGGCGGCGAGCACAGCGGCGCGAAGCGCGTCCGTCCGGCGGGCGCCGTGGATCCTCGTCACGGCGGCGAGGAGACCTTCGAGATCCTTGCGCGACAGTGATGCCATCGTGCGCATACGCCGTTCGGCGTATTCCGTCGCTGGCGCGATTCTGCCACACTTTACCCGCCTCCACCGGCTCTTTTCGGCTGCGCCGCAACTTGCAGTCTTGCAAAGGAGGGGGGTATGACCCGCCTGCGGCTCGCGTTCCTCGTCGTTGCCTGCCTGGCGGTGGTGCTCGCTCCCGTGCCCAACCGCGCCCAGAATGCGTTCTGCTTCGACTACTCGTCCGCAGGTGAGTGCGCCGAAAATGCCAGTTGCCAGTGGTGCCCTGGCTATGGCGTGTGCCTGAACCGCACCTCGCAGCCGCCAGCCGCGTGCAATTGTGCAAATTCGACGACCCTGGCAGCCTGCGAGGCCGTCCCCCTTTGCACCTACTGTGCCGACCTGGGCGTGTGCCGGCATAGCGAGGACGACCCGCCCTGCAACTGCGGGAACCATGTGCTGGACGAAGGTGAGGAGTGCGACGGCATTGCCTACTGCGACAACGCAATCTGCCGTTGCGAGACAGGCTTCACGCCCGATAGCGGGAACTGCGTCCCCCTCTGCGGTGACGGCGTGATGCTCGGCGGCGAGAACTGCGAGTTCGTCAACGGGCTGCCGACCGCCCACTGCTCACCCCAGACCTGTCGTTGCGACAGCGGCTACATCCCGGACCCGGCACACCCCGGCCAGTGTTTCGCCTCGAACCACGCGCCGGTGCTCGGTTCGATAGGGAACAGGCAGGTGAACGAAGGCGCCCTGCTGGAGTTCACGATTGCCGCGACCGACCCCGACCCGGGTCAGGCGCTCATCGCCACCGCGGGGGACCTGCCGACTGGCGCCGCGTTCGATCCGGTGGCCGGCGTGTTCAGCTGGACGCCCGGCTACGGGCAGGCCGGCAACTACGTCGTCATCTTCACCGTGACCGACGACGGGTCGCCGGCCATGAGCGACTACGAGCAGGTGACGATCACCGTCGGCAACGTCAACCGGCCGCCGGCGCTGGCGGAGATTCCGCCGCAGCAGGTCAGCGAGGGGGCGACGCTCAGCTTCGTCGTCTCCGCGGCGGACCCTGACGGCGACATCCTGACCTACTCGGCATCGGGCGGCGTGGGGAGCGCGTTTCCGGCCGGCGCCGCGTTTGACGCGTCAACCCGCACCTTCACCTGGACGCCGGACTACGGGCAGTCTGGCAACTACGTCGTCCTCTTCACGGTGACCGACAGCGGCGCTCCCCAGGCGAGCGCGCAGGCGGCAGTCACGATTACCGTGGGCGACGTCAATCGGCCGCCGGTGCTGGCGCCGATCGGCGGCCGGAGCGTGGCCGAGGGCGGCACGCTCTGGATTGTCGTCTCCGCGACGGATCCTGACGGCAGCGTGCTGACGTTCTCGGTGGACGCATTGCCGGCGGGCGCCACGTTCGACGCCGCCACACGCACGTTCGGCTGGACGCCAGGCTACTCGCAGGCAGGCCTCTACTACGTGACCTTCACAGTCGCCGACGGGGGCATGCCTTCGCTGTCGGTGTCGGAGCGGGTGGCCATCACCGTTGGCAACGTGAACCGCCCGCCGCTGCTCAACGCGATCGGCGGCCGCACGGTGATCGAGAACCAGACGCTCAGCTTTACGGTCGCTGGCAGCGACCCGGACAGCGATGTTCTCGCGTACTCGGCGACGGGCCTGCCGAACGGCGCGTCGTTCGATCCGTACAGCCGGACGTTCACGTGGACGCCAGCCTCCGGACAGGCGGGCAGCTACCCGGTCAGGTTCACCGTGACCGACACGGGGGCGCTTACTGCGTCGGAAGCGGTGACCGTCACCGTCAGTCCCGCGGTGGCGGCAGCCAGGATCGGCATCGATCCGAATACGCTGAACGTGAAGAGCAACGGCGGGGCCAGCTCCTTTACGGTCTACATCGAGCTGGATTCGAGTGCGAACCTGATGCAGATCGCGGTGAGCTCGATCACGCTCACGGTCAACGGCCTCAGCGTGCCCTCACAGCTGGCACCGGCGGCCATCGGGGACCACGACGGCAACGGGAAACCCGACCTGATGGTCAAGTTCGATCGCCAGGCGATCATCCGCGCCCTGGGCACGGCGACGGGGCAGACGGCGGCCACTGTGCGGGGCACCCTCGCCGGCGGCCGCGCGTTCGTGGGGTCCGGCACGTTCACGGTCATCAGGTAGCACCTGGGCTCCATGGAGGTGTGCGTGCGCAGAGCGGTATCGGCTGTCATCGCGGCTGTCCTTCTCGCGAGCGCGGCGCTCCTCGTTTCGCAATGCGGCTCGCCGGCGCAATCAGGCCAGGCCGCCACGAAGGAGCAAGCCGACGCGATCCTGACGGAACTGCGCGGCATCCGCGAGTCGCTGGACCGGCTGGTCCCGCAGCTGGCAGGTGAACCGGCGCCGGCGAAGACGCCGGCGCCTGGCAGGTCCGACGCGAACGTGAGGCTCGCGAACGTGGCGGCGTTCGCGCTGGGCCGGCCGGACGCCCCGCTCACCCTCGTCGAGTTCACCGACCTGCAGTGCCCATATTGCAGTCGCTTCGCCTCCACGACCTTCGTTCAAATCAAGAAGACGTACATCGACACCGGCATGCTTCGCTTCGTCACGCGCGACCTGCCGCTGCCGTTCCATCAGCAGGCCATGCGCGCCGCCCGGGCCTGCCGCTGCGCCGCCGATCAGAAGAAGTTCTGGGAGATGCGGGAGACGCTCGCCAGGAACGCGGCGAGGCTGTCGCGGGAATTCATGCTGTCGGCGGCCGCCGACTTGAAGATGGACGCGGCCGCATTCGGCCAGTGCCTGGACGGCACGCAGTACCTCGCCGAAGTCGAGAAGGACATCAAGGAAGGAGCGGCGCTGGGCATCCAGGGCACTCCCGGCTTCGTCCTCGCCCGGAACTCCGGCCCGCAGCTCGACGGCATCCGCCTGATGGGCGCGCTGCCTTTTGCGGCTTTCGACGAACGCATCAAGGCCCTGCTCGCCCCGCCGGCCACACGACCGCCGGCACCGCACTGATGTCCGGCGTGCGTGTCCGCCGGGCATCCGAGTCGAAGAGACGGGCCGGATCCCCGGCTACTTTCCCGGGTGGTACTGCCGTTCGATGTGGCCCTCGAGCTCCGAGCGGTAGAAGTACACGTCGCGCAGGTTGCCGGTGCTGTACCGCAGGGCCTGATCGTTGAAGTGCGAAGACGCGGGGGTGCCGTTCTCCCCCCCGGCGCTGACCGCCTTGGCCCTGACGCGATCGCCGAATTCCACGACCGCGACAAAGCTGTTCCCTGACGTGCCGTACCACTTGCGCGTGCCGTCGTACGCCCGCGCGCCGAACGACGCCAGCGAGCCCCACCTGGCGGACGTGAAGCCCACCGGGATGCTCGGCTTCGCGTCGTTGAACGGCTGCACGATGTCCCCGGTCAGGCGCTGGAAGCGGTTGATGTCGCCCCACGGCGTCTTCCAGGTTCCGAAATCGCGCGCGAGCCTGTCGGACGCGGCCGAGAGCGCACCGAGCAACTGTTCGGGCGCGGCGCGTTGCGCGACGTAGGTCTCGGGGGATATTCCCGCGGTCCGCGCCGCGCTGCCGACCCTCCGCCCGGCCTCTTCACCCCAGAAGACGGCGAGTGACGTCGGAACTGACGAAACGGACCACCGGAAGTCCCACGCCCGCAGCAGCGCAATCTGTTCGGCCAGCTTCGTCTTCAGCGCGTCGGCCGCCGGAAGCTCGTCCCAGGCCTTGATGAGCGGCGGGATCTCGTCCTGGAACGCGGGCAGGTAGCTGTCGTACGCGGCCGCCATCAGCGAGTCCAGCGAGAAGTCCTTCTTCCCGTCGAACACCCTGAGCGCGTGGAGGCCCCTCGGGCTCTCTTCGGTTCCCCGGTCGACATAAGCGGGAAAGTCCGCCCGCTTCTGGCTGCTGGCTCCCGCCGCGGACCACGGCCAGTTGTTGGAGTTGTAGAGCCACCCGCTCGAGGGATTCAGCAGGCCCGGCGTCTCGTCGATCGAGTGCAGCCCGTTCCATTCGGTCGCGGGGTTGCTGCCATCCACGGGCCGGGTCCAGTCGAAACTCGTGTCGCGCCGGGGGATGAAGTTGGAGTGGAAGTACGCGATTGTGCCGTCCGCGTCGGCGTAGATCGTGTTGTTCGACGAATCGGTGTGCAGGTCCATCACCTGGCGGAAGGCCTTGTAGCTGGTCGCCTTGGTCCGCGAATACGACTGGGTGAGCGCCTTCAGCGGCTCGTCCATCATGCGGACGCTGACCCACTTGCCGTCGGCCTCCCGAACCACGGGCCCGTGATGCGTGCGGTAGATGGTGAACCGCCGGCTGCTCATCCCGTTCGCCGTCTTGAACGGCACGGAGATGGTGCTCGTCTTCATCGGCCGCTCTTCGGCGCCGTACTTGTAGTAGTAGCCGTCGGCCTTCTTGACGACCGTCTCGAGGTACTCGTCGATGTTGTCGACACCGCTTGACGTGTGCATCCAGCCTGCGCGCTGGTTGAACCCCTGATAGATGAAGAACTGGCCCCACGTCAGGGCGCCGTAGGCGTTGAGGCCTTCGTCGCTGACCATCTGGGCCTCGGAGCGGAAGAAGAACGACGTGTGCGGATTGATGAGCAGCAGCGCGTGATGCGACGTCGTGTTCGACGGCGCGATGGCGGCGCCGTTCGACCCGGTGGGTTCGACCCAGTCACGCTGCGGCTCTATCGGGGCAGGCCGCACGCCCGAGGCCTTCCGCGCTCCGCCGTAGAACGCCTCGAGCTGATTCAGGTTGATCCGCTCGATGTCGCCGCCGATGCTGCCTTCGCTGAACGTCAGGGGCATCCAGGGCTCGAAGTGCGTGATGACCCGCGGCGTCACTCTGGGGTGGGTGTACAGGTAGTAGTTCAAGCCGTCCGCCCACGCGTTCATCAGGGACTTCAGCCACGCCGGCGCCTTCTCATACTGGGCCTTCATGTTCTCGGGATCGATGTAGAGCTTCATCCGGAGGTCGCGGAACACCTCCGCCTCGCCCTCGGCCTCGGCCAGCCGCCCGATCGAATTCAGGTAGTTCGTCTCCACCCGGTTGAAGTCGTCTTCGGCCTGCGCGTAGATCACCCCGAAGACCGCGTCGGCGTCGGTCTTCCCGTAGACGTGCGCGATGCCCCAGTTGTCGCGGATGATCGTGACCCGGGCGGCCTGCGTCTGCCACGCCGCGGCGGTCCCGGTGGCAACGGCCTGTCGGGTCGATACCTGCGACGACAACAACACGGAGACGGCGGCGAGGGCGAGGAACAGCTTCTTCATGACGTCGATTGTAGTCAGGCCCGCCGAGAGGCGGCAAGCGGGCGCTGATGCACGCCGCCGCACGAGCAGCGCCCGCGGAGCGTCTGCCGGGCCGCGACGCGTCCGCTGGCGCTGGCCGGGGGCGGCTTCGTCCTCGCGTGTCTTCTTGCCGGGTGCGGGCTGGTGGCGCGGCAGGTGCAGATCATCTACCTGGCGGTCAAGGCCGAGGCCAAGTTCGTCGAGATCCAGATCGACAGGTCGTTCGTCGAGCGGTACAAGAACAGGGTCACGATTGATGCGACCTTCACCGTGGACAAGGCCATGGGGTCCCCGAACCACGGCTTCATCGATGGAGACCTGCATCTGTCGGGACGGGCTCCCGAGATTGCACTGCCCAGCGTTGCCGAAATCGCGAACGCCTCGTCCTACAAGGCGGCGGTCGATATTGTCCACAGCGCCGAACGCGCGCGCAGGCCGCTGAAGATCTCCGGCGTCTGGCGGCTCTGGGCGGAGCATTCGGGAGGCACGTCGGTGGAACAAGGCCGGCCACTCGAACCCGCCGAGACGACCAACCCCGAGCATGTCTTCGAGATTCATCCCGTCACGCGGATCGACGCTCTTCGGCTCCTCGATTCGTTCAGGCCGGTCGAGGGCTTCAAGCCCGGAGATGCGCAGCGGACCTTCGGGCTCTATGAGCAGGCCACGTGTACGCTCAGGGTCGAGTCCAGGACGGTGTCGATCATCTCGCCGCCCGGGCTCTACAATGATGTCGAATTCGTCATGGAACTCGCCGACGGCCGGACGACCGTCGTGCCCGACGGGAGATTCGCGACGGCGTCCGTGTGGGACAAGGCCGGGGCCCTCGTCGTGAAACGCGTGCGGATGGTGTTTGCCAAGGGGACCCCTCCCGAACGAGCCGTCAGCCTCCTCAAGCGCGGAGAACGCCTGCGCGTCTACGGGATTGCCAGGCTGGATCTCGCGGAAGTGTCACGCCGGGTGACCAGTTCAAGGTCGAACCCCGCGGTTCTCACGGGGACTCTGCCATACGAGATCATCGTCATCGGCGTGTATCCGAAGTAGACACGAACCGGCGACGATCGCCCGTACCCTTCCTCCCCGATATGGGGCGCCGGCCGGCTGTGCAATCGGGAACAGCCGACGTCACCTCCCAGGCCTACAGTGAAGAGACCCTGGCAGGCACGGGTGAATGCCGGTCGGCGTGCCGACAGATTCGATCTCACGCCAGATACGCGGGCGGCAGCGGAGGCTGACATGATTGACGCGGAGAAGAGCAGCGCACTGCGGGCAACCCCGCGGATCATGCAGATTCTGCGCGTGCTCGTCAGGCACAAGTTCCTCGGCGCGCTGCGCGGCAAGAGCCACTGGCCGGCACCGAAGGAAGTGCGCGAGACCATCGAGGAACTCGGGCTGACCTTCATCAAGTTCGGGCAGGTGCTCGCCCTGCGGAGGGACCTGCTGCCGGACGCCTACATAGACGAATTGGAACGGCTGCACGACCGATTGCCCGCGATGGGCATGAGCGAGGTGCGCGCGAGGGTCGAAGCCGAACTGGGCGTCCCGCTGTCGACGCTGTTCCCGGCGTTTGGCGCGGTGCCGCTGGCGGCCGCCACCATCGCCCAGGTCCATGAGGCGACCCTGCCGGATGGGCGTCACGTGGCGGTGAAGGTACAACGGCCTGGCCTGAAACGGATCATCTCGCGGGACATCGCCGCCCTCACGTATGTGGTAGCGCTGGCCGAGGGGATCTTCCCCCACCTGCGCGCCCTCGACCTCCCGGTCGTAGTGCGCGAATTCGCCAGCAGCCTGAACCGGGAAGTCGACTTCAGGCGCGAAGCGCGTGCGATCGTGCTGTTTCGGGCCGCTCTGGCTGACGTTCCCGACTTCTGGATTCCCGATGTCGTGGCGGAGTGTTCGCGCGAGGGCGTGCTCACGATGCAGTATGCGCCGGGCGAGAGAATCGACCTGTACGCCAGGGAGCACCCGGACGCCATGCCCAAGGCGATCGATACCCTGGTCAAGCTGATGCTGCACTCAATTTTCGAAGAGGGGTTGTTTCACGCCGACCCGCATCCCGGCAATGTGTTCGTCATGCCGGACGGACGGCTGTCCCTGCTCGATTTCGGGATGACGGGCGAGCTTGATGAGCAAATGCGCGAGTCGCTGACACGGCTGCTCGACGGGGTCGTCAATCGCGATGCGCGGGCTGCGACCGAGGCCTATCTCGAAATGGCGCCGGCCAGCGATCGAGTCGACCGGGCGGCGCTGCTGGTGGATATGAAGGCCGCGCTCTATGAAATCCATCGCAGGGACCTGAAGGACGCGTCCATCGGGGATGCGTTCAATTCGCTGCTGCGAGCCGGAAGCCAGAACGGGGTGCACAATCCCGGGGAGTTCTTCCTGCTCACGCGGGCGTTCGTCATCCTCGAGTCGATGATTCGCCAGCTCGCTCCCGGCCACAACTACATGGAGTCGTTTCGCGAGGAGATCGCACGCCTGACATCGCAGCACTTCGCGCTGGCGCGCGTCAAAGACAAGACAACCAAGTTCGTGCGGGAGCTGGAGCGCCTGCTCAGCGATGGGCCGGGCGACACGCGGCGCATCCTCAGGCGTGTCGCCGAGGGCAACCTGGGCCGCGTGCAGTCTCCGGCCCTGGAGGCGCTGGCAGACCGGATCAGCCGCAATCTCGGGCGGCTGGCCGGCGCCATCGGTCTCGCCGCGCTTGTGGTGGGCGGCTCGCTGCTGTTGTTCGCGCAAATGGGCGGCTGGCATCACAGGCTTGGCGAAGCCATGACCATCAGCGGGATTCTCGGGCTCGTGATCATCCGCGTCGGTGCCTGGCTTCGCGACCGCGCCCGGGTGTGAGCAGGGCGTGGGCCGGTCCGTGGCGCGAGCAGGACGCGAGGCGCCGGCCGCAGGGGGCTGGCCGGCGTACAATGACAGCGGCAACTCGACGACACTCCCAAAGGAGAGCCAGCCGTGACGTACTACGGATCGAACGAACTCGCGCGCAGCTTTCGCACCGTCCGCCGCAACACGATCATCACCGCGGAGGAAATCCCCGAGGCTCAGTACGGGTTCCGGCCGTCGCCGGACAGCCGCAGCGTTGGCGAGGTCCTGGCGCATATCGCCGTGACCAGTCAGAGCAGCTTCGACACGCACGCCGTCCGGAAGCTCGCGACGTTCGCCGGCGTGGACTTCCCGGCTCTGGCGAAGGCCCGCGGCGAGCGGGAACGGCAGCTCACGACCAGGGCCGACATCCTGGCCGCGCTCAAGGGCAGCGAGGAGACCTGGGGCCGTTTCCTCGACCGCGTCACCGAGGATGACCTGTCGGTCCAGGTGACGTACCCGGAGCCGATGGAGCCGCGCAGCAAGAGCCGCTTCGAGTTGATCCTGGCCGTCAAGGAGCACGAAATGCACCACCGCGCCCAGTTGATGGTGATGCAGCGGATGCTCGGCCTGGTTCCGCACCTCACGCGCGAGCGCCAGGCCCGGATGGGGCCAGCGGCGCGCTGAGCCCCGCGCGGGCCGGCTTTCTTCGGCTCCGGCTTTGAGCTGGAGCCCCCGATGAGCGGGTTGACGCTCCATGGTCATAAGTGCATGATAAGTGCATGGCCGTGAAGACGATCACGATCGACCTCGAGGCGTACGCCGCCCTCGCCCGCGAAAAGAGGCCGGGGCAGTCCTTCTCGCAAGTGATTAAGGCGCATTTCGGCCCGCGCAAGTCGGTGGCGGCATTCCGCCAGGCACTCGACGGCGCCGCCGTTTCGGATCACACGCTCAACGGCATCGAGGCCGTTGTGCGGTCGCGGCGGAAGTCATCGCCGAGAACGCCAGCCCTGTGATCCACCTCGATACGACGTTCATCGTGGACTTGCTGCGGGAGCGTCGGCGCGACCGGTTCGGGCCCGCGTCAATCTACCTGGAGGGCTTGCCGGACGACGAGGTGCTGGCGGTCAGCGTGCACGTGGTCTGTGAACTCTGGGCGGGGGTTCACGCGGCCGGCGCGCCAGCGGGTGAAGCCGGACGGCTGTCGGCGTTATGCGACGCGCTCGCCATCCGCTACCCGGAGGAGCGGTTCGCCGCGGAGTACGGCCGGCTGCTGGCCGGCGTCCGGACGGCCCGCGGGTCGATTGATACGATGGATCTGCTCATCGCGACGGCGGCCGTCCTGGACCGCGCGCCGCTGGTCACCCGGAACACGCGTCACTTCTCGCGCGTGCCCGGCGTAGTCGTCGATCCCTACTGACGCCAGCCCGCTCACGCCGCCGTGGTTTCCGGACGATGACGCAGCAGGCCGAGCCCGGCGAGCGCCTCGTCGAGCGCCCTGCGGGAAACCGGTTTCTGCAGGACCGCCGAGGCCCCAAGCGTCACGCCCTGCCGGCGGTCCGCCACGATCGATAGTACGACGACCGGCAGGCGCTCCAGCCCCGGCATCTGGCGGATGCGCGTCAGGAACTCCCAGCCGCCCATGCCGGGCAGCATGATGTCCAGGGTGACCAGCGACAGGCTATGCTGGCTCGCGATCACGAGCGCGGCCTCTGCGGATGACGCGTGGAGGACTGTGAAGTCTTCTGCTTCGAGCTGCACGCGGATCAGTTCGGCCGACTTGGCATCGTCTTCCACCACGAGTGCGACGCGTGCGCCTGGAGACGCCACGGCAGGTTCCTCGGTTCGGACCTCGGGCGGCGCGGCCGTCGCGTCGGCCCCGTCGCGCCGCGGCAGCCACACGCTGAAGCAGGACCCTTCGGCTTCGGCGCTCTCCACCGCCACCGTGCCGCCGTGCAGCTCGACGAGCAGTTTCACCATGGCGAGCCCGAGCCCGGTGCCTTCGAATCGTCGCGCCAGGCCACTGTCAACCTGGCTGAAGGGCTGAAAGAGCCGGGCCAGTCCGTCGCCGGAGATCCCGATGCCGCTGTCGGTGACGCTGAGCTTGAGGTACTCATCAAACCCGCGGCCGACCACGGGGAAGCTCCGGCCCGCCCGCGAGCCCGACAGGCGGCCGACATCGGCGCGCGGCACGTGGCCGGCGCGCAGCGTGACGGTGCCGCCCTCCGGGGTGAATTTGACTGCATTGGACAGCAGGTTGTAGACGATCTGCTTGATCTTGCGCTCGTCCACCTGGATCGACCCGAGGTCCTCGCCGGCTTCCACGTTCAGCCGGACCCGGTGGGCCGCGGCTTTCTCCCTCACGATGGACAGGCTGTCTGCCAGCAGGGACGACACCTCCACCGGCTCGAGGTCGAGCGTCATCTTGCCGGCTTCCACCTTGGACAGGTCGAGGATGTCATTGATGAGGGAGAGCAGGTGCTGGCCGCTGCTGAAGATGTCGCCGATGAACCCGCGCTGCTGCTCGGTCATCTGGCCGGCGAGGCCGTCCCGGAGCACCTCGGAAAAGCCGATGATGGCGTTGAGCGGCGTCCGCAGCTCGTGGGACATGTTGGCGAGAAACTCCGACTTCATGCGGCTCGCGTCTTCCAGTTCGACGTTCTTCTGCTGCAGCGCCCGTTCGAAGCGCTTCAGCTCCGTCACATCGCGTGCGGCTGCCACGATGCCCTGCAGGCGGCGGTCCCGGTCGTAGAAGGTCGTCGCGTTGTACGACACGACCGTTTCCTTGCCGTTCCTGGCGCGCGCGGTGAGTTCGTAATTGGTGACGCGCCCCTCGTTCAGCACGCGCGTGATGGACGCCTGGGCCCGGTCTGAATCGGTAAAGCAGGTCCTGAACGGCGCCCCGATCAACTCGTCACGCGTGGACCCGGTCAGCGCCTCCGCCTGCTTGTTGACGTCGGTCACGATCCCGCGCGGGTCGATCATCATCAGGGCATCGATGTTGGATTCGATGAGCGAGCGCGTGTAGAAGTGCTGGTCGCGCAGCCGCTGGTCGAGCTTCATCCGCTCCTCTTCGACGGCCTGCCGGGCGGTGTTGTCGGTGCCGATCAGGAGGTAGCCGATGATGGCCTGCTGGGCATCGCGCAGCGCGGTGACGGACACGACGGCGGGGAAGCGGCTGCGGTCCTTGCGGATGTAGGTCAGCTCGTAGATGTCCTCGATGCCGCGCGAGGCCTTGAACACGAGGGCCTCGAATCCCGGCGTGATCGGCGTGCCGAGTTCGACACTGAGCGTGGTGGCGCGGACGACGAGTTCCTGCGGGTCCGAGATGTCGGCCGGCGTGATCCGGTTCACCACGTCGGCGGCGGAATACCCGAGCATGCGCTCCGCGCCGACGTTGAAGATCTGAATGACGCCCCTGGCGTCCGTGGCGATGCTCGAGAAGTTGGCGCTGTTGAAGATGGCGCGCTGCAGGGCGCCGGCCTTGAGCAGGGCGTCTTCCGCGAGCTTGCGGGCGGTGTTGTCGGTGCCGATCAGGAGGTACCCGATGATGGCGCGCTGGGCGTCGCGCAGCGCGGTGACGGACACGACGGCGGGGAAGCGGCTGCGGTCCTTGCGGATGTAGGTCAGCTCGTAGATGTCCTCGATGCCGCGCGAGGCTTTGAACACCAGGGCCTCGAACCCCGGCGTGATCGGCGTGCCGAGTTCGACGCTGAGCGCGGTGGCCCGGATGACGAGCTCCTGCGGGTCCGAGATGTCGGCCGGTGTGATCCGGTTGACGACGTCGGCGGCGGCATAGCCGAGCATCCGCTCCGCGCCGACGTTGAAGATCTGAATGACGCCCTTCGCGTCGGTGGCGATGCTCGAGAAGTTGGCGCTGTTGAAGATGGCGCGCTGCAGGGCGCCGGCCTTGAGCAGAGAATCTTCCGCGAGCTTGCGGGCGGTGTTGTCGGTGCCGATCAGCAGGTAGCCGATGATGGCCTGCTGGGCGTCGCGCAGCGCGGTGACGGACACGACGGCGGGGAAGCGGCTGCCGTCCTTGCGGATGTAGGTCAGCTCGTAGATGTCCTCGATGCCGCGCGAGGCCTTGAACACCAAGGCCTCGAACCCCGGCGTGATCGGCGTGCCGAGTTCGACGCTGAGCGCGGTCGCGCGCACGACGAGCTCCTGCGGGTCCGAGATGTCGGCCGGCGTGATCCGGTTGACGACGTCGGTGGCGGCATAGCCGAGCATGCGCTCCGCGCCGACGTTGAAGATCTGGATGACGCCCTTCGCGTCGGTGGCGATGCTCGAGAAGTTGGCGCTGTTGAAGATCGCGCTCTGCAGCGCGCCCGTCGTCAGCAGATCCTCGGCGCGCCGGGCACCTGTCGTCAGCACCGTCGCGTCAGTCGTACGTCTGGTGGTTGCCATGGGTCCCCGTTTCCGCCGTGTCCCCGTCCTGAAGCAGCTGCGATCCGGAGAGCGGGGACCTCCCGCCCGGGGCGGGGATCCGGCTCAGGTGCGTGGCGACGGTCGCCAGAAAGTCGCGATAGCGCAGCGGCTTGGCGATATAGCCATCGCATCCGGCGGCCCGGATACGCGCTTCGTCGCCGTTCATCGCCAACGCGGTCAGCGCGATGACGGGAATCCCGCGCGTGGCCTCGTCCCGCTTGAGCAGCGCCGTGGCCTCGAGGCCGTCCATGCCGGGCAGCTGGATGTCCATCAGGATCAGGTGCGGGTGCTCCCGGCGAGCCAGGACAATGCCCGCCTCGGCATCCGTCGCCGTGATCACGGCGTGCCCCGCCGTCTCCAGCAGCAGCACCGCCAGCTTCATGTTCGTAGGGTTGTCCTCGACGACAAGCAGTTTGGCCATCTCACACCACCGCCACGGATAACGACATCGCCCGCCGCACCGCCGCCGTAAAGTCGTCGCGGGAGACGGGCTTCTGCAGGACCGTCGACGCCCCGAGCGCCAGGCCCCGCTTGCGGTCGGCCACGATCGAGATGATGACGACCGGCAGGCGCTTCAGGGACGGATCCATCCTGATGCGCCTCAGGAACTCCCAGCCGTCCATGCCCGGCAGGATGATGTCCAGGGTGATCAGCGACAACCGCTGCCGGTGTGCCAGCTCCATCGCCTCTTCGGCGGAGGCCGCCGGCAGCACCGTGAACCCTTCTGCCTCGAGCTGCACGCGGATCAATTCGGCCGACTTGGCATCGTCTTCCACCACCAGTGCGATCGACACGCCCGGCGTCGCAGCCGGGCCGGCAGTGTCCCGGACCGCGGGCGGAACGTCCGCACATCTGTCCGCGGTGTCACCGGAACGCAGCGGCAGCCACACGGTGAAGCAGGAGCCCTGGCCCTCGGCACTGTCCACGGCCACGGTGCCCCCGTGGAGCTCGACCAGGAGTTTCACCATGGCGAGCCCGAGGCCGGTGCCCTCGAATTGCCGCGCCAGGCTGCTGTCGATCTGGCTGAAGGGGCGGAAGAGCCGTTCCAGCCCCTTGCGCGAGATCCCGATTCCGCTGTCGGTCACGCTGATCTCGAGGAACTCCGTGAAGTCGCTGGCAGCGAGGGGGAACACACGCCCGGCCCTGATGCCGGACAGGCGGCCGACGCCGGCGCGCGGGACACGGACGGCCCGGAGCGTCACCTGGCCCTCCGCGGCGGTGAACTTGACCGCGTTCGACAGCAGGTTGTAGACGATCTGCCGGACCTTGCGCGGATCCACCCGGATCGACCCCATGTCGCTTCCGGCGTCGAGCGTCAGGCGGACGTGCTGTGCGGCGGCCTTCTCGCGCACGATCGACAGGCTGTCCGCAACGAGCGACGACACCAGCACCGGCTCCAGGTCGAGCATCATCTTGCCGGCTTCCACCTTGGAGAGGTCGAGAATGTCGTTGATCAGCGCGAGCAGGTGCTGGCCGCTGCTGAAGATGTCGCCGATGAACCCTCGCTGCTGGGCGGTCATCTCGCCCATCAGTCCGTCCCGGAGCACCTCGGAGAAGCCGATGATGGCATTGAGCGGCGTGCGCAGCTCGTGGGACATGTTGGCGAGAAACTCCGACTTCATGCGGCTCGCGTCTTCCAGCTCGAGGTTCTTCCTGTGCAGGAGGATGTCTGCGGCACGCAAGGCCTGTTGCGCCTCGAACGCCTTCGATACATCGCGGAACACCAGGACGGCTCCGATGATCCGCCCGTCGCGATTGCGAATCGGCGCGCAACTGTCCGCGATCGCGCACTCGCCGCCGTCACGGGCAATCAGGATGGTGTGATTGGCCAGGCCTTGTACCGTGCCCTTCGCCAGCGTCTCTTCCACCGGAATCGTCGAGGGCTGACGGGTATCGTGGCTGATGATGCGGAAGATCTCATCCACCGGCCTGTTCAACGCTGCCGCCAGCGTCCATCCGGTGAGGCGTTCGGCGAGGGGATTGAGGAGCGTTACACGCCCATCGGCATCGGTGGCGATGACGGCGTCGCCGATGGAATGGAGCGTCACCGCGAGCTGCTCCTCGCTGGCCTGCAGGGTGGCGTTCGCCAGCTCGAGTTGCGCGTTCGCAGCCTGCTGGTACTCGAGCAGCTGTCCGGTGTGGCGCAAGCCCAGCGTCTCGACGCGATGACGTGAGTCCCGGTAGATGAGATACGCCGACAACAGCGCCAGCACAAGCGCGACGTTGCTGGCGGCCAGGACGAGCGTCAGGAGCAGGCTCAGATTCGACTGGAAATCCGCGTCGTGCCGCGCCAGCGTGGCTTCCTCCGCCTGGGCGTAGTTCGCCATTCCGGCCCGGATCGAGTCCATCAGGCGCTTGCCCCGGCCCGCGGTGACCGCGGCCGCGGCGGCGGTCATGCCGGCGGTGCGGCGCAGCTCGACGATCTGCGACAGCTCCGTCAGCTTGGCATCGACCAACGGAACCACGGTATCCAGCGTCGGCAGGGCAGCCGAGTGGCCGCTCAGCTGGCGCAGTGCTCCGAGCCGGTCCCTGATGCGGTCCCGCACGGCCAGGTAGGGTGCCAGAAACGCTTCGTCCCCGGTCAGCACGTAGCCGCGCTCGCCTGTTTCGGCGTCCGTCAGCGCCATCAGCAGTTCGTCGGCCCGACCCAGCACCACGAACGAGCGCTTGCGCGCGGCGGCGGCCTCCTCCATCTGCCTGTAGGCCCGCAGCGTGGCACCCACGCCTGACGCCACCAGCAGGGCCGCCAGTGTCAGCGTTGCAATCGCCTTGTGGGTAGCAGTCAGGGACACGTACAGGCCTCGCTCACGCCACGGCGGCTACGGGGGGACCGGCGTGACCAGAGAGGCGGGTGGCTCCCGTATCCTGGAACCGGTGCTTGGCGGCCAGGATCTCCTGCTCGACCGCCAGGAAGGCCTCCACGACCGCCGGGTCGAAGTGCTGGCCGGCCTCACTCCGGATGTTAGCCAGCGCCTCCTGTTCGGGAAGGGCCTTCTTGTAGGGCCGTGCCGAGCACAACGCATCGAACACGTCGGCGATGGCGGCGATGCGTCCCACCAGCGGAATCGCCGGTCCAGCCAGCCCCAGCGGATACCCCGTGCCGTCCCACTTCTCGTGGTGGGTTTGCGCGATCACCTCGGCCAGCCGTAGCACATCGGAATCCGACCCGGAGAGGATGGCTGCGCCGATCTCGACGTGCGTGCGCATGATGCGCCGTTCCTCCGCGTCCAGGCGGTCTGGCTTGAGCAGGATGCTGTCGGGAATGCCGATCTTCCCGATGTCATGCATGGGCACGGCATAGAGCAGCATCTGCGCATAGAGTTCGGGCTGGCCGAGACGGCGCGCGACGGCCGCGGCGTAGTGGCTGACCCGCTGGACGTGCTCCCCGCTCACGTTGTCGCGGTACTCCGCCGCGTTGGACAGCCGATGGATGGTGTCGAGCGTCGTCGCCTGGATCTTCTGCAGCGCGTCCCGCAGCGCCGCCGTCTGCGTCGTCACCTCGGCCTCGAGGTCGAGCTTGCAATGGCGCATGTGGTCGTCGTGCGCCTTCACCTTGAGCAGCGACGCCACCCGAGCCTGGAGCTCCGACGGGTCCACCGGCTTGGTGAGGAAGTCGTCCGCGCCGGCGTCGAGCGCCCGCACCCGATCCTGCACGTCGCTGAGCGCGGTGACCATGACAATCGGGATGTGGCGGGTCTCGGGAAGGGCCTTGAGCCGGCGGGCGGTGGCGAATCCGTCCATCTTCGGCATCATGACGTCGAGCAGCACGAGATCGGGGGCTGTGCGAACGGCCTTCTCGATCGCATCTTCCCCGTCCACCGCCAGGACGACATCGTGCCCCATGGCGCGGAGGCGAACCTCGAGGAGGCGCCGCAGACGTTCATCGTCATCGACGACGAGTACTCGCGATGTCACGCTTGTCATCGAGGCCGCACTTCCTGGACACCCGGTTGGACGAAGGAGAACTGCTCGCAGCGTACCCCGCCGGCCTCGGCCGCGGACGTTCACTATTGAACAGGCCCATCGTGAACAGGCCCGGGAGGGGCCGTCCGGAAGGCCCCCCCGGGGGCGGGAGGGACGATTTCCCCCCAGGGCGGGGGAGGCGTATAATCCCCTGCGGAGTTGTCAACGGCGCGGTGACCCGGACCCTGAGGGCGGGCAGCCGGCCGTGAAGGGGGCGTCATTGCCCCCAGGGCGCAGCCGTCGGAGAGGATCGACTACCGCATGGCCAAGCGCGAAACACGCGTCAATCCTCCCAAGGCGCCGCAGTTCGACGTCCATGCGTTCCTGAAGTCGGGCGGCCTGGCGAGCCGGGTCGTCGAGCGCGGGGCCGGAGAGGTCATCTACTCGCAGGGCGACCCCTGCGACGCCGTGTTCTATCTCCAGACTGGCGCGATCAAGCTGGGGTGTTGTCGCACGAAGGCAAGGAAGCCGTCGTGGCCATGCTGGGGCCCGGCGACTTCTTCGGGGAAGGTGCGCTCGCCGGCCAGGTGGCCCGCATGGCGACCGCCACGGCGCACACCCTCGTTTCGTACCTCGTGATCGACAAGCAGCGCATGATGCGGCTGCTCCACGACGAGCACGATTTCTCGGACCGTTTTCTGGCGTACGTCCTGGCCCGCAGCATCCGCGTCGAGGCGGACCTGGTGGATCAGCTGTTCAATTCCAGCGAGCGGCGGCTGGCCCGGACATTGCTGCTGCTCGCACGCTACGGCAAACTGGACGTGCCCCACCGCGTCCTGCCGAAGGTCTCGCAGGAAATGCTGGCCGAGATGGTCGGCACGACGCGATCCCGCGTGAACTTCTTCATGAACAAGTTCCGCAAGCTGGGCTTCATCGAGTACAACGGCGGCATCAAGGTCAACGACGCGCTCCTGAGCGTCGTCCTGCACGACTGAGCCCGGGCCGGGTCGACAACCCGGACGCGCCTCGGCCCGCGATCAGAGCCGGCCCGTCAGCAGCATGATGAGCAGCACGAGGACCAGCAGTCCGATGGCACCGCTCGGAAAGTAGCCCCACGACCGGCTATGGCGCCACGTGGGCAGCACACCCAGGAACACCAGCACCGCAATCACGATCAACAGGGTAATCATCGACGTTCTCCCTTCAAGGCACGATGACGAGGCGGTCCACGACCTTCGTGACGCCGTTGGTGTCCCGTGCGAGTTTGACCGCCTGGTCACGCTCGGCGGCGGTCCTGACGGACCCGGTCAGGGTTACGACCCCGCCGGTCGTCGAGACGCTGATCGTTCGCGCGCGGACGACGTCGTCGAGGGCCATCTTCGACTTGATCTTGCCGCTCAGGCCAGCCTCCTCGACGTATGTGTCGGCCTTGCGCACGCCGCGTACGGCCGAATCGTCGAGCCGGTCCAGGCGATCGCGTACGGTACCGGAGTCCGCCGGCGTCGACACCGGCGTGTCGCTGCGCCACCGCCCGGCCAGCAGGTCATGGGGCGACCAGTACCCCATCAGGTACGCGCCTCCCGCGAGAATCACAATCACCGCGACTGCCCAGAAGACCTTTTTCACCGGCCACCTCCGTCCTGCGTTGTCCACTACCGCGGCCGCACGGCTACGGCTGTCAGCAGTGTCGCCGATGCGTCCGGCGACGCGCTGTTCCGCATTGCACACATCGGGGGCGGGGGCCCCCGGAGGGTGTCCGGCCGCTACTCGCCGAACCGGCGGACGAACCAGACCTTGACCAGCTGCGTCAGCGCGGCGTAGCCGACCAGCATGACGGCGAGGCACAGCCAGAAGAGCGACGGGAGCGGCACGAATCCGAGGACGCCCGCGAGCGGCGACACGGTCAGGCCGGCGCCGACAGCGACAATGATGAGGGACGTCACGATCAGCGGCCAGCTGGCCCGGCTCTGGATGAACGGGATCCTGTTCGTGCGGATGACGTGGATGATCAGCGTCTGGGTGAAGAGCGATTCCACGAACCAGGCCGTGTGGAACAGGGCCGGGTCATGCCAGCCGTTGAACAGCCAGATCAGCAGGCCGAATGTGACGTAGTCGAAGATCGAGCTGATGGGGCCGATGTAGAGGATGAACCGCAGGAGGGTGCCGACGCTCCACTGGCGCGGCCGGGTGAGCCACTCCGCATCCACCTCGTCGGTGGGAATCGTGGTCTGCGAGAAGTCGTACAGGAGGTTGTTGACGAGGACCTGGATCGGCAGCATGGGCAGGAACGGCAGGAACGCGCTGGCGCCGACCACGCTGAACATGTTGCCGAAGCTCGAGCTGGCGGCCATCTTGATGTACTTGACGATGTTGCCGAACACCCGCCGGCCTTCGAGCACGCCCTGTTCCAGCACCAGCAGGCTGTTCTCCAGCAGGATGATGTCCGACGACTCCTTGGCGATGTCCACGGCGCCGTCCACGGAAATGCCGACGTCCGCGGCCTTCAGCGCAGGGGCGTCGTTGATGCCGTCGCCCATGAACCCCAGCACGTGGCCCTTGCTCTGCAGCGCGCGGATGATGCGCTGCTTGTGCGCCGGAACCAGCCGCGCAAAGACGCTGGTCGCATTGGCGGCATCGGCCAGCTCCGCATCGCTCATCGCCTCGATCTGCGGTCCCGCCAGCAGATGATCGACGGCGATGCCCACCTCCCGGCAGATGTAGGCCGTGACGATCTCGTTGTCGCCGGTCAGCACCTTGACGTCCACGTTCAGGGCGTGAAGCTGCTTCAACGCTTCGGCCGCGGTGTCCTTGGGCGGGTCGAGGAAGGCGAGGAAGCCGAGCAGGACCAGATCCGACTCGTCCTTGACCGCATACACCGGAACGTCCGGGGCTCCGGGCATGGTCTTGTACGCCAGGGCGATGACCCGGAACCCCTGGGCGTTCAGGTCGTCCGCCAGCCGCCGGCGCGTGGCGTCGTGCTCGGGCATCACTTCGATGACGGCGCCCTTGACCTCCACCCGCGAGCAGACGTTCAGCACTTCGTCGACCGCGCCCTTGCAGATCAAGGTGTTCAGCCCGGTGTCGTCCTCCACGATCACCGACATCCGCCGGCGGACGAAGTCGAACGGGATCTCGTCGATCTTGCGGAACTTCTCGTCCGCCTTCAGATGCGTCTTCAACTCCTCGTGATCCAGGATCGCCTTGTCGAGGAGGTTCTTCAGCCCCGTGTGGTGGAAGCTGTTCAAGTAGCCGTAATGCAGGACTTTCTCGCTGGGCTCGCCGTACACATCCAGGTAGCGTTCGAGGACGATCCGGCCCTGCGTCAGGGTGCCCGTCTTGTCCGTGCACAGCACGTCCATGGCCCCGAAGTTCTGGATGGAATTGAGGCGCTTGACGATTACCTTCTTGCGCGCCATGGCCAGGGCGCCTTTCGACAGGTTGACCGTCACGATCATCGGGAGCATTTCTGGGGTCAGGCCGACGGCCACCGCCACGGCGAACAGGAAGGCCTCCACCCAGTTGTGCCGGCTCAGCCCGTTGATCAGGAACACCGCCGGGACCATCACCGCGATGAAGCGGATCATCAGCCACGTAAACCCGTTGATGCCCTTGTCGAAGCTTGTCGCCTGGCGCGCGCCGACGAGGCCGGCGGCGAGTGAACCGAAGGCGGTCCGGCTCCCGGTCCGGATGACCACGGCCGTCGCGGCGCCGCTTTCGACGCTGGAGCCGAGGAAGCAGATGTTGGGCAGTTCGAGCGGGTTCACGATTGCCGCCGGTGCCGGGCCGGCGGTTCGTTCGACCGGCAGCGCTTCGCCCGTGAGCGCCGCCTGGTTCAGGAAGAGGTCCTTGGCGGCGAGCACCCGGACATCGGCGGGCACCATGTCCCCGGCCGCCAGCCGGACCACGTCGCCCGGCACCAGCGACCGGATCGGGACTTCCATGTCCGTGCCGTCGCGGACCGACGTTGCCGTGCTGCTCACCATCGCCCTGAGCGCCTCGGCCGCGTGGTCGGCCCGCGTTTCCTGGAAGAAACGCAGCACGACACCCAGGACCACCATCACGAGGATCACCGCCGTGGCCCGTTCGTCGCCGGTGAGGAACGAGACGGCGGCCAGGGCCAGGAGGAGGAGGACCAGCGGGTTGGTAATGTTGCTCAGGAGGCGGGTGACGCCGGATTGCCGGCGTTCCCGGGCGATCTCGTTGACGCCGAAGCGATGCGCCCGCGCGGCGGCTTCCGCCGCACTGAGCCCGCTGAGCTGTGAGCCGAGTCCCGTCAGGACGGCATCGCCGTCCGCACGAGAGGCTTCCAGCAACCGAGCGGGCTCAGGCGCCACATGCGCACCGCACGCCTAGCGGATGGACTGGAAGTTGAGAATCGTCGCCGCGATGGCGCCCAACAGCGTGCCTCTCCCGTTGACGTACGTCCCGTACTGATAGTGGCGGCCGTAGCCGTCCTGGTAGCCGCGACGGAAGCCTTCGCGGAAGTAGAAGTTGTAGTTGTAGCGATCCACGTAGAACCCCGTGTACCCGTAGTTCGCATCCTGGTAGCCGTACGCATTCGCGTAATCGGACCGCCAGCCATCCTGCCGGTCTGCCATTCCGGCGCGAATGCCCTGTTCGTAGCCGAAGTTCACGGCCTGCCGGAGCAGATCGGCCCCGCGCTGGCTGGTCTGATAGTACTGCCCGGCGCGCACGTACCGGAACGTGGGGGCGGTAAAGAAGAACACATCGCCGCCGTAGTTGTAGTTGCGCTGGCTCTGAAGGCGCGCCTGGAGCTGATTGATGCCCGCGACGTACTGCAGCTGGACGCTGTACTGCGCCGTGCGATTGCTGCGCTGCAGTTCCACGGTCCGAACCTGCGACACGCGCTGCTGCTGGTTCAGGAAGTCGCCGTACTGCACCAGACGCTGCTGCTGCTGTCCGATCAGCGACTGCTGGGCCGCCACGGCCAGGCGGAGCGGCTGCACGGCCAACTGGACCGGCGTATTCCGTACGGCCTGCTGAACCCGTGCCGCCCGCTGGACCTCGGCCTGCCTCACCTGTTCGGCCTGCCGAGTGACGGTCTGTCTGGCCTGTTCGGCCCTCTGCATCCCGATCTGCCTCGCCTGCTCGGCCTGGCGGACGCCGGTCTGCCTGGCCTGTTCGGCCTGCCGGGTGACGGTCTGTCTGGCCTGCTCGGCCTGCTGGACCCGGACCTGGACCTGCCTGGTCTGTTCGGCCTGCCGGACCTGCTGCGCCTGCTGCTTCTGGTCCTGCTGCTTCTGGTCCTGCTGCTTCTTGTCCTGCTGCTGCTTCTTGTCCTTCTGGTCCTGCTGCTGGCCCCGCTGCGGCGCTGCGTTCACCGCAATGCCCGTTCCCAGCATCGCCAGCGCGCTGATGCCCAGCACTGCGACCATCCGATTCACGACATTGACTTTCATGACCCACCCCTGTTCGCTGTCCGTATCACCCGCCGGCATTCCCGAAGCCGAAGCCGCCTCACCTCCGTGACCAGGCGCGCCTGACTCGACGCCCGTCGCGTCGCGGAGCCGGCAACCGATACCGCCGCCGGCGCCGCGCCTTGACGGGCGACTCGTACCAATGAGGATAGGAGCATCGGAGGGGACTGTCTGTGCCGTCTTGCACAGGCGTCCGTGCGCCGCGCTGGTAGCCTCGTGACCGTGACGCCACTCCGTGCCTTGCTCGGCCTCTCACTCTGCGCCGTCCTCGCGAGCGTCCCGGCGTGCGCTGCCGGCAGCAGCGGATTGTCCCGCGATGCCGGCGGCCTGACCGGGACTCGGGCCGACGAGGCGGTGCGCGCTCACAACGCGTGGCGTCAGCGATCCGGCGTGCGTCCGCTGCGCTGGGCGGCGGACCTCGCCGCCATGGCCCAGGCGCGGGCCGGGTACCTGGCGACACACGGGTGTGTCATCGAACACGGAATCCTGCCGGCCGACATCGGCGAGAACCTGTACTGGGCAGGGCCGCTGCAGGGCCCCGGGCTTGCCGACGAGTTGTTCGTCGTGACGCCGAGCCATGTCGTGGACATGTGGGGCGCTGAATGGGCGGACTACTCGACCGCGGACGGCAGGTGCGCCCCGGGGCGCGAATGCGGGCACTTCACGCAACTGGTCTGGGCCACAACCGAGGAAGTGGGCTGCGGCACGTCAGTGTGCCCGACGCTTGGTCAGGTCTGGGTCTGCAACTACCGCCCGAGGGGAAACGTCTATCGCTCCCAGGTCCCGCTCACCGAACCCCTGAAGCCGCCGGCCCGCCGGAACCGCTGACGGCGGGTGCCGTCAGCAGTGCCAGGTACTGATCGATCCCGTTTTCGATCACCCGCGGGAATCGCGGCGCGTGTTCGGAGCCGCGGACCTTGTAGACGTGCAACATGATGTCGCGGAAGATCGGCAGCGCCGCCTGTCCGCCGGTTTCGCCCACGCCGAGAGAGCGGTTGTCGTCGAATCCAATCCAGATCGCCACCGTGATCCCCGATGGGCCGTAGGTGGATCCCACGAACCATGCGTCGCGGAAGTCACTGGTCGAGCCCGTCTTCCCCATGACCGGAATCGGAAAGTCCGCGCTGTTGAGGCTGTGAGCCGTGCCATCGGGGAGACGGACGACGCCCCGGAGCCCCTCCTGGATTTCGTGCAGCGCGTCGGAATCGATCGTACGCGGCGAGGCCGACGCTTCGTACAGCGTCTCGCCAGACAGGTCTGTGACGCGGCCGATGACGTGCGGGTCGGCCAGGACGCCGGAGGCGATGGCGCGATACACATTCGCCAGTTCCAGCAGCCGCACCTCCGACGCCCCGAGTGCGGTGGACAGGTAGGGCTGCAGCGGCGTGCGGATGCCCATCGCGTGGGCGGTCCTGATCACCGTGCCGACGCCGACCGCCTTCATCATCCAGACCGCCACGGCGTTGCGCGATTCGGCCAGGGCCTGGCGCGCCGGGATCGGGCCCTTGAACTGGTGGTCGTAGTTGGTGATCCACTTGCTGGCGCCGTCGTGCCCGAGCGGCACTTCAATCGGTTCGTCCGGCACCGTGGCGTCGAGTCGCAGGCCCGATTCGAATGCGGCCAGGTAGACCAGCGGCTTCATCGCGGAGCCCGGTTGACGGAGCGAACCGGTGACGCGGTTGTAGTCGGAATAGCGCGCGTCGCGATTGCGGTACACGCGCCGCCCGCCGACCTCGGCCAGGACATCCGCGTTCTCGTTGCCGAGTACGACGACCGAGCCCTGAACCAGCCCCGCCGCCGCCGGGTGGCGCCGCTCGTACTGGGCCAGGCCCCGTTCGAGCGCCTCGTTCGCGATCGCCTGCACGCGCGAGTCCAGCGTCGACCGGACCACGACCCGTCCCTGGAACAGGTCCTCGATGCCGAAGAGTCCGGCGCCGCGTCGGGCCATTTCATCGAGCACGTGGCCGATCGCAGCCGGCGCGCGGGTCTTGAGCGGTGCGGCGCGCACGGGGCGGATGGGTTCTTCCGACGACAGCGCCGCCCGCCTGGCGGAGATGTAGCCGTTGCTCGCCATCAGGTCCAGGATCTGGTTGCGGCGCACGAGCACCCGGCTGTTGCGGGCGGCCGGGGCGTAGTCGCGGGGCGACTTGACGATGGCCGCCAGCGCCGCCGCCGTGCCGGCATCGTCGGCGGTAAAGCTCGACAGCCGGCGGCCGAAGTAGTACTCGGCGGCCGCCGCGAAGCCGTACCGGCCGTTGCCCAGGTAGATGAAGCTGGCATATCGCGAGAGGATCTCGCGCTTGGCGCGTTCCCGTGACCCGTAGCGCCTGGTCATTTCCTCCTCGAGCCACAGCGCCAGTCGCACTTCCTCGACCTTCCGCAGGAGCTTGTTCGCGGCAGAGGCTCCGATGAGCGACGCGAGGATCCTGGGCGGGGCCAGTCCCGCGTGGAAGCACGGGTCCCGGTCCGTGCGGCTCATCAGGGCCTGGAGGAAGTAGCCGCGCACCAGCTGCTGGGTGAGCGTCGAGCCCCCCTGAGGCAGGAGCAGCCGGAACGCGTGGCCGCCATTCCACCATTCGCCGATGGAGCGGGCCACCGTCTTCTCGATGATGCGCGGGAGCACCGCGTAGTCCACGCCGGCATGGGAGAAGAAGCGCTTGTCCTCGGCGGAGACGATCGCGTCCCGGAGGAGCGGCGGCACTTCGTCGTAGGTGACGACCCGCCGGTATTCGCGCGCCACTTCGATGAGCACCGTGCCGCGCACATCGGTGATGACGCCGGTCGAGGGCGGGGCGAACCGGATGAACGGTTCGAGCGCGGGCATGTGCGAGCGGTCGAACCAGACGTGGCGCACCAGCCAGGCCGAGGGGATGAGCACCGTGGCCAGCGGCAGCAGCACCGCGACGGCGACGACTGCACGGCGTCGACGGGTCTCGATCATCCACGCCGCGAGACACCGGATCCTCACCCGCAACACCGCGGTCAGGGTGCGGCGGGTGGCGGCGAGTCGGGCGACCGCGCGTCGCGCGAGCCCGCCCAGCGCGATGAACCCGGCCCGGAGGAGCTGACGCGTTCTTTCCATATCGGCTCACTCAGCATGCGGCAGAGGGTCATTCCGGGACTGTTCAGAACAGCACAGACGCGGCTGACGCTGCCGCCTAGCATGGTGCTCGAGGACCAGGGCGTAGTCCTGGCCGTCCATCCGGATGTCGGGTCTCTCCAAGGGGGTTGGCAATGATCGAAGTGATTCGTCGAGTCTCTGCCGTCGGCGCGGCCGCGGCCGTCATCAGCCTGGCGCTCGCGTCGGCCAGTGCAGCTCAGACCAGCGCGCCAGGCGCGTTTCACCAGGCCCGCCGGCTCGGCGGCCCGACGGCGTTGTACTCGCACCCGCTGCGCGCGCCGGCCGGCTTGAAGCAGATGGTCGAAAGCCGGGGCATGGCGGAGGACCTGCGGACGGTGCTGCGCGACAGCGGCATCCCCGAGACGTCTGACGCGGTCATCGGGATGTTCCGCTCCGCCGCCACGTCGGTGCGCGGAGGGTACTGCGACGACGCCACCCCGGCCGACGGCGTCATCGTGGAGTGCGACGTCAGGCCGGGCAACACGTTCCTGTGGATGGCCCTCAGGCCCAACGTCGCGAGAGGCGACCGCAAGCCAGGCCGGCTCGACTCCGTCAGGTGGGCGGGCGACAAGCCGTTCAGGGCGTACCTGTTCCGCGTCACCAACGACTACAAGGTCTACACCTTCGTCGTGCCCATGGTGTGCGGCAACATGTCGCTGATGTCGGTCGCCGACGTGCCGGCCGAACCGGTGATGGTCTCCGTGGATCGCGTGTGCGATCCGGCAACGGGCAACCTGCGTGCGACGGTGCGGGCGCGGAGCCGGGACCTCGAACGCGTTCAGATGGTGACGCTCTCCATCAACGGCCAGCCCGCGGGTGAGATGACGCGTTCGTCATGGACGGTCACCGCGACGCGGTCCGGCGACTACACGTTCGGCGCCGTCGATCTGAAGGGACGGACCTACGCCGTTGCCGAACGAACGCTTCGCGTGGACGCCTGTGCACCGCCGCCGCCGCCGATGCCTGTGGCAAAGAAGGTGGTCGGGCCGACGTGCAGCGTGACGATGTCGGTGGCTCACGTCAGGAACGTGCACGAGATCAGCGTCAACGCGACGCACAGCACGACCGGCACGGCCAGCCTGGCGCCGTCGGTCACGGTGGAACTGCGCGACGGAGCCGGTGTGGTGGTCGCGGCCCGCGCGGCACTCGATAACAGCCTGGCGCGCACGATTACCGTTCGCCGGTCCGGCACGTACCGGGCGGCGGTGACGGTGACCACGCCGCAGCCGTTCGAAGAGGGCGCCTTCCGGTACGAAGGAACCGCCACGTGCGAGGATAGCGTCACGATTGAGGAGCCTCCGAGCGGCGTCGCGATCTTCTTCGACGTCCTCGCCGGCAAGGACCGGCGCGTGCGCCCGATCGAGGGCACCAGCCTCGACTTCGCCCAGTGCTCGCCGTTGCTCGGTGTGAAGATCGGGGTCGCGAAGCGGTTCCAGAATGACTGGGAACTGGCCGGTGCCGCAGGCGTCGCGATCAGCCTGGTCACGAGTTCGAAGAAGGTCAAGGAGTCTGAGGTCTTCATCGACGCCGAGGTCAACAAGTACCTGTCCGGCGGCGCCTTCATCGGCACCGGGCTGTCGCTCTGGGACCTGACCCGTCGCGACACCCTGACGCCCGCATGGCTCCTCCACTTTGGCGTTCCGCTGTGGAAGGGACAGAGGCACACGCTCTTCTTCATGGGCGAGGGCCGTCTGTTCTTCGATCACCTCAAGGACTTCAAGAACAACTACCTGCTGTGGGCCGGCTTGCGGCTGCGTTTCGGCCGGTAGCGGAGTCACGGACGGCCCCCCGGGGCCGGCGGTCCAACGGGACCGCCGGCCCGTCCGGCTGGCACTGATGAACACCTGAAAGGACAACACGTCATGACCCTTACGTTGACCTCGCTCATTCTCCTGATCATCATTGCCGCCGTCTGCGGGGCGGTTGGCAGCGCGCTGGCCGGCGGCGTGCGCGGCGGTCTCATCGTGTCCACCGCGCTCGGGTTCGTCGGGGCGCTCGTGGGCCCGTGGATCGCGGTGCGGCTCGGCCTGTCAGAGCCGTTCATGGTCATGGTGAGCGGGCATCCGTTCCCGGTGTTGTGGTCGATCATCGGCGCGGCCGTCGTCGTCGCGATCGTCCATGTGGTCTTCCGGCGGTAACCGACAGCCGGCGGCAGGACCGCCGCCTGGAGCACGTCATGAAGTCGATGCACACGTACCTGCTCGGATACTTCGTCGTCGTCGGCGGCCTGAGCGCCGCGGCGTGGAAACTCGGCCTGCTCGACCGCATCGGCCCCGTCTGGGCGGCGATCGGCATCGTCATCGTGATGGGGCTGGGGATCATGCTGTCGGTGTCCATGGGAGCGACCAAGACGGTCGAGATCGAGAAAGAGCACCAGTAACCCGGTGCAAGGAGGATGCAATGCGAATGGTGGCCATTGTCGCGCTGATCGCCGGACTGCTGGCGCTCGCGTACGGCGGGTTCAGCTACACGAGGCAGACACACGACACGAAGATCGGTCCCGTGGAGATCTCCGTGTCCGAGAAGCAGCGGGTCAACGTGCCGGTGTGGGCCGGTATCGCGCTCGTCGTCGTGGGCGGAGGACTTCTGGTTGCCGGGAAGAAGTAATTCAGCGGGAGCATCAGGCCTCCCGCTGCACGAGGTTGGCCGTATGAAATCCTCACCGACCCCCCGCCGGATCCCCCGCCGGCCTCCATTCGATGCGCAGGCATTTCTCGACTCGGCGGGCACGACGAGGACGCTGACGTCCTACCGCCGATCGGAGACCCTGTTCTCGCAGGGCGAAGCCGGTGACAGCGTGTTCTACATTCAAAAGGGGGGCGTGCGCCTGTCCGTCGTTTCCAAGACCGGCCGCGAGGCGGTGGTCGCCGTGCTCGGCCCCGGCGATTTCTGCGGCGAAGGCGGCCTGGTGGGGCAGTCGATCCGGATGGCGACGGCGACGGCGCTCACCCCGGCCACCGCGCTTGTCATTACCAAGGCCGAGATGGTCCGTGTGCTCCACGCCGAGCACGCCCTGTCCGACCGGTTCATCGCGTACATGCTCAGCCGGAACATCCGCATCGAGGAGGACCTGATCGATCAGCTCTTCAATTCGAGCGAGAAGCGGCTCGCCCGCGCGCTGCTGCTGCTCGCCCGCTACGGCAAGCAGGAGAAGCCAAACCGGACCCTGCCCCGGATCTCGCAGGCGACGCTGGCCGGCATGGTGGGAACCACCCGGTCGCGTGTGAACGTGTTCCTGAACAAGTTCAAGCGCCTGGGCTTCATCGAAGACGGCGGCGACGGCATTACGATCCACAACTCCCTGTTGAGCGTGGTGCTCCACGACTAGCACACTCCGCGATGTGATCACGCGCCGGCCGGACTTCTCGCCGACGTTTGCCGGCGAGGAGCCGCCGCTGCGCGCGGAACTGTTCAACCGCGACCAGATGGCTCAACACGGCCGCCTGCTGGCCGCCGCACACCACCTGAGCACGCGGCGGGGATCCGGCCAGCTGCTGACGCGGCTGGCGCACAACGAAGCGCTGCTCACCACCGTCCGGACGCTGCTGACAGATGCCGTCAACGACGACCGCCGGATTACGCCGGCCGGGGAATGGCTGCTCGACAACTTCTACCTGATCGAAGCCCAGATCCGCACGGCGCGACGCCATCTGCCGGCCGGCTACAGCCGCGAGCTGCCGCCGCTGGCCGATGGCCCGTCGGCCGGGCTGCCGCGTGTCTACGACATCGCCCTGGAGACGATCTCGCATGGCGACGGCCGCATGGATTTCGACGGACTCGGCCGGTTCGTCGAGGCCTACCAGGCGGTGACGCCGCTCACGCTCGGTGAACTGTGGGCGATCCCGATCATGCTGCGGCTGGCCCTGCTCGAGAACCTCCGCCGCGTCGCAGCCAGAATCGGCGCCGACCGCATCAACCGGAACCGCGCCGACTACTGGGCCGACCAGATGACGGCGATGGCCGAGAAGGACCCCAAGAGCCTGATCCTGCTGATCGCCGACATGGCGCGATCGGACCAGCCGATGGTCGGATCGTTCGTCGCGGAATTCGCGCGCCGCCTCCAGGGCAAGAGCCCGGCGCTGGCCCTGCCGCTCACGTGGATCGAGCAGCGGCTGTCGGACGACGGCCTGAGCATCGAACAGCTGGTCCAGGTCGAGAACCAGCAGCAGGCGGCCGACCAGGTCTCCATCAGCAACAGCATCAGCAGCCTGCGGTTCCTCGGGGCTGCCGACTGGCGCGACTTCGTCGAGGCGGCCAGCGACGTGGAGCGGACGCTGCGGGAGGACCCGGCCGGGGCCTACCCCCTGATGGACTTCGCCACGCGGGACCAGTACCGCCACGTCGTCGAGGCCCTCGCGCGACGAAGCCAGCTGACCGAAGGCGCCGTGGCGAAGACCGCAATCGAGTTGTCGCGCGCGTCCGCGCGGGCGCCGTCCCCGGACGGCAGAGCCGCGCACGTCGGGTTCTACCTGGTCGACAAGGGGCTCACGCAGCTCGAGCACGCCGTGCGCGTGCGCGTCTCGGCGTGGGATGCGGTGCGCCGCGCGTGTGCCGGCGGGCCGCTCGCGTTCTACCTTGGCAACATCGCCATCCTCACCCTGGCGCCGACGGCCGTCGTGATCGCGGGCCTCTGGAGGAGCGGCATCGGCGACTGGGCCCTGGGTGTTGTCGGGGTGCTCGTGCTGGTCTCGGCCAGTCAGGTGGCGGTCGCCGTGGTCAATGCCCTTGTGCCGCGGGTGGTGGGGCCGCGCGCGCTCCCGAAGATGGACCTGTCGGCGGGGATCCCCGCCGCGTCGCGGACCCTGGTTGTGGTTCCGTCGCTCCTCACGGGCGTGGAGAGCGTCGAGCGGCTGGTCGAGGCGCTCGAGGTGCGCTTCCTCGGCAACCGCGACGCCCATCTCTCGTTCGGCCTGCTGACCGATTTCGCCGACGCGTCCGGCGAGGTGCTTCCCGGGGACGACTCGATTGCGCGCCTCGCCGCGCGGCTGATCGAGGACCTGAACCAGAAGTACGCCGGCGACGCCGCCGGCACGGGCCCGTTCTTCCTGTTTCACCGTCCTCGGCGGTGGAATGCCGGCGAGCGGGTGTGGATGGGGTACGAACGCAAGCGCGGGAAGCTGGCCGCCCTGAACGCGCTCGTTCGCGGTCGCGCGCCGGGCGGATTCTCGCTCGTCGTCGGAGACACCGCGATCCTGCCGCAGGTGAAGTACGTCATCACGCTCGACGCGGACACGCTGCTGCCGCGGGACGCCGCCCGCCTGCTGGTCGGCACGATGATGCATCCCCTGAACCGCGCCAGGCACGACGAGCGCACCGGGCGCGTGGTCGACGGATACGGCATCCTCCAGCCGCTCGTGGCGATCAGCCTTCCGGGCGCCAGCCGATCCCGCTACGCCCGGCTGTGGGCGAGCGATCCCGGCATCGATCCGTACACCCGCATGGTGTCGGACGTCTACCAGGACCTGTTCGGCGACGGTTCCTTCATCGGGAAGGGGATCTACGACGTGGACGCGTTCGACCGCGCCGTCGGCGGCCGCTTCCCCGAGAACCGGATCCTCAGCCACGACCTGATCGAAGGGTGCTTCGCGCGCGCGGGGCTGGTGACCGACGTCCAGGTGTACGAGGAGGCGCCGTCCCGCTACGACGACGACGTGCGCCGCCGCCACCGCTGGATCCGCGGCGACTGGCAGTTGTGGCGCTGGCTGCTGCCGGGTGCGCCAGGCGGCGACGGCCGGGCCGCGCGCAACCCGCTCCCGGCGCTGGCCCGGTGGAAGCTGTTCGACAACCTGCGGCGCTCCCTCGCGCCCGCCGGCCTGGTGGGCCTGCTGGTTGCGGCGTGGACCGTGCTGTCGCCCGCCTGGGAATGGACGCTCGGCGCCGCGGCGTGCCTGCTGCTTCCCGCCCTGGTGGCATCCGTGTCCAACTTCCTGCCGGTGCCGCCCGACATGCCGTTCACCAGGCATCTCGCCGACACCGCCCGCGGGATCGGCCGCCAGATCGCGCAAGCCCTGCTGACGCTCGCATGCCTTCCGCACGAGGCGTACTACAGCCTCGATGCCGTGGCGCGGACGATGATGCGGCTGCTGGTGACGCGCAGACACCTCCTCGAATGGACCCCGTCCGGCGAGCGGGCGCACCCGGCGAAGCGGAGCCTGGCGGCCGAATACGCGAGGATGTGGGCCGCCCCATCGCTCGGCGTTGGCGTCGGGGTGTGGCTGTGGATCGCCAGGCCGGCAAGCCTGGCCGCCGCCGTGCCGGTCCTGCTGCTCTGGATCGCCGCGCCCGCCGTGATGTGGCAGCTCAGCCGGCCGCTGGTGCCGCGCGGATCGCGGCTGACCGTCGAACAGGTGCGCTTCCTGCGTGGCGCCGCACGCAGGACGTGGGCCTTCTTCGACATCTACGTGGGATCCGCCGATCACGGGCTGCCGCCGGACAACTACCAGGAAGCGCCGGCCTCGGGAGTGGCCCACCGGACATCGCCGACGAACATGGGCCTGGCGCTGCTGGCCAATCTGTCGGCGTGCGATCTCGGCTACATCTCTCCGGGCCGGCTGGTCGATCGCACGACGCGCGCATTCGAAGCCATGTCGGCGATGGAACGCCACCACGGCCACTTCTACAACTGGTACGACACGCGGACCCTGACGCCGCTCGAGCCGCGCTACATCTCGTCGGTCGACAGCGGGAACCTGGCCGGCCATCTCCTGACACTGCGTCCCGGGCTGCTCGCGCTGGCCGACAGTCCGGTTCTGCCGGTCCGCGCCTTCGACGGGCTGCGCGACGCGCTCGACCTGGTGGCCGAAGGACTCCACGAGGCCGTTCTGCCGGCTCAGGAGGGGCTGCAGCAGGAACTCGACGCGGTGTGCGCCGCGGGGCCGGCGACGATTGCGGAGGCCAGGCTGATCCTCGAACGCCTGACCGCGGAGATCCAGGCGCTGGCGACCGCGCTGGCCGGCGCAGCGGACCCCGTTCCCGGCCGGTGGGCGAGGGCGATGGCGGAGCAGTGCCGGGACCTGCTGGCCGACCTGTTGTGGCTCGCGCCGTGGGTGAAGAGCCCGGCGGCGGCGATGGCGTCATCAACGACGCCGGCGTTCGCGTCGATCCCGACCCTTGGCGAACTGGCGGCGCTGGCGGACGACTGGGGCCGTCCCGCACGGGAGAGGCTCGCGGCGATCGACGTCCTTGCCGCGCAGGTCATCGACCTCGCCGACATGGAATGGGGCTTCCTGTTCGACGAAACCCGCCAGGTGCTCTCGATTGGGTACAACGTCGGCGACCGGCGCCGCGATTCGAGTTACTACGACCTGCTGGCGTCCGAAGCGCGTCTTGGCACGTTTGTCGGCATCGCGCAGGGACACCTGCCGCAGGCCAGCTGGTTCGCGCTGGGCCGCCTGCTGACGACGGCCGCCGGCGAGCCGGTGCTGCTGTCGTGGAGCGGCTCGATGTTCGAGTACCTGATGCCGCTGGTCGTCATGGCGAACTACGGCGGCACGCTGCTCGACCAGACGTGCAAGGCGGCCGTCAAGCGCCAGATCGAGTACGGCCGGCACCGCGGCGTGCCGTGGGGCATCTCCGAGTCCGGCTACAACCTGCTCGACGTCCATCTCACGTACCAGTACCGCGCGTTCGGTGTGCCCGGCCTGGGACTCAAGCGCGGGCTTGCCGACGACCTGGTGATTGCGCCCTACGCGTCGGCGCTGGCCCTGATGGTGTCGCCGGACGAGGCGTGCGCGAACCTGCAGCGGATTGCGGCAGCGGGAGGCGAAGGCGAATTCGGGTTCTACGAGGCGATCGACTACACGCCGGCGCGGCTGCCACGCGGGCATTCTCACGTCGTGGTGCGTTCCTACATGGCGCACCACCAGGGGATGACGTTGCTGTCGCTGGCGTCGGCGCTGCTCGACGGACGGATGCAGGCGCGGTTTGCGTCCGACCCGGCGTTCCAGGCGACGGCGCTGCTCCTGCAGGAGCGGATCCCGAGGGCGAGCGCGTTCCACCTGTCGGCGTCGCCCTCGTCGGACGCCCGCACGGCGCAGCCGGCCGCCGAAACGGCCGTCCGCTCGTTCAGCGGGGCCGAGACGCCCAACCCGGAAGTGCAGCTCCTCTCCAACGGGCGCTATCACGTCGTCGTCACCAACGCCGGCGGCGGCTACAGCCGGTGGAAGGACCTCGCGGTCACACGCTGGCGCGAAGACGCCACGTCCGACAACTGGGGATCGTTCTGCTACCTTCGGGACACGGCGACCGGCGCCAGCTGGTCGGCCGCGCACCAGCCGACGCTGGAGCCGGCCGATCGGTACGAGGCGGTGTTCACCGAGGCCAGGGCCGAGTTCCGCAGCCGGAGTCACCAGATCGAGAGCTACACCGAGATCGCCGTGTCGCCCGAGGACGACGTCGAACTGCGCCGGCTGCGCCTCACCAACTGCGGGCGCTCGCGCCGCACGATTGAAGTCACCAGCTACGCCGAGGTGGCGCTCGCCACGCAGGCGGCGGACGCGCTGCACCCGGCGTTCAGCAATCTCTTCGTGCAGACGGAGATCGTTCCGGATCAGCGGGCGATTCTCTGCACGCGGCGCCCGCGGTCGCGGGACGAATCATCCCCGTGGATGTTCCACCTGATGGCCGCCCACGGCCGGGCGGCGGCATCCTCGCTCTCGTACGAGACCGACCGGCTGCGCTTCGTCGGCCGGGGACGGACGGCCGCCGACCCGCGCGCCATGCGCGAGTTCGGCCCGTTGTCCGGTGCCGCGGGATCCGTGCTCGATCCGATTGTCGCCATCCGCGGCCGGTACGTGATCGAACCGGACGAATCGATCACGATCGACCTCGTGTCCGGCGTGGCCGAGCAGCGCGGCGCGTGCCTCGGCCTGGTGAGCAAGTACCAGGACCGGCGGCTCGCCAATCGCGTGTTCGCCCTGGCGTCCACGCACGCACAGGTGGTCCTCCGGCAGCTGAACGCCAGCGAGGAAGACGCGCAGCTCTACTGCCGCCTGGCCGGTTCGATCATCTACGCGAACCCGGCCTTGCGCGCCGATCCGGCCATCCTCGCCTCGAACCGGCGCGGGCAGTCGGGCCTGTGGGGGTCGTCGGTGTCCGGCGATCTGCCCATCGTGCTCCTGCAGATTGGCGACGCGGCCCACATCGAACTGGTGCGCCAGCTCGTGCAGGCGCACGCCTACTGGCGGCTGAAGGGGCTGGCGGTGGACCTCGTGATCTGGAACGAAGATCGCGCCGGATACCGGCAGGTGCTCCAGGAGCAGATCATCGGCCTGATCGCGGCCGGCGTCGAAACGAATGCGCCCGCCAGGCCAGGCGCGGTCTTCGTGCGGCCGGCCGAGCAGATTTCGAACGAGGACCGGATCCTGTTCCAGTCCGTCGCCAGGGCCATCATCAGCGACAGCCGGGGGTCGTTGGCGGACCAGATTACCGGCCGTCCGGCCGAAGGCCTTCCCACGCGTTTCACCCCCACGCGGGTCCATCGGATGTCGGCGCCCGAACTGCCGCCGCCGCCCCGCAACGACCTCGCGTTCTTCAACGGGCGCGGCGGCTTCACCCCGGACGGGCACGAGTACATCATGACGACAAGCCCGGACGCCGTGACGCCGGCGCCCTGGGTGAACGTCCTCGCGAACGCCGGATTTGGATCCGTGGTGTCCGAGAGCGGTTCCGCCTATACCTGGGCCGACAACGCCCACGAGTTCCGCCTGACGCCGTGGAACAACGACGCCGTGACCGACGCCAGCGGCGAGGCGTGCTATCTGCGGGACGAGGAACACGGCCGGTTCTGGTCCGTCACGCCGCTGCCTGCGGGGAGCGGCGGCACGTACACGACCCGGCACGGGTTCGGCTACAGCGTCTTCGAACACACCCAGGATGGCATCGCCTCGGAGCTCTGGGTGTACGTGGACCTGGCCGCGCCCGTGAAATGGTCGGTCCTGAAGATCCGCAACGACTCGGGCCGCAGGCGGCGGCTGTCGGCCACCGGCTACGTGGAATGGGTCCTGGGCGACATCAGCGCCAACTCGGCTCCGCACGTCGTCACCACGATCGATTCCGACACCGGCGCCGTGTTCGCCGAGAACGCCTACAACTCGGAGTTCGCCGGGCGGATCGCGTTCTTCCACGTGAACGACGCGAGCCGGCGCGTGACGGGTGATCGCACCGAGTTCATCGGCCGCAACGGCACGCTCAGGAACCCGGCCGCCATGCTGCGATCCTCGCTGTCCGGCCGCGTGGGCGGTGCGCTCGATCCGTGCGCGGCGCTCCAGGTGCCCTTCGCGCTGGACGCCGGTGAAGAGCGCGAGATCGTCTTCCTCGTCGGTGCCGGACGCGATCACGAGGACGCCACGCGCCTGGTGGAGCGCTTGCGGGACGACACGGCGGCGCGCCGCGCGCTCGAACAGGTCTGGGAGTACTGGAACCATACGCTGGGAGCGGTGAACGTCGAGACGCCCGACGTGGCCGTCAATACCCTCGCCAACGGCTGGCTTGTCTATCAGACGATGGCGTGCCGTCTCTGGGGCCGCAGCGGCTTCTATCAGTCCGGCGGCGCCTTCGGGTTCCGCGACCAGCTGCAGGACGTGATGGCGCTCGTCCACACCGAGGCGCCGCTCGCCCGGCAGCACCTGCTGCTGTGCGCGTCCCGGCAGTTCACGGAGGGCGATGTCCAGCACTGGTGGCATCCGCCGGGCGGGCGGGGCGTCCGCACGCACTGTTCCGACGACTATCTCTGGCTGCCGATGGCGGTGTGCCGGTACGTCACGGCCACCGGCGACGCCGGTGTGCTCGGCGAACAAGTGCCGTTCATCACGGGGCGCGACGTGAACCCCGATGAGGATTCCTACTACGATCTGCCGGCAACGTCCGAGGATCGCGTCAGCCTCTACGAGCACTGCGTCAAGGCCGTCACCAGGGGGCTCCGGTTCGGAAGCCACGGGCTGCCGCTCATTGGTTCGGGAGACTGGAACGACGGCATGAACCTCGTCGGCGCGGACGGGAAGGGCGAGAGCGTCTGGCTCGGCTTCTTCCTCTATGCCGTGCTGACGCCGTTTGCCGACCTGGCTCGGCGGCAGGGCGACGCCGCCTTTGCCGACCGCTGCCTGTCCGAGGCGGCCGCGTTGCGCGAGCGGCTGGAGGCGTCTGCGTGGGACGGTGCGTGGTACCGGCGCGCCTACTTCGATGATGGAACGCCGCTCGGGTCGGCGGGCAACCTCGAGTGCCAGATTGACTCGATCTCCCAGAGTTGGGCGGTCCTGTCCGGAGCGGCGGACCCGGCCCGGGCTCATGCGGCGATGGACGCGGTGGACGCCCGGCTCGTCCGGCGGGATGCAGCGCTGGTCACCCTGCTCGACCCGCCGTTCGACACCTCCGAGCTCGACCCCGGGTACATCAAGGGCTACGTTCCCGGCGTGCGCGAGAACGGCGGGCAGTACACCCACGCGGCCATCTGGGCCGCGATGGCCTACGCCGAGCTGGGAGACGCCCGGCGCGCGTGGGACGTGTGGAACCTGATCAACCCGATCGCGCACGGGTCGTCGCCCGCGGCGATCGAGACCTACAAGGTCGAACCCTACGTCGTGGCGGCCGATGTCTACGCGGTGGACCCGCACGCCGGGCGGGGCGGCTGGACGTGGTACACGGGATCAGCCGCCTGGATGTACCGGCTGGTCATCGAGTCCTTGCTCGGCGTCACCCGCCACGGAGACCGGCTGCGGATCGAGCCCTGCCTTCCCGAGACCTGGCCCGGATTCACCATGCACTACCGTTTCGGCGAGACGGTCTATCACATCAGTGTGCATCAGACGCCGCTCGACACCGGCGAGACGCGCCTCTCTCTCGACGGGCGCGACCAGCCGGGCCTGGACGTGCCGCTGGCGGACGACCGCGTCGGTCACCTCGTCGACGTGTGGGTGCGGACGGCGCGCAGGGCCTGAGGCGCCCGGCCCGCCGTTCAGGCGTACCGGGCCGGGTCGGCGAAGATCGTGTTGTAGAGCGAGCACCCGCGCATCACGTAACCCTTCGACATCAGGAACGCGGCCACGGAACTGTCCTGGTGCGGTGTGCCGACCGGCACCGTCTCCGCGATGAACGTCGCGGGCCGGTATGTCGCGAAGTCGAGCGTCCGGAGGATGGCCAGGTCCATGCCTTCGATGTCGATCGACACGAGGTCAGGGGCCTTGCCGACGTACTGGTCGAACAGGTGATTGATCGAGATCATCGGCATCTTCACGACGCGCTCGACGGGATCCTGCTTCGCGCCCTTGCGCAGCATGGCCACCTGATCGGGCGAGAACGTGTTGAGTGTCGGCTCGTCGCGGATGATGTAGTAGTCCGCCTCGGTCCCGTCCTTGACCCCGATGCCGGCGGCCACGATCACGTCGTGCGGCCGGTGCATGCGCAGTCGTTCGTGGAACAGGGGATTCGGCTCGACCAGCACGCCATGACCGCCGGTCCAATGCAGCAGGTAGGTGTTGTTGCTCACGATCGGATCGGCCGCGCCGATATCGACGTACGTCGGCTTGTCGATCTTCATCCAGTCGCGGAGCAGGTGGAACAGGACGATGTCCTCGCCCAGCTGCGAGAACGTCCGCTGGCCCGGCAGCTTGGGAACGGGCGCAGCCGGCGCTGCCGGCGGGGGCGGCGGCTCACGGCGCGGCCACGCCGCTGCGCCGCCGACGGCGATGCCTGACGCGCCGGTTACCAGTCCAGTCACGAAGCTCCGACGATCCATGGGGCCGACCTCTCAAAATCAGACCTGCTACCTTTTCCATGTGCCAGACTCCAGCCTGGCCGGCGGAAAAGGTAGCAGGTCTGTTTTCCGGGGCCTGGGGCGCCTGAGGACGCCCGCCGCGTTGCACCGTTCATTATCCCGTAGAATCAGGCAATGCGGAGACGCGAACATGCTCCCTGGTGGAAGGGCTCGCGCGGCGAGTGGTTCGTCGTCGGCCAGTTCGTCCTGATCGCGCTGGTTGCCGCCGGTCCGCGATCGTACGGCGCCTGGTCGTTCCGGACGTTCTGGACACTGCCCGGCTCGACGGCACAGGGCCTCGCGGCCGCGGCGCTGATGATCGCCGGCGGCGCGCTCATGTGGACCGGCTTCGTCGCGCTGGGCCCAGCCCTGACGGCCCTGCCGTACCCGAACGGCGAGGGAAGCCTGTCCAGAACCGGGCCGTACGCGGTCGTGCGCCATCCGATCTACTGCGGCCTGATCGCGTGCGGGAGCGGATGGGCGCTGTGGGTCGGCAGCTGGCTGACGTTCGGCTGCGTCGCCCTGCTGTTCGTGCTGCTGGACGTGAAGTCGCGCCGCGAAGAACGATGGCTGGCCGCGAGGTACCCGGAGTATCCCGACTACCAGCGGCGCGTGCGCCGGCTCCTGCCGTTCATCTACTGACCAACAAGCCCGGGACGGCCGCGCTTCAGGCCTGTGTAGCGTGACCCGCCGTGGCACAGGGCTTCAGCCCTGCGTACGTGACCCGCCGTGGCACAGGGCTTCAGCCCTGTGTGACAGCCGGCCCCGCGGCTCGCCGTAGCCCGACGGGCTGAGGCGTCCGGGTTACTTCCGCGAGTACAGCGCGGACCACCGAACCTCGCGCGACGCGTCGGATCGGCACGTGAGCTTCACGATGCTGCCGTCACGCGTCGCGGTGGCGGAGGGCCTTCCGTCGCACGTGGCCTTTTCGAAGGTGAAACCCGCGGGCTCGGTCAGGTAGAGCTCGTACGGGTCGCCGCCGACGACCGCACTGCGCCCCGCGAGGGTTCCGCCATCCCACGTGACGTCCAGCAGGTCCACTCCGCCACCCGTGATGTGACGGTTCGTGGCGATCACCTGGGGGTGGGGGAGCCGTTCGCGGATGATGAACACCTGGGCGTTCGTCCGGGCGGGAAGCGGGCCTGGCACGATCGCCTTCGTCACAGGCGGGAGCAGTTGCTTCTCCCAGAATTCGAAGGCCAGGTAGGCCTTTGCGGGATCGAGGCCGAGTTGTTCGAGCGGGATGCCGGCGAAGTCTCCGCCCGTTCGGCCCAGCACCACCCACGACTCGAACGGCCGGTTGACGTCGAGCAGGAACAGGTGCGCGGCGGGCTCGAGTCCCGCGTCGAACGGCTTGGGATCGCGCCCGCTGACCTCGACGTCGGCGCGCCAGATCTCGGCGGACCTCGACGGATCGACGTCGTACAGCTGCCCGGGCTGCGTCACCAGCACGGGGGCCGTCCGCTTCGCGGGTTCCACGAACGCCGTCCGGTACCGCTCCGGCTTGTCGGTCAGCATGAAGAGCGACCCGGTGAGCGACGTCACCGTCGTGGACCGCCAGGCTTCGCGTTCGCTGAGCTCAATGTGATCGGGGTCGTTCCGCCACACGACGTTGTTGAAGGAGTTGAACTGCGCGAGTCCCGCGAAGGAGAAGCCGTCGGTGCCCAGCCGGCACCCGTCGGCCAGGCCGACCAGTTCCGGCCGGATGCCCCAGCACGCCAGCATGAATCGGTCGCGCCCGATCTCGTCACGCACGCTCTTCACGTAGCTGCGGTACGCCTCGACGAGATTCGCGCCCGACTTCGCGAAGTGGCCGGCGTAGGCGTTGTAGCCCTCGTACCGGAGGTGGCGCAGCGCGTCTAGCTTGAAGTACTCCCATCCGGCGCGCCTGAGCTCGCGGTAGATCGGCCGCACGAGTTCGCCGAGCGCTTCAGGGTTCGAACCGTCCACCACGTGGTCGATCCAGTTGCCCCGGGCGGGTTCTCCCGTGGGCGCCAGGACGAACCACGACGTGTGCCGGTCGGCGAATTCGGTTTGCGAAAACGTCGCGTTGGTCCAGATGCCGGGCTTCAGCCCCTTCTGGCGGATGTAGCTGGCGAGCCCCTCGAGGCCGCCCGGAAACTTCTCGTTCGGCTTCAGCCAGAACTCCGGCGCACCGGTCGCGCGTTGATACCCGTCGTCCATCTGGATGTACTCGTACCCGTACGGCGCGAGCACCTCGGCGACCGTATCGGCGGTGAGCCGGATGTCGGCCTCCGTCACGCGATCGAAGAACGCAAACCACGAGCACCAGCCCACGACGGGGTGCGCCCAGGTCCGGTACGTCCACGGCTCGAAGAAGGCGAGGCCCCGGTGCCGCTGGTAGAACCGCGGGCGGAACCGCAGGAGGATCTCGCTGCCTCTGGCCTCGATCGTGAAGCGCCGCGTGCCGTCCGATTCCCCGGCCGGCACGACACGCGTGAGGGTCCGCGGCTGATCGTCCACCGACAGCACCCAGTCCCGCTGGCGGTCGTAGACGGCCTGGTTGCGGAGGCTGCGGCTCACGCCTGAACTGTGGCGGACGATGGGCAACCCGCGCAGCGGCCGATCGGATTCAGCGGGGAACGCCTGGTCGCTGCCGGTCACGGTGCCGCTGATGTCGACGGGGGTGCGGCCCGATCGCGCCGTGAGCGCGATCACCTGGTCGACGGCGCCGGTCCCGGCGCGGTAGGCGTTGACGGTGGCGCGGGCGAGGGCCTCGCGGTTCCGGATGCGTCCTTCGAAGATCGTGCGCCCGTCGTACCGGATGGTGATGGCGTCGCCCGAGACCGTCACGGCCGCAGGCTCGTTGGGCGGCGCCGGCCCCGCAGGCGGTGAGCCGGGGATTGCCGCTGTCTGCCGGGTGCCGGATGGTTGTGCGACGCCGAGCAGCAGTAGCGCTGCCGCGACGACCCAGGCTTGCCTGTTCATGATTCCCCCGGGATGGCTAGGCCGGTCTTGCAGAGGCGGGCGCATCCGTCATGACCTGGTTCCGGCCGGCGCGTTTGCTGGCGTACATGAGTTCGTCGGCGCGGCGGATGACGTCGGCCATCGTGTCCGACTCGCGCGCGCCGGTGGCGCCGATGGAGATCGTGATGGCGCGATACTCGCTGCCGCACTGGACCTGCGAATGCCCCACCATGCGGCACAGGCGGCCCGCGACGGACGTCAGGGTCCGGGCCTCGGTGTTCGGGAAGACGCCGACGAATTCCTCGCCGCCCCAGCGGCCGACGAGATCGAAGGGCCGGATCACCGCGGACAGCGTGCGGGCCACGGTCTGGAGCGCCACGTCGCCGACCACGTGACCGAACTCGTCGTTGAACTGCTTGAAGTGATCGATGTCCATCATGACGATGCCGCAGGGAACGCCGTTGCGACGCAGCATGGCCAGGTGCGAATCGAGTTCGGATTCGACGTACCGGCGGTTCGGCAACTGCGTGAGCGGATCGAGGAGCGACAGCTTCTCGAGCAGCGCCACGCGGGCGCGGAGGTCTTCGACGAAGCTGGCGTCGTTGAACGACTCGACGGCCCCCGTGACGTTGCCGTCCCGATCGACGAGCGGCACCGCCCGCACCGTCGTCGGCACGCGGTGCCCCAGCTTGTGGTGCAGGAATACCTGTGCCTCGCGCGGCTCGCGGTCGGTCATTGTTGCGAGCATCGGGCATCCCGCATTGCAGAGGCTCGTGCCGCGGTCGTCGACGTGCACCAGGATGTTGTCCGCGCAGCTGCGGCCCAGGACCTCGGCGGCGGCGAATCCCGTGATGCGCTCGGCGGCCTTGTTCCAGTAGAGGATGCGGCGGTCCCGGTCGAGGATGTACACGCCGTCGTGCAGGTTGTCGACGACAGCGGCGAAGTCGAGCGCGGGCGTTGCAGTCATTTCTGTGTCCAGACGACGACCCGGTTCTTGCCGGTGTGCTTGGCGCTGTACACCGCTTCGTCGGCCCGCCGGACGAAGCGCTCGAGATCGAGGCCCTTTTCGTACGTCGCGACGCCGAAACTGCCGGTGATGGCGTGGACCCTGCCGTCGCTGCCCACCAGGCCGACAGCACGGCCGATGTGACTCTGCAGCGTGGCCTGCAGGCGGCTGGCGGCGCTGGCAGCGCCTTCGGACCCGGTGTCCGGCATGATGATGACGAATTCCTCGCCGCCGTAGCGCGACGCGATCCCGATGTCGGTGTCCTTCAGCGCCACGGATTCGTCGAACCCGCGCGTGTCGCGTCTCAGGACGCGCGCGACCTCCCGCAGCACCTCGTCTCCCGTCAGATGGCCGAACCGGTCGTTGACCTGCTTGAAGTCGTCGAGGTCGATCATCACCAGTGACAGCTGGTGGCCGAAGCGCGCGGACCGCAGCATCTCGCTGCTGAGACGCTCGTGGAAATAGCGGTAGTTGTAGAGTCCCGTGAGCCCGTCGGTGACCGCCATCCGCTCAACGGCCTGGAACAGCTGCGCCTGGCCGAGCGCGACCGCGACCTGCGCGCTGAGGGCCGACAACAGCCGGACGTCATCGACGTCGAACGCGTTCTCGGCGCTGCTCTCGATCGTCAGGACGCCGTGCAGCTGGCCTTCGTACATGATCGGGAGCGCGATCTCCGACCGCGCGCCCTCGACGCCCGACGCGATGTACTCGGGCTCGTGCCGGAGGTCGCCGACGTTGACCACCGTCTTCTCCAGCGCGCACCGGCCGGTGATGCCTCGTCCGATGGGAATCCTGAGGCCGAGCAGTTCGCGGGAGATGCCGCCCGTCGTGGATTCCAGCACCAGGTCGCTCCCGTCCACGCGCAGGATGGCGCACGAGTCGAAGTGAAGACGATCCCGGATCTGGTGGACGATCCACGGAAAGAGCTGCTCGGGCCGGACGATGGTGACCAGCTGGACGCCGATGTCCTGCACGAGCTCGAGCTGGTTGCGGATGTGCGAGTTATGCAGCGCCACGCCGAGCTGCGTTGCCAGGACCCGCAGCACGTGCCGGTCGCGGTCGGTGAAGGCGTTGAGCGCCGTGCTCTGGGTGTTGAGGACGCCGACCACCCTGCCGCCGAAGACGATCGGGATGTCGAGCTCGGACTGGAACGCATCGTGGCCGAGGCGGAGGTAGTAGGGATTCCGGCTGAGGTCCGCAACGAACGATTCCTCGCCGCTGAGGGCGCACCGGCCGGTCAGCCCCTGGCCCACCGGAATCCGCTGGCCGATGATGCCGTCCGAGTACTGCGTGACGGCGCGGATGACGAGGTCGTTGCCTTCCCGGAGCAGGATCGCGCAGTAGGAGTAGCTCAGCGACTCCTTGATGCGGCCGGCGGTGAGGCGCAGGAGGCGGCTGAGATCGTGCTCCGCGACGATCTCGAGGCCGATCTCCAGGATCAGTTCGAGATCGCGCTGCGTGGCCTGGTCCCCCGCTACTGACGTCGTCTCCATGGGAACTCCCGTGTCTATCTTATACGCGGGCCGAACGTCTGCTCAGCCGAATATGGCGGGTCCGCGCGTAGCCCGGCCACCCATTCGCCGTCCAGGTGGCGCCGCCGCCGGAATCCGGAGAGAATGCCGGCAGCTTCCGGTTCGGTCCGGTCGGCAGACGCTTCCGGCAGCTGAACTCCGGGATGAAATGGTGACGACGGACGAAGCGGCGCTCGCATCGGCTCCCGCGCCGGGGCGGTTCGGAACCCTGACGCTGTGCGGGGCGTTGCGGGACCCTGCCCGTGAACTCGCCTTTCGCACCCGGATGCTGCCGGACGACCGGAAGCTGGGCCGACGAGTGGCCTGGATCGCCGCTTTGCTTTTCGCCTCATTCGTGCCGAGTGACTTCTTCGCACTGGGGGGGGGCGCGCCATTCGCGATTGCGGCGTCCTCCCGCCTGCTGTCGGCCGCCGGGTTCCTGGCGGCGGCCGTCGGCGCCGCCCGCTCGACGGATCCCGGCCGCAACGACCGCCTCTGGATCGGGGCGACATCACTGGTGACGGCGGCCACCCTTGCCATAGGCCTGGCGCGGCCGTCGCGGTGGTGTTCTCGTCCGTGATTGGCATCACCGCGTGGGCCGGGCACCCCGGCCAGCCCGGGCACGCCGAGGCCCAGGCCTACGCGGGTGCACTGGTGGCCGCGAACCTGCCGGGCTACGTCCTGGCGGCGCACCTGAATCGCCTTCAACGCCGCCTGTTCATCGGCTGGCTGATCGAGTCGGACGCCCGCCAGGTGGCCGAGCGGGCCATGGCCGAGATCCGCGTGCTCCGCGGCATCCTGCCCATCTGTTCATTCTGTAAGCGGATTCGGCACGAAGGCCGGTGGGAGACCGTGGAGCAGTACGTCAGTCAGCACTCGGAAGCCGAATTCAGTCACGGCCTCTGTCCGGAGTGCCTGTCCAGGAACTACCCCGGGTACACCGTCGACACGATCTGACCGGCGGCCGGCCGCCGGGAATGCGGCCGGCCGCGAGTCACGGGAGACGGCTACGCGATCGCGTCGATGATCGCGTTGAACGTGGGGCTCGGCCGCATGGCCTTCGTCGTCTTCGCGACGTCGAAGTGATAGTAGCCGCCCATGTCGACGGGCTTGCCCTGCGCCGCCAGCAGTTCCGTGTTGATGGCCGCTTCGTTGTCCGCCAGCGACTTCGCCACGCCCGCGAAACGCCGCTGCAGTTCCGCGTCCTTCGTCTGGGCCGCCAGCGCTTCCGCCCAGTACAACGCCAGGTAGAAGTGGCTGCCGCGGTTGTCGATCTGGCCGACCTTGCGGGCCGGCGACTTGTTGTTGTCGAGGAACTTCCCGATCGCCTGGTCGAGCGTCTCGGCCAGCAGCGCCGCCCGGGCGTTCTGGAACTGGCTGCCGATGTGCTCGAAGGACGCCGACAGGGCAGAGAATTCACCCAGCGAATCCCACCGGAGGTAGCCCTCCTTCTGGAACTGCTGCACGTGCTTCGGGGCCGACCCGCCCGCGCCCGTTTCGAACAGGCCGCCGCCCGCGAGCAGCGGGACAATCGAGAGCATCTTCGCCGACGTGCCGATTTCGAGAATCGGGAACAGGTCGGTCAGGTAATCGCGGAGCGCATTGCCGGTGACCGAAATCGTGTCGAGTCCCTTCCGGATTCGCTCGACCGAGAACTTCAGGGCATCGACGGGTGGCAGGATCCTGATCTCGAGGCCGTTCGTGTCAGCCTCCTTCAGATACGTCTCGACCTTGGCGATGATCTGACGATCGTGGGCCCGGTTCTTGTCGAGCCAGAACACCGCCGGCGCGCCCGTGGCGCGGGCGCGGCGCACGGCCAGCTTCACCCAGTCGCGAACCGGAATGTCCTTGGTCTGGCACGAGCGGAAGATGTCGCCCTCGTCCACGGCCTGCTCGAGAATCGTCTGGCCCGTGGCTTCGTCCACGACGCGGATGACGCCGG
>Ga0334722_10000670_pt1 | contig 48655 bp, 54 predicted proteins | sample C3_bottom_MG_FD_207210 | JGI IMG/M metagenome (GOLD analysis project Ga0334722, IMG submission 207210) | Sediment microbial communities from Yellowstone Lake, YNP, Wyoming, USA - C3_bottom | ecosystem: Environmental > Aquatic > Freshwater > Lake > Sediment | place: USA: Wyoming | collected...
GCTGTCCGGTGGAGATAAACGCACTCAGGCCGCTGATATCAAAACAGCGTTACGCCTCGCACACAATCTGTAGGAGGGCATTATGAGCCAGACAAAAGTCAAAACCAAAACAACTCGGTACGATGTCGCCGAACATCTTCGTACCCCGGAGGAAATGGCCGCATATCTTGAGGCATGTTTTGAGGAGGCCAACGGCGATGCTGCATTCATTGCCAAGGCACTGGGCGATATCGCCCGTGCAAAAGGCATGGCGCAGGTCGCGCGCGACTCCGGTTTATCACGCGAAAGTCTCTATAAAGCGCTTTCCGGCGATCGCAGTCCCGGTTTCGATACCATCCTCAAAGTCATGGATGCGCTCGGATTGAAACTGCATGCTGCAGCGTCTCATGGCTGACCACGTATACCAACCTGCGCCTATCGACAGCGCAGCGCCAAAGGCGACGCGCCAGGCGCGTGTTCCGCCCGCTTTGTGGGATTTGTGTCTCGGCGTTCTCCCGGCACGAGGCGCCGGAATAAATCTTTACGAGGTTTGCTGAATATGACTTCTTTACTTGTCATCCTGATGATTGTATTTCTCCCCTTCGTGAGCAGCGCAGAGGACGCGACGAGCGGCTATGTTAAAGTCACGCTGGAATATAAATCCATGTTCGCGGGCAAAATACAGGTGCTTGACGGGGTATGCAAACAATCAAGAAGCGTTGAGTGCGCCAAGGCAAGCATCAAGGTATATGGCGAAAGCTGCAAGCAAAAACCCGTGTCCGCCGAATGCATAGAGGCAAAAGCCCTCCTGGATACTTCCTTTTGTATGGAGGGCCTCATTTATGAAAACAGGGTCGGTCGGGGAGATAAAATATCACTAAACCTTTGCGCCTCGGATGCGGGGTACGGAAACATGTTCGTGCGGGATGTGGATAAAGGAAGCGTTTGGACGAATTATCTTCTGTTAAATGACGGACAGACAGTGAGTTACCCCTGACCCGGACAAGCCCTATATCCGCTCAGACAAACAGGCCGCCACAACATTGCGCCGCAACTCCGCTTCAGGCGGGGTTGCGGCTGCGTAGAATTTTAAATCCGGCTCTCAATGTTTCGCATGGCAACTTATGTCGGGCCCATTACGGAGTTACCAGACAGGTCTAGTTCAGACTGGCGTTGGATGCAATCATAAAGCATCCGCTTGTACTATTAGTATACAGCTGTACAACGCCGGTGACTGTTACCGGAACCTTTGAATAGTTTTTTTGCGACAACATCGCGTCCCGAACTTTCTTCGGAATGTCCTTGAAAAACACTTCGATGACCATTCCGTGCTCGTCGATCGTAAACGACTCCCTCATAGGCTCGCTGTAGAGAAATTCACCCTTGACCGTTACCGTCTTTCCCGCATATTTTGCCGGCTCCTCAAGACTGGCAAGGGATACTTCCGGGATACTCATAGCCGCCGCGGAGGCCGTGCTGCCTGCGATCAGCACTGACGTTGCCGTCACGAAAAAGCCGTTTTTGCTGTTCGTGTAAAACTGTACGACCCCTGTCACGGTCACAGGCACCATGGAGTATTTATTCAGCGACAGGAGCGCGTCCCGGTCGCTTTTAGCTAAATCACGATAGAACACTTCTATCATATCGCCGTTCTGGTTGATCATGAACGACGACCGCATCGATTCGCAGTAGAGAAAATCGCCTTTGACCGTTACCGTCTTTCCCTTAACTTTAGATGGTTCAGAAATGATCTGTGCACTGCTTATCTCCGTAGTCCAGCCTGTTGTCGCCATGATGATGATCATAACTGCTGCCGTTGCCAATACTTTCTGCATGACATAACTCCTTTCAATTCAATGTATTGTTCTAATGAACGACGGCTAATATTACACCAACCGCGGCGTCTTGTCAAGTATTTATTGTATTAACCATAATTTCAGGTCGTATTGAACAACGTCTTATTCTTAAAAAAAACTTCACGCTTTATCGGGGATCTGGTGTTCATCAAGAAGGCCATATTTGAGATCGGGATCGCTTTGGGAATGGCAGGTTTGAAATCGGGTTACATTCAGATTTCAATTGCAGGGATTGATTCCTGTTGACATGCATTTTCCGGATGGGTATGCTGATACTATACACACAGGGGAGGGAGGATTTCCCAGGACTATCCCGCGCCTTTATTCCCATGCTTTCCGAACTATTCACCTACATAACAACCCACTGCCAACAGTACGTCCGTCACATGGACTACCTGTATGAAGCCATTGCCATGCGAGGCAGATACCGGCGCAATCGCTCGGCGTGGCAGCCGCATCTCGACCATACGCGCAGGTTCGTTCTTTCGGCTGTTGATGCATGCAAGAGCAGGAACAAGGTCGTGGTGCTCGGCGCCGGTCTCCTGCTTGACGTGCCGCTCGATGAGCTGTCGTCGATGTTCCGGGAGGTCATCCTGGCAGACATCGTGTTCCTGCCGGAGGTTGGACGGAGCGTTAAGCGCTATTCCAATGTTAAGCTTGTTCAGCATGATGTAACGAATACGGCGGAAAAGCTGCATGCGAACATCCTGCAGAGCATCAGCGATCTACCTGAGTCCCGTCCGAACGTCCCGGCAATAGACCAGGACACGAATCTCGTCATCTCCCTGAACATTCTGTCCCAGCTCTGGGTCATGCCGCGCGCGTATACGCTCAAGATGCTTCCTCGTATCGATGAGGAACTTATCGACGACTGGTGCAAACAGCTCGTGGAGCAGCATTATGCCTGGCTCCGGTCGCTACCCTGCGCTGTCGGTCTCGTCGCCGACCACGAGTTCGTGAAGCGCGACCAGCAGGGAAGAGTGGTCAGCCGGGGGTCGACGATTTTCAGCCTCGTCCTGCCGGAACCGGATGAGGCCTGGACATGGAACATCGCGCCGATCCGCGAGGAGCGCAGGTATTTTTCAAAAGAGCTGATTGTCGGTGCGTGGCATTGGTGACAACCGGCGGCATTTCAAAGTTCGTATTGCTTTATCCGTCTTCCTGATTTATAATCTGCCGCAAAAGTCAGAAGACAGTAAGGAATCAAGAAGACAGAGGACAGAGGACAGACCAAGTCCACCGCACTCAGACCTGTCCATCTTCTGACAGTCTGACATCTGTCATCTGCCCAGGAGGTCTACCTTTGGCAGCTACCTATACCGCAAAAGACATCACCGTGCTCGAAGGCCTCGAGCCGGTCCGCAAGCGGCCGGCCATGTACATCGGTTCCACGGACGCGCGCGGGCTCCATCATCTTGTGTGGGAGACGCTGGACAACTCGGTGGACGAGGCCTTGAACGGGTATTGCACCGCGATCACGCTCAGGCTTGAAAAGGACGGCGGCGTGACCGTCGAGGACAACGGCCGCGGCATCCCCGTGGACATCCATCCGAAGACGAAACGGCCGGCCATCGAGACCATTCTCTGTACGCTCCATGCGGGCGGCAAGTTCGACCACACGGCGTATAAATCCTCGGGCGGCCTGCACGGCGTCGGCGCATCGGTCGTGAACGCGTTGTCCGAGGCGTTTATCGCAACGGTCTGGCGCGACGGGTTCGAGTGGACCCAGGAGTTCTCGCGCGGCAAACCCAGGGGCAATTTGAAAAAAGGAAAGCCGGCCAAGGCGCACGGGACGCAGATTTATTTCCGGCCCGACCCGGAGATTTTTTCCAAGACGCATTTCAACTACAAAAATATCCTCGATGTGTCCGAGAGCAAAGCGTTCCTCAATAAGGGACTCAAGATCACGATCGAGAACCCGCGCGACAACGAGAAGACGGTCACCTTCAAATACGACAACGGTATCCAGGATTATATTAAGAGGATCGTCTCCGGAACGACTGTTGTCAACCCGGAGCCGTTTTACTATGAGAAAGAAGACGACTTCAAGATCGAGTGCGCGATGCACTGGACCATTGCCACGGACATGGAGATCCATTCGTACGCCAACTCGATCAATACCTCCGACGGCGGCACGCACGAGCTGGCGGTACGGTCCGGCCTAACCAAGGCGGTGCGGGCCTATGCGGAGCGCAAGAACCTCATCCCCAAGAACATCAAGACCATCGCGCCCGAGGACGTATACGAAGGGCTCTACGGCATTGTGAGCGTTCTGATCAAGAACCCCCAGTTCCAGGGCCAGACCAAGGAGAAGCTGAACAACCCCGAGATCTCTTCGCCCATCGAGGCTTCGGTCAAGAACGCGTGCGAGGCTTATCTGCTTGCGAATCCGACCATGTCCGACGCGGTGGTGAAGCGGGTGCTGCTGGCCGCCGAGGCGCGCATGGCTTCGCGTGCGGCCAAGGACAACGTGACCCGGAAGCTCTCTTCCCTCAAGCTGAACCTGCCGGGCAAACTTGCGGACTGCTCGTCGAATAAAGTTGAGGAAACCGAGGTTTTCATCGTGGAAGGGGACTCGGCGGGCGGGTCGGCCAAGATGGCGCGGGACAGGAAGACGCAGGCCGTGCTGTCGCTTCGCGGCAAGATCCTGAACGTGGAGCAGGTCGCCTCGCTCGAACGGATTCAGCAGAACAACGAGATCAAGAACCTGCTCGCCACCCTCGGCTGCGGCGTGGGCGCTCATTTTGATTTGAACAAGCTCCGCTACCACCGCGTGATCCTCATGACCGACGCGGACGTGGACGGCGCGCACATCAGCGTGCTGCTGCTCACCTTTATCTACCGCTACATGCCCGAACTGATCAACCACGGTCATGTTTACCTTGCCATGCCGCCGCTCTTCCGGATCGAGGCGGGCAAGGAGGTCTTCTACGCAATGGATGAAATGGAAAAAGAAAAAATTCTCGCCAAGCTGGGCAACAGGAAGTACGAAGTGGGACGCTTTAAGGGTCTCGGTGAAATGAACCCCGAGACGTTGAAGGAAACCACGATGAACCCCGGGACCCGCACCCTGATGCGGGTACAGGTGCTGGACCACAAGGCCACGGGCGATGTGTTCGAGCGGCTTATGGGCAAGGACCCGAAGGCCCGGTTCACGTTCATCCAGGAACGGGCGGAGTATGCGGAGCTGGATATATAACATCAGCGAAGCGCGCGGCATAAGGCGAAAAAGGAATGAGGGAAATACTGAGAAAAATCCGGTCTTCCATGAGCAGCAAGGTGGCTCTTATTGTCACGGTTCCCATCGTGCTTTTCATGGCCTTCCACTTTCAGGAACATGCCCGGGAGGACCGGCGACTTCTTTACCACAACGCGGAGATGCAGCTCCAGCGCAGCGCCGAGATGATGAAGGAAGAGGCGGACTCGTACATCGCGAAGAAGGACCTTCCGGGACTTCAGGCTCTGGTGGAGAGAATTTCGAAGAGCGACGATTTTGAACTCATCATGCTGTATGATCACCGGGGCGCGGTGATTTCCTGTAATAAGACCCAGTTGATCAACAGGGACCTTCGGGAGATTTTTTCCGAAGAGCTCTCCGCCAAAAGCAGTCGGGCAGTTACTAAAGCCCTTCAGGGCGGCTATTCCTCCTATTTTGACGAAGATGCTTTTCAGTACTGTCTCGTCATGCCGATCAAGTTCAGCGGAGAAAATACCGGCGCGCTCTATATGAGCCTGGACCTCAAAGGTACGCAGGCGGAGGTCAGAAAAAGAGCGAAGGCGATTTTGGTGGATTCGGTTCTTATTCTGGCCGTCACCATCGGCGTTCTGTACGTTCTGTTCCATTATCTCATTACCCGGCGTCTCCGGGCCGTATCAGCCGCCGCGATCAAGTTTGCTTCGGGCGATATGAGGGTTCGGACGAAGGTGGGAGGCACTGACGAGATCGCGTATCTGGCGGCCTCGTTCGACCTGCTGGCGGACGAGATAACAAACTGGAGGAAAAACCTTGAGGAGATGGTCGCCGGCCGGGTCAAGGAGCTCTCCGCTCTCTACGAGGTTGTCGATACCATCAGCAAATCGCTTGAACTCGACAAGGTGCTTCCTAATGTCCTTGACAGGGTGCTTGAGAACACGGGCGAGGGCAAGGGAGTCGTCGTTCTGGTGAGCGATAAGGGCGATACCCTGAAGGTTGTGGCCCAGCGCGGCATGTTGCCGGACAGTTTACTGCAGATCTCGGCCCAGGGGCAGGGGTGCGTCGGCGACGTGATTCTCAAGAACGATGTCATAAGGATCTCCGGCGAAGATGATGAAGAGGGTACGCAGTTCCCGGGACTGGAGGCGGAAGGATTGCAGTCCGCCCTTGTTGTGCCGATCAGCGTGCGGGGAGCGGTGCTCGGCGTCATTGCGGTTTACAGCGTCAGAAAGAACAGGTTCAGCGATCAGGAGGAAGCGCTGCTGACGACGGTCGGCAGTCAGGTGGGCGTGGCAGTGGAGAACGCCAGGCTGTATGAAAAGACACTTGAACTCGCGCAGAAGGACGGTTTGACAGGCTTGCCAAACCGGCGTTACCTGATGGAACGATTGAAGCAGGAGGTGGCCGTGGCGGATCGGTATCATACCTCGCTCTCGGTGATGATCCTCGATCTCGATAAATTCAAGACCTTTAATGACACCTACGGCCATCTAAAGGGTGACGAGCTCCTGAAGGCTTTTTCCGTCATGCTTATGAGCGCGGTCCGCGCCGCTGATATTACGGGGAGGTATGGCGGCGAGGAATTCTGCGTTGTGCTGCCGAACACGTCGATCAAGGGCGCGCTGGTCATCGCCGAGCGCATTCGAGAGACCATGGAGACCACGAAAATTCCGATAGGTTCGGAGCAACCTCCCGCCGGTCGGACCCTGAGCATCGGTGTCGCGGAATTTACCCAGGGAGATACCGAGGAGAAGCTGCTGTCCCTCGCCGACGCCGCCCTCTACAGAGCCAAGGAAGGCGGGAGGAACAGAGTGGCCTGGTGACGTTGAGCTGTCAAAGCGAAAGAGTCTGCGGAGTTTGAAGAGCTGCCTGCATAACACCCTCTCCCTGTTGGACCGGATTAACTTTTTGTATTCCCCGCTCATTCATCAATCACCGACTCTACGGACTCTTTTCTTGACACTTCTTTCTCCTATCTGGTATAGTACATAAACCGTTCATTTTGCAAGGAGTTTTATGTTCCACCCGTCACTCGAAGAGTTTAAACAAAAGGCAAAAAGAGGCAATCTTATCCCCGTGTACCGCGAGATCCTCGCCGATATGGATACTCCGGTATCCGCTTTCCAGAAGATCGACGATGGCCGCCATTCCTTCCTTCTGGAGAGCATGGAGGGCGGGGAGAAGTGGGCGCGGTTCTCTTTTCTCGGCAGCCGTCCGTCGGTCGTGGTCAAGAGCTTCGGCCGCACCGTGGAGATCACTCGTGACCGGAAGACCGAGAAGCGGTCGTTTGAGACGGATCCCCTTGAGGCGGTCAAAGATATTCTTGCCGAATACCGGCCTGTGCCTGACACGTCGCTCCCGCGTTTTTTCGGCGGCGCTGTCGGGTTTATGGGATACGATGTGGTCCGTTATTTTGAAGACCTGCCCAGCCGGGAGAAACCCGGACTTGGCATGCCCGATATCTTCTTCATGATCACCGATACCCTCGTGATTTTCGACAATGTCACTCACAGGCTCAAAGTAGTGTCAAACGCTCATGTGCGGGGAAAATCCGTCACGGCGGCGTATAAAGAGGCCTTAACCAAGATCGACGCGCTGGTGAAAAAATTAAAAAAAGGAGTCAGGAATCAGGAGTCAGGAGCCAGGAGAAAAACAGGAAAAGAATCTAAACTCGTATCTAATTTCACCCGGCCGCAATACGAACAGGCCGTGCTCAAGGCCAAAGAGTTCATCAAGGCTGGTGATATTTTTCAGGTCGTTCCGTCCCAGCGCTTCGAAGCAAGGATAGGCGTCGAACCCTTTGAGATTTACCGGGCGCTCCGTTTGATCAACCCGTCGCCATACATGTATTTTCTGCGCTGCGGAGATGCCACCGTCGTCGGCGCCTCTCCGGAGGTCATGGTGCGGCTCGAGGGCGGCAGGATCGACTTGCGGCCGATCGCCGGCACGCGCAGGCGCGGGGCGACGGAAGAGGAAGACCAGGCCCTTGCCGATGAACTGCTCGCCGATCCCAAGGAGCGGGCTGAGCATATCATGCTCGTGGACCTTGGCAGGAACGACGTGGGCCGCGTGAGCGAGGCCGGCAGCGTGTCCGTCTCCGAACTCATGGTCATCGAGCGGTACTCTCATGTTATGCACATTGTGTCGAACGTGCGGGGAAGCCTTTCAACAGGCAAAGACTCCTTCGACGTGATCCGAGCCTGTTTTCCCGCGGGAACGGTTTCGGGCGCGCCCAAGATCCGGGCAATGCAGATCATTGACGAACTTGAGCCCACGCGGCGCGGGACTTATGCCGGCGCGGTCGGATATTTCGGGTTCTCGGGCAACATGGACACCTGCATCACCATCCGCACACTCGTGATCAAGGACAATGTGGCCTATATTCAGGCCGGCGGGGGCGTGGTGGCGGACAGCGATCCATCGGCCGAGTACCAGGAAACAATGAACAAGGCCAAAGCCATGATGCGGGCCGTGGAAATGGCGGAGAAGGGGTTGGATTGATTAATAGTTCAAAGTTCATAGTTCAGAGTTCAGAGTTCAGAGTAAAAAACCGGAAAAAGCAATTAAAGTTACTATGAACTTTGAACATTGAACTCTGAACTGCTTTTGAGGTTTTCCCATGTTATTAATGATAGACAATTACGATTCATTCACCTACAACCTGGTCCAGTACTTCGGCGAACTGGGACAGGACCTGAAGGTGTACCGGAACAACAAGGTCACGATAGCGGAGATCGAAGCGATGAAACCGGAGCGGATCGTGATCTCGCCAGGTCCCTGCACGCCCAAAGAGGCGGGGATCTCAATCGAGGTTATCAGGCATTTCGCGGGCAAGGTTCCGCTCCTCGGCGTCTGTCTCGGCCATCAGTCCATCGGCGAGGCCTTCGGCGGGGATGTGATACGCGCGCCCTATCTCATGCACGGCAAGACTTCGCAGATTCACCATGACAACAAGACCGTTTACTCCGGCCTTCCGAACCCCTTTGAGGCCACCCGGTACCATTCGCTCATCATCAAGCGGGAGACGCTTCCGCCCGTCCTTGAGGTCTCGGCCTGGACCGAAGACGGCATCATCATGGGCGTCCGGCACAAACAGTTCAAGGTCGAGGGAGTGCAGTTCCATCCCGAGTCGATTCTGACGGGCGCGGGGAAGGACTTGCTGAAAAACTTCTTGAAATTATGAAGCGGGGAAACGGGGAGGGGGAGACGGGGAGAATATGATCAAAGAAGCCATTGCAAAGGTTGTAACGAAAACCAGTCTCACCGAGGCCGAAGCCGAGACTGTGATGCGCGAGATCATGCAGGGCGAGGCGACGGACGCCCAGATTGCCTGCTATCTCACTGCGCTCCGGCTCAAGGGCGAGACTGTTGAGGAGATTGCCGGTTCCGCCCGGGTCATGCGCGATAAGGCCGTGCCGATCAAACTTGACGCGAAATATCAGGTTGATACCTGCGGCACCGGCGGCGATATGGCGCACACTTTCAATATCTCGACGACTGTGGCTTTTGTGGTCGCGGGCGCGGGTGTAACCGTGGCGAAACACGGCAACCGTTCGGTGTCGAGCAAAAGCGGCAGCGCTGATGTGCTCCAGGCCCTCGGCGTCAACATCGAGATCCCCTCGCATCGAGTGGAAGAGTGCATGAAGGAGGTCGGCATCGCTTTCCTGTTCGCGCCGATGATGCACCTGGCCATGAAGTACGCCATCGGCCCGAGACGGGAGATCGGCATCCGCACGCTCTTCAACATCCTCGGTCCGCTCACGAACCCGGCAAAGGTGACGTCGCAGATCATGGGCGTGTATGCGGAAAATCTGACCAATTCGCTTGCCCAGGCGCTCGGCAAGCTCGGAGCGAAGCATGCCTTCGTCGTGCACGGCATGGACGGGCTTGATGAGATCACGATCACGGACAGAACCAAGATCTCGGAGTTCGCGAGCGGGAAGGTGAAGGACTACTTTATTCATCCAGCTGATTTTGGTTTACCCGTCGGGAAGGCCGATGAGCTCAAGGGCGGGGATGCGAAGGATAACGCCGCAATCACGGTTGAGGTGCTGAAGGGCCGGAAGGGCGCTCGCCGCAACATCGTGCTCCTGAACGCCGCAGCGGGTCTTGTCGCATCAGGCAAGGCGCCGGATTTCAAGGAAGGCATCGGGCTTGCCGCGCAATCGATCGATTCCGGCGAGGCGTTGAAAAAAGTTGAACAGCTCAAGGAATATACGAACAAATAGTAAAAATGAAATAAGAAGTCAGAAGTCAGAAATCAGAAATAAGAAATGATCTTAGACGACATCATCGCCAATAAAAAAGAGGAGCTGGCAACGACAAAGCGCAGGTCCTCTCTTGCGGATATCAAGGCAACAGTGGCTGATGCCGGGCCGGTGCGGGGTTTCGGAAAAGCGCTTTCAACAGGAGTCGGGATCGGGCTTATCGCCGAGGTGAAGAAGGCCTCGCCGTCAAAAGGCGTGATCCGCGAGGACTTCGATCCCGTCAGGATCGCGCAAACCTACGAGGAGTCCGGCGCTTCCTGTCTCTCGGTTCTGACGGAGAGCAGGTTTTTTCAGGGCAGTCTTGAGTATCTGGGCCGGATCAGGAAGGCCGTAAAACTGCCGCTTCTGCGCAAGGATTTTATCATCGACGAGTATCAGATCTTCGAGGCTCGCGCTGCCGGGGCCGATGCGATCCTCCTGATCGCCGCCTGCCTGGAAAAGCAGCAGATGCGGGACTATCTCGGCATTGCTAACTCGATCGGCCTCGATGTGCTTGTGGAGTCGCATACTTATCAGGAACTGGACAGATCGCTGTTCGCCGGAGCAATGCTTGTAGGGATCAACAACCGGGACCTCTCGACCTTCACGGTGAGTCTCCAGGCGACGCTGGATCTATTGAAGGACATTCCCGATGACCGCATTGTCGTAAGCGAGAGCGGGATCAAGACGCGGGATGATGTTGTGATGCTCCAGCAGGCGGGCGTGGACGCGATTCTGGTGGGAGAGAGCCTGATGCGGGAGAAGGATATTGGGAAAAAAGTGAAGGAACTTCTTGGACATTGATTGCTTGCCGGCTTGACAGCCTGCAAGCTCGAAAGGTTGAATTCCTATGATCAAAATAAAAATTTGCGGCATAACCAATCTGGACGACGCACTGTTCGCATCTGAGTGCGGGGTTGACGCGCTGGGGTTCAACTTTTACAAGAAGAGCCCCCGCTACATCGAGCCACAGAAGGCGGCGGAGATCATCGCACAGCTTCCGCCCTTTGTCATGCCTGTCGGTATCTTCGTGAACGAGCGGGAGGAGAAGGTGCGGGAGATTCAGCAGATGACGTGCCTTCAGACGGTCCAGCTCCACGGCGACGAAAGCCCCGACTTCTGCCAGAGGTTCGGCGGCCGCGTAATCAAGGCATTCCAGGTAAAGGACAGGGAAAGCCTCAAGCACATGGCGCATTTCCGGGTCGGTGCATTCCTTCTCGACAGTTACCGGGAAGGCGTCCGGGGCGGGACAGGTGTCGCCTTTGACTGGCACCTGGCTGTGGTGGCCAAGACGTTCGGCAGGATAATTCTGGCCGGCGGGCTCACTCCGGAGAATGTCACCGAGGCTGTCAGGCTGGTCCAGCCCTACGGCGTTGACGTGACCGGCGGTGTTGAAAAAGAAAAGGGGCTCAAAGATCATGCAAAGCTCAAAAAGTTCGTTACCGAAGTCCGGAGGGCGTCAAGGCCATGATTTCGCCCGATAAAAGAGGACACTTCGGTATTTACGGCGGCAAGTTCGCCCCCGAAACCCTGATGCCCGCGCTTATGGAGCTGGAGGCCGCCTATCTTGCGGCGAAGAAGGACAAAGCCTTCCAGAGCGAGCTCGAGTTCTATAATCGCGAGTTTATCGGCAGGCCCACGCCACTGTATTTAGCGAAGCGACTGACCGAGCATCTCGGCGGCGCGAAGATCTATTTCAAGCGCGAGGACCTCTGCCATACCGGCGCGCACAAGATCAACAACGCCCTCGCCCAGGTGCTTCTTGCGAAGCGCATGGGTAAGAAGAGGGTCGTTGCCGAAACCGGCGCGGGACAGCACGGCGTGGCCACGGCGACCGCGGCAGCCATGTTCGGTCTGGACTGTGAAATATACATGGGCACCGATGATGTCGCGCGCCAATCGCTGAACGTATTTCGCATGAAGCTTCTCGGCTCCATTGTCCGGCCTGTGGACCTCGGCAGCAAAACGCTCAAGGACGCGGTCAATGAAGCTTTCCGCGACTGGATAGCTACTGTAGCCAACACGCACTATGTCCTGGGAACGGCTTTCGGGCCTCACCCTTATCCCATGATGGTGCGGGATTTCCAGTCCGTGATAGGACGCGAGGCGAAGAAGCAGATCATGAAACTTGAAGGCAGGCTTCCGGACGCACTGGTCGCCTGTGTGGGCGGCGGTTCTAATTCCATAGGGTTGTTCCATGAGTTCCTCGAAGAGGCCTCCATCAGGATGTACGGCGTTGAGGCAGGCGGCCTCGGCATCGAACGCGGCAAGCACGCGGCGCGGTTTGCCGGCGGTTCTCTCGGCGTGCTCCAGGGATGCAAGACCTTCGTGCTCCAGGATGAACATGGCCAGATCGAAACGACCCATTCCGTGTCCGCTGGGCTCGATTACGCGGCGGTTGGTCCGGAGCATGCAATGTATCATGACACCGGCAGGATCGAATACACTTATGCCGTGGATGAAGAGGCAATGGAAGCATTCGACCTGCTCTCGCGCCTTGAGGGGATCATCCCCGCGCTCGAGAGCGCCCATGCGGTCGCGTACTGTCTCAAGCTTGCCCCTACGCTTGGGAAAGATAAGGTCATAATTTGCAACCTCTCTGGACGCGGTGACAAGGACGTGATGCAGGTGGCGAAGATCAAGGGCGTGGAGCTGTAAACGTAAATTTAAAATTCAATATTCAGGATTCAACTGAGAGACCATGTCCAGAATAAAAAACACATTCAGCCGACTTAAGAAGAAGAATGAAACAGCGCTCATCCCGTATATCATGGCAGGGGACCCGGACCTTGCCACGACGAAAACCCTCATTCTTGAGATGGAAAAAGCGGGTTGTGATATAATTGAACTCGGCGCGCCGTTCTCCGACCCCCTGGCGGACGGCCCGACCATTCAAAAGGCGGCGATACGGTCGCTCAGGAACGGGACGAGCATTGCCGACGTGCTCGGGCTGGTCGCGGAGGTTCGCAGGGAAAGCAGGATACCTCTTATTCTCATGACCTACTATAACCTGATCTTCAAGTACGGGGAAGAGCGCTTTGTCAGCGAGGCCGTCTCCGCCGGGCTCGACGGTCTGATTTTGCCGGACCTTCCGCCTGAGGAGGCCGGGACGCTGATGCCGCTCGCAAAGAAGGCGGGGCTTGACGCAATATTCCTGCTTGCGCCCACGAGCACCGACGAGCGGATCAGGCTGGTCAGCAGGGTTTCACAGGGTTTTATCTATTACGTATCGCTGACCGGCGTGACAGGGGCCAAAGCGGAGCTCCAGAATTCCATCCAGGAGGCCCTTCTTCGCATCAAGTCGGTTTCGGACAAACCGATAGCCGTCGGCTTCGGGATCTCCACTCCCGACCAGGCGGCCCAGGTGGCCATGTGGGGGGCGGACGGAGTCATAGTGGGGAGCGCGCTCGTGAAGGTCATCGAAGAGAACATCAATAATCCTGAGCTCGTACGCCATACGGCGGCTTTTGTAAAAGCGTTGAAACAGGGAGTGCTTGCGGGGCATGGCAATCAAAAAGGCTAAGGCATACACCAAGCGTGGTCCAAAAAAGGCCGGGCGCGTCCGCGCGGGGAAAAAGACGGTCCTGGGAACAGCCCCGCGTAACGCCGGCAAAGGGCTTGTCGAGCTGCGCGCCGAACTCAAGGCGCTCAAAAAAATGGTTCTGCTCCAGAAGGTAGAACAGAAGTTTCTGGGCAATCCAACGATCGGCCCGGCTGAAGTGGACACACTGCTCGCTGATTATCTCAGGGCAATTATCAGGCTGACCAGCTCCGCCGCGGGCTCCATTCTTTTTCTTGAAGATGAGCATCTCGTGTTCCGCGCAAGCGCGGGTCCCGGCTCCCGTAAACTCATAGGCAGAAAATTATCCGTTCATGAGGGGATTGCCGGCTGGGTTTTCCGGACCGGCAAGACATATCTCAGCGCGGACGTGACCCGCGATACGCGATGGAGCAGCGGGATCAGCGCCGAGCTTCGTTTTCCGACCCGGAATATCATGGCCGCGCCCCTTCGCACCGCCGACAGGTCGCTCGGAGTCATCGAGATCATCAACAAAAAAGGCAGGCGGCTTTTCTGCAAGGAAGATAAAGAGATGATCGAAACTCTCGCGGGACAGCTTGCTCTTGACGTCGCCTATGCCACGCTGCTGTCCGAAAGCATGCGCATGGCGCGCAGGAGAACAACGCAGATGGAACTCGCGATGGTTCTCAACTCGTCGCTGAACCAGCGCGAAGTGCGCCAGCAGGCCATCGAGGCGGTGACCAGCCTCCTCGACGCGGAAGTGGGGTCGCTGCTCCTGGTGGATGCGAAGACAAAGGACCTCTTTTTCGAGGTGGCTCTCGGCGACAAGGAAAAACAGGTCAAGCAGATGCGCCTGAAAATGGGCGAGGGCATCGCCGGATGGGTGGCTGCGAACGATCAGCCGGCGCTGATTAATGATGTGCAGAACGACCCCCGCTATTTTCGGAGGGCCCAGACCATCACCGATTTCGTGACCCGCAACATGGTGTGCGTGCCTGTGCGGGCGAAGGGCAAGGTGATCGGCGTGCTTCAGGCTATTAATAAGAAAGAGAACGGTTCTTTTCATGAGGAAGACCTGGAAAACTGCTGGACCCTCTCCAACGAGGTGGCCATAGCGCTTGAGAATGCCAACCTGTATGCGGAACTCAAGGAAACGTTCCTGAACACCGCGGAGGCGCTGGCCGCGGCGGTGGAGAAACGCGACCCCTATACGGGCGGTCACATTAAACGGGTGGTGGAGTACAGCATGGCGCTTGCGCGGCATCTGTCCGTGCCGCTGAAAGATATGGAAGACCTGAGGCTGGCCGCGGTGCTGCACGACATCGGCAAGATCGGAATCAAGGACAGCGTTCTTCTCAAACAGGCGAGACTGGATCAGGAGGAGATCGCCCATATGCGCGAACACCCGCTCGTGGGAGAGGACATTCTCGAACACATCGAGCAGATGAAAGGGGTCAGGAAGATCATGCGCGCCCACCATGAGAAATGGGATGGCACCGGGTACCCTGACCGGCTCAAAGGCGAGGATATCCCCATTCATGCGAGGATCATTGCCATTGCCGATACCTTTGATGCCATCACCACGGACCGTCCATACCGGAAGGCGGCTGACTGGAAGACCGCGGTGGAGGAGATCAGGAGATGTTCCGGACGTGATTACGATCCCGCGCTTGTTGAGGCGTTCATCCGGGCGAGTGACGCGGGTGATATCACTATTATGTTCAACCAATGATAGCGCGGAGGATGGGGATGCAATACTCCGGGCTTCAGCCCGTCAGCTGAATTTTCTTATGTGAAGTTTATATTGTTTCTCAAGAAGGGGGCGGATATGGCTGAAAATGTTCAGGCGCAGCTTTATACACGGTTCGGCAAGAAGATTCCTCCGGGCACAGTGCTCTTTCAAGAGGGTGACAAGGGCGAGGAGATGTTCATTCTCCAGTCCGGAAAGGTGAAGATCAGCAAACGGATACGCGGCGTGGAAAAGACCCTCGCGACGCTCGAAAAGGGTGAATTCTTCGGCGAGATGTCCATTCTGAACGACAAACCCCGCTCCGCTTCGGCCGAGACGATCGAAGAGTGTGAAATGCTGGTGATCGACCGAAAGACCTTTGATACGCTGCTACGGAGCAATGTGGAGATCGCGATCCGGTTCATCAAGCGGCTTGCCGACAGACTGCGGGAGGCGAACGAGCAGATGGAGGCCTTGATGATCAAGGACAACACCAGCCGGGTTGTAAGCCTCCTTGCGAAACTGGTGAAGGACCACAAAAAAGGCGGCGATTTTTCCATAACCATCGATGAACTCGCCGGAGTCGCCGGCATTGAAAACAACCAGGTCAGGATGATCGTGGAAAAGCTGGCTAACGTGCGCATTCTCGAACTGACCGGCGGGGACCGCATTAATATTGTTCGTCAGGAGCAGGTCGACCGGCTAATCCGGTATCTTGAGATGCGTGAGATATTCGGAGAGATGGAGTAAGAGCGGAACGTTAACTTGCATACCGTAAAAGGAGGATGAATGAAGGTTAAAATACTGGGTTGTTCTGGATCCGAGACAATAGGGCACAAACCGCCGGGATTCCTGGTGAACGATACGGTGATGCTGGATGCGGGCACGATAAGCGCGGCGCTCGGCATTCAAGGCCAGTCCAGGATCACCGATATATTCATCAGCCATACCCACCTTGACCATATCAAGGCGCTCCTGTTCCTCGCAGACAATATCATCGGCCGCATTCGGAAGCCGGTGAACATACGTTCGGTCCCCAAAGTCCTCGAGGCCATCAAAAAACACCTGATGAACGACCTGATATGGCCTGATTTCACGAAGATCCCGACGCCGAAAAATCCGGTGCTTGCATACAAGCCTTTTCCGGCGGGCCGGACGATATCTGTTGCCGGCCTCACTATCAAGGCGATACCCATGAACCATCCCGTCCCCGCCGTGGGGTTCCTGGTAAGCGACGGGAAAGCATCGATCATCTACAGCGCCGACACCGGTCCCAATGAGAAGCTGTGGGAGGAGGCGCGGAAGGCCAAAAATCTCAAGGCGATCATCGTCGATACGTCGTTTCCGAACAAGCTTGAGGCGATTGCCGATGCGAGCGGCCACTTCACGCCCGCGCAGCTCCACGACGATCTCTCGCGCGCGAAGCTGGGAAGCAGCGTGCCCATTTATATTTATCATGTAAAGCCGGTTTATAAGGACAGAGTTATCAAAGAACTTCGCGCACTGGGACGAAAGAACGTGAAGGTCCTGAAGGAAGGCGCGACGTACCGGTTTTAGGTTGTTTGCAAGCTTCAAGGAATCTGCGAAGTGGAGACGCAAAAAATGCTGAAAAGCATTTCCCCTATTCGCCGTTTCCCGGATCCACACTCATTTATCATGGAGAGTAAGAAAAAAAATGGCCTGGTTTAAAAAAGAGAGACCCGAGAACATTGCTCCCGAGGCCCCGGCAAAGAAGGTCAAGATACCCGAGGGGCTCTGGGTCAAGTGCGATAACTGCAAAGAGATCATTTATCGCAAAGAGGTGGAGAAGAACCTGAAGGTTTGTCCCAAGTGCGACTATCATTTTCGCATATCGGCCTCGGAGCGGCTTCCGCATCTCGTGGATGAGGGCAGCTTCATCGAGGTGGAGGACGGGCTCTCTCCCCGAGATTTTCTCGGCTTCAAGGACTATAAGGACAAGCTCAAGAGCAGCCGCAAAAAGACCGGCCTAAAGGATGCGGTCATATCCGGTGAGGCGAAAATAGGCAACAGGCCGGTGTCCATCGTCATCATGGATTTCAACTTCATGGGCGGCAGCATGGGGTCGGTTGTAGGCGAGAAAATCACGCGGGCCGTAGAGCGGGCGATTGAAAAGAAGAACCCCTTTGTCGCGGTCACCTCATCGGGAGGGGCGAGGATGCAGGAGGGCATCCTCTCGCTCATGCAGATGGCAAAGACCTCGGCAGCTATCGCCAAACTGGGTGAGGCGGGGCTTCCGTATATCGCCGTGCTTACCGATCCCACCTTCGGGGGGGTGACGGCGAGCTTCGCCATGCTGGGAGATATCATCGTAGCCGAGCCCAAGAGCCGCATTGGTTTTGCCGGGCCTGGTGTTATAGAGCAGACGATCAAACAGCAGCTCCCCCCGGGGTTTCAGAGGGCTGAATTTCTCATCGAGCACGGCATGATAGATATGATCGTCCCGCGGAGGGAGATGCGCGCCACGCTGGGCAAAGTGCTGGATTTTTTCGCCGCGTGATAGATAATAACCGATGTCATGAAGTGTTATAGCGGATTCAGGTTGTAAAAACATGATGAAGCCTTCGGATAATTTCATTCGTATCGCTTCCGTGTTTGAAGCGGCAAAGGGATTGATTGTTTTAATAACAGGCTTTGGTTTGCTCCTGTTTATTCACAAAGACCTTCACCTGGTTTCAGAACAGATTGTTCGTCATCTCCATCTTAATCCAGCCAGACACAATCCAAAGATATTTATTGATGCCATCAATCACATTACCGATGTTCAACTATTGGCGCTCGCCCTGTCCGCATTCATTTATTCCCTGGTCCGTTTGATCGAAGCCTACGGGCTGTGGTTTCATCGGCTGTGGGCCGAATGGTTTGGTTTCATGTCAGGAGGAATATACCTTCCCATCGAAATATACGAACTCTTCCGGGGAGTGACAGTGATTAAACTGACCATATTCACCGTTAACATAATTATCGTGGCGTTATTGGGAAACGCATTGTATCAATCAAGGCGACAAACATGATGATCGCGCATTTCGGCCTTGAGGCCGGCATATACGGCATCGACAATTGATCACACCTTGTCCAGTTCGGCGGTCATCCGGTGCAGTTTCTTCCACTTCCGGTATCTTCTCTCAAGTCCGGCGTTCGCTTCGCCTTTCACCAACTCGCCCTGCGCGGTCATTCTCCTGAGGTCCTCCGGCTTCCACGCTCCGTGCTGCATTCCCGCATGAAAGGCCGCGCCCAGGGCCGAGGCTTCCCCGACTGCGCAGACGCGCAGATCCGTTTTCAGGAGGTCGGCCTGGATCTGGCTGAGATAGCTGAGGGAGGACAGCCCTCCCGCGAGCACGAAGCTCTTCAGTTCGAGGCCGGTTTTTTGGACCTCCTCTTCGATGTCCTTGATGAAGAAAACGAAGCCCTCCACTATGGCCCGCACTATGTCCGCCGGGGCGCTTTCCGGCCCAAGGCCGTGGAAGGCGGACGAGATGTTTGTTTCCCAGTGCGGCGCGCCGGTGCCGTTCAGGCCGATGAAGGCTATTGTGCCGGTCGTCGCTTTCCAGCAGAGATCGTCCACTTCATCGTATTCCTTGAAGAGCCCGAGCCATGTTCTCGCCCATTCGAGGGCATCGCCCACGGCGTTTACGCTGCCTTCGAGCAGATAATGCAGTTCTTTACCAGTCGAATAATGCACCGAGGCCATCAGGCCCTGTGCAGGCACGAACGAAGCGCCTGTGTTCACCATCAGGAAACCACCCGTGCCGAAGTTGATACCCGCGTCTCCTCTTTCGATCACGCCGAGTCCGAGCATGGCCGCCTGCTGGTCGCCGAGCGTTGCGAGCAGTGGAACAGATTCGCCCGCGACCAGCATGTTTCCGTGCCCGTTCCCTGAAGGAACTATTTTCGGCAGCCGCAGGCCGGTTAATCCGAAGATTCGCAGCAACTCCTCGTCCCAGGCAAGCGTCTTGATGTTCATGAGTTGGGTGCGGGCGGCCTGAGTGTGATCGATTATGTCCTCTATGTTCCAGGTGAGCCGCCGGACCAGGAAACTGCTCAGCGACCCATATACCGCGTCCGGATGTTTATCGGCGGCGATACTGTCCCTGATCCAGCGCAGCTTTGAGGCGGAATAGTAGGGCGTAAGCGGAAGACCGGACAGCCGAAAGATATCGGGTCCCTGGTCCCTGATGCTGTCGGTGAGATCACTTCCCCGCGTATCGCGCCAACTGATGACCGGCGAGAGCGCCGCACCCGTTGCTTTGCTCCACGCAAGACAGGAGGAGCGCTGGCATGAGAGCCCGAGGCCCAGAATGCGCACGCCGGGGCCCTGTACAGCCCGGACAGATTCGTTCAGTACATCAGAAACCGAATGCAGTATTTCCCCTGAGTCCTGCTCGATGCGAACGCCGTTTCTGAGCGGCGGCGACAGGTCCTTCCGGGTCTGGAAGAGAATTTGCCCCTCCACGCTCACGACCAGGGCTTTGGTCGAACTGCTTCCCTGATCAATTCCGATGAAACAACTTGTTGGCATGAGGCCTCCGAAATTTAGGTTTATTGATCCAAGTGTATCCGCTTCCGGCGCGGCAGTCAACTTCCCGAATGATATTACTTTCATTTTGATTGTTAATCGTATAAGACATCAAGCATTTCGGGTCTTGACTAATTATGTGTTTTTGAGTAGTATGAGCCCGCAAAAATTCATTTTAGTGCAGGAGGATTATTATGGCGGAAGAAAAGAAAGAACCATGGCTCAACTATCTCGCGCTCACCACGGTGATCTTCGCCGTGTGCGCCACGCTCTCGACGCTCAAGGGCGGCGGGTACGGATCAAAGGCGATCATGTCGCAGGCGCAGGCTTCGGACCAGTGGGCCTATTACCAGGCCAAGAGCATCAAGGGATACGTCTACGATCTTCAGAAGGAGAAGTTCGAGATGGACCTGAAGGCCGCGAAGGGCGCATCCCGTTCCCTGGCCGGGGATTATCAAAATAAAATAGACGCCTACGGCGACAAGATAAAGAAGTACGAAGAGGAAAAGGCCGAGATCAAGAAAAAGGCGGAAGACCTTGAGGCCATACGAAACGATGCGCAGAAACATTCCGGGCCCTTCGGCCTGGCGGCAATGTTTCTTCAGATCGCCATTTTGCTGTCGTCCATTGCGGCTTTGATGAAAAGGAAGCTGTTCTGGTACCTCGGGATGGCCGGCGGGTGTCTCGGGCTGGTGTATTTCTTCAATGGTTTTTTCCTCTTCATGAGGTAGAATCTTTTTGTGAACAAGAGGACAAGGAGAAGAGAGATGAGGCGCTTCACATGGCGGATATACCTTGGCGCGGCGCTGGTGGCGATGTCGGCCCTTCTGTATGTCGCGCAGATCGCCATCTTTCATGCGGAGCGCGACACATTCTTTTACCTGTTCCAGGACCTCGCCTTTATTCCCATCCAGGTGCTCCTCGTCACGCTGGTCCTGAGCCGGCTGTTGACTGTCCGGGAAAAGCTCTCCATGCTGAACAAACTGAACATGGTCATCGGCGTGTTCTTCAGCGAGGTGGGGACCCCGCTTGTCAAGTCCCTGGCTGCTTTTGATGGGAATGCGGAAAAGATAAGGGCTGAGCTTCAGGTGAACGGCGAGTGGTCGGACCAGCGGTTTGCCTCGGTCATCAGGAGGGCCAGGGACTTCGATTACCAGGTGTATCATACAACGAGCGATTTAAAGACGCTCAGAACCTTCTTGATGGCGAAAAGGAATTTTCTTCTCGGTCTGCTTGAGAACCCGAACCTGCTTGAGCACGAGGCTTTCACCGAGCTTCTCTGGGCGGTGTTCCACTTGACCGAGGAACTGGCCGTGCGGGAGGAGTTGCAACAGCTTACCGAGGCGGACGGCAACCACATCGCGCGCGACATCAGGCGGGCGTATACCATCCTTATCATCGAGTGGCTGTCTTACATGAAGCATCTCAAGAACGATTATCCCTACCTTTTTTCCTTTGCCGTACGAACGAACCCTTTTAACCCCGATGCGTCGCCGGTGGTGAAATAATCGCCGCGGATGTCTATTTTTTAAATTCTATTTTATCGCCCTTTGCCATGCTGTCGATGCTCTTGCGCACGACAGCGGTGGAAGTGCGGTCCTTTACGAGGAACACCTGCAACTCGCCGATTACCTTCCGGGGGAAGGTAGGCATTGAGGGGTCGGTATACACGATAAAACGATCTCCCGGCTCGACTCCGTCCACGCTTCCCTTGTCCAGGTAAACGATGTCCAGCTGTGAGTTGAGTGAGCGGGAGTCCACCACTTCGAGAATATATCCCGACAGGTCCCTGGTTTTCTTCCGGGATTCGTCATAGACGAGCACCGGCTCCTGGTAAGGCGTCAGCAGGCTCCCCTTTTCAATTGCGTCGAACGAAAGTGAGATTCTGCCGGTCAGCGTATCGGGAGAGTCTTTGGCGATTATTTTGAGGATGCCGAGCACCTTGACGAGCCTGCCGTATTCCTGGCCTGTTATGGGATGGTTGATCTTTTTGAGCTGCTGGTAAATGAGAAATTTGTCGCCGATGTTCGTGGTTTCCCGCGCGTGAATGTCGACATACACGATATCGTCATATCCCATGATGGATTTGTGCTCTTCGGAAGCCACGATCATATCGCCGGTTTCGACATCGTTCACGAAGCCGGCATTCAGCATGGAATATTTGTCCATTACGGGGACCGGCGCCTCTTCGGGCAGAACCAGCAGACTGCCCTGCGTTCCCACCGCTTCCGCTGCGGTCGGTTGGGCGCGTCCGCGCCGCACGGGCGGCGTGGCCGGCCCTTCACTCAGCTCTTCCTCGGAAAGGGCCGCTTCGGAAGGTTCTTTTGCCGCGACTTCTTTTTCGACGGTTGTTTTTTCAGCTGACGCCTGCGCAGCCATTGCCCGCTCGACCGGCGCGAGGCTCGGGATCGTGAGCCTGCCGCCGGGGTAGATCAGATCCGGGTTGGTTATGGACGGGTTCGCCTTCCAGAGGATTGGCCACAGAAAGGGGTCCCTCAGAAAATTATTCGCAATGTCCCAGAGCGTATCGCCCTGCCTGATGAGGTATTTGCCGGATTCTTCCGTTGCCGTGGTTTTCACGGGCTCCCCAACCGTTTTACCCTGATCAGGAACAATCACCTCTCCCGCTCCCCCCTGGACGGTCTGCGGCGCAGGCGCTGTTTTTTTCTGTTCAGCCTCCGCAGGCGTATTTCGCCCCTGATTGACCGGCTGCTCCCCTTGCATCTCAGGCTTCAGCGTACTCGTTGCTTCCGTTGTTTCCTGAGAACGGGCGAAGGAGGGGAACAGCATCATAAGACCGGCCAGGCATAATGCATGAATCAGGGATCGAGACAGCATGGTCATTCCTGCCTCCTGATTTTTTTCTTTGTTTTCCTTGCCGGTTTTTTCTTGACGACCGGCGCCGGTTTCTTTTCAGGCTGACTCTGAATGGTAGGCGTCGGCCTGGATTCCGGCTGCGGTTGAATCGCGACAGGCCTGCGGGCCTGTTTCTCTTCAAGCTCCTTGACCTTTCCCGTGAGCGCCTCGATGGTGGCGTTTGATTCCTCGAGCTTGACGCTGGTGTCCGCCTGGATTTTCTGGAGCGCAAGGAGCTGTTTCTGGAGAGTGCTGAGCTGTTCCTTGAGCGGATCGGGCGGCGGCGGTGGTTGAATCGGCGCGCAGGCCGCGAGAAGGAACAGGATTGGAATCATGGTGAGAATCCTGGTGGAATATTGCATAGATCGACGGACCCCCTTGGAGTATTTGGAGTATGATGATGGCCGCATTTTCACGCGGTTCAACCGGTCGTTGTTCACGTCCCTGCGCGCGCGACGCAAGGGAGCGATTTTTCACTAAGATAGCCGAGAAACCTCTTGTTTGTCAAGAGAATTCATAAAACCATGCCTTGCTTTTGGCGGAGGTTTTTGGTATTCTGCCGTTACCATGATGACCGAGAGGAAAGAGGGTCAGACGGGACTGAGAGGAGTGCTCTATCTCTTCGGCGTCCTGGTCCTGACGGCGCTTGCCGTCGAGCTCCAGCTGAAGTTCCGCGGCTTTGAAGGACCGCTGTCGGACTATATCCTCATCATCTTCCTGATCATAGCGAACTTTCTGCTTCTTGCCGCGGTCATCTTCATGATCGTCAAGAGTCTCTGGAAGCTGTCGGTCGAAAGAAAGCAGCGCGTACTAGGGGCCCGATTCAGGAGCAAACTCGTCGCCGCCTTCGTGGGTCTGTCTTTCATTCCGCCCGTTCTCCTGTTCCTCATCGGCAGCGGCATGTTCACGAGCAGCATTGAGCGGCTCTTCAGCCTCAAGGTGCAGAATTCGCTTCACGCCTCGGTTTCCGTGGCCCAGGCTTATTACGACCGGCTCCGGGACCAGGCCTTTGTGTTCGGCAGGCAGCTCGGAAAGCAGATCTCCGAGGAGCGGGTCCTTCGAGAGCCCGGGGAAAAGACGCTCAAGGAATATCTGGGCGGGAAAGCAACTGAGTATGGTCTGGGCGCGGTGGAACTCTTTACCTCGCCCCGCGACCGGGCCGTCGTTGTTGTTACCCCGCAGTTTCCGCGCAAGACCTTCACCGCGACGTCGCTGGACCTGGTAAGCAGGGCGTTCGGAGCGGAGGACGCGGCCGAAGTGACGGACCTGGGAAAGAAGGGCGAGATCGTTCGGGCAGTGGTCCCGATTTTTGCAACGTCCGGGGATAAACGGGTCCTGGAGGCGATCTCCGTGAGCTATTACGTTCCCCAGAGCCTTTCCGCCAAGAACGAGGAAATCCGCGCGGGGTATGCGCAATACCGGTCTTCGCTCCGGGGCAAAGAGCCGATCAAGCTCTCCTACCGCCTCTCCTTTCTCACGGTCACCCTCGCGCTCCTTCTGGCCGCGATCTGGGTGGCGCTCCGGCTGGCCGCGGGCATCACGGTCCCGATCAAAAAACTGGCCGAGGGCACGGCGGCGGTCGCCGCGGGACGATTCGATTACCATATCGATGAAACAACCGGGGATGAGGTGGGGGTGCTGATCGATTCCTTCAACAAAATGACCGCCGACCTGAAACACTCGCGCGAACAGCTTGAGTTGGAGGTGGCCAACAAGCAGACCATTCTTTCGAATATTCAGACGCTTCTCTCGAACATCGATACCGGCGTGGTTTCCATAGACCGGAACGGCAGGATAACTACCATCAATCCCGCGGCCTCCGGCATTCTCGGCGTGCAAGAGCGCGAGGCGCTGGGAAAGCGGTATGATGAGGTCTTCGGGTTCATCGAGCTCGACCCGATCCGCGACTTGTTCCGAAGGCTTGAGCAGGGCCAGGGGAGGGCCGAGGAGGAGATGACCCTCAGCGTGCGAGGACGGATTCTGACTCTCCGGCTGCGCGTGTCCACGCTCAGTGACAGCGGCGGCACGCCCATTGGATCCGCCATCACCTTCGACGATCTTACGGAGCTGCTTCGCGCCAAGAAGGCGGAAACCTGGCAGGGAGTGGCCAGGAGGATCGCGCATGAGTTCAAAAACCCACTGACGCCGATCAAGCTTTCCGCCGAGCGGCTGAGAAAGAAGCACGCGGAAGGGGCCCCGGATTTCGATACGGTTTTTGACGAGTGCAGCAGGACCATCGTGCAGGAGGCCGACGGGCTGCGGCGGCTTGTAGATGAGTTCGCGAACTTCGCCCGCATGCCGGTATCGAACCCCCGGCCGCAGCCGCTCCTGCCCATTCTGGAGAGCGTGATTCAGCTGTATAACGGCGCCCACAGGGACATCGAATTCGTGAAGGAGTTCGCCGTTGATCTGCCCGAGGTGATGATCGATACCGAGCAGATAAAGCGCGTTTTCATCAACCTGTTCGAGAATGCGGTGGAGGCCATGGATCGGAAAGGCAGGATCTGGGTGACCGTGCACATGAATCCGGACGGCAGGGCGCGGATCGAGGTTGCGGACGAGGGTCAGGGCATAGCCGCCGGGGACGCGCACCGTGTATTTGAGCCGGACTTCTCCCGGAAGCGCAGGGACGGCGGCCTGGGGCTTGCCATCGTGGACCGGATTATCACGGAACACAACGGCGCCATCCACGCCGAGGCGAACCAGCCCCGGGGAGCGCGGTTTATCATGGAACTGCCGGTGGCGCTTAAGCGTGAGGAATCCGGAGTTCATAGTTCGTAACTACTCAGGTCAGCCACTTCGCTTCGACGCAAGGCGCGCCAGTATGTTGATACGTCGGAATGACGTCAGTACCCGTACTCGCAACGCTTTCGCTTCGCACGCGTTGTTTTGGCTGAAATGGCGCTATCATGACGGTCGCAGCGCGCTTTTTTGCGTCTGCGCTCAGCGGCAGACCTGAATAGTTACCATAGTTCACGGTTTAGTTGTGTATTAAATCACAGGAGGTTTTCTATTTTGGATACGGCATCAACGATATTGGTAAGTATTTTCGCGTTCTATCTGCTGCTGAAAGTCATCGGGGCGCTCAGCCGGATCGGGATCAAACAGGTTTCCGCAAAAGAGCTTGACCAGAAAAAAGGCATGATGCTTCTGGATGTTCGCACGGACAAGGAATACGGCCAGGGACACATCCCCGGCGCGGTGCACGTCCCCCTCTCGGAAATAGGCGATAAAATCAAGAAACTTAAAAAGGACAAGGACCTTGTGGTATATTGCCAGAGCGGCAACCGGAGCATCTGGGCCATCAAGCGGCTGATGGGCATGGGATACACGAATCTTTACAACCTGAAGGGCGGGTACAGTGCCTGGAAAAGAACTCATCGCTGATCTGAAAAAAGACTATCGCGCGAAAAAGCCGCTGATAATCAAAAGACTCGCTGAATTCAGGGCTGTCTACGATCAGGGCGACGAGGCGATCTTCGAGGAACTCTGCTTCTGCATCCTTACCGCGGGCAGCAGCGCCAGGATGGGTATGCGCACGATCGAAGCGCTCAGGGACATCATCCATACCGCGGGCGAAAAGGAACTTCAGCAACGTGCGAAGGCGCACAGTGTCAGGTTCTGGCGCCTCCGTCCCTCATACATCGTACACACACGCGAGTGCCTCAGGGACGCCTGCGGGCTGCGGCTCAGGGAGTTCATAGAGTCTTTTAACGATCCTGCCGCGCTTCGCGATTTTTTCGCGAAGAACAGGGACATCAAGGGGCTCGGCTACAAGGAGGCCAGCCATTTTCTCCGGAACATAGGTTTTCGCGGCTACGCCATCCTCGACAAACATATTCTGAACAGCCTCGGCGAACTGGGTGTGATCGGCAAGGACGTGCGTCCTCCCTTCACGCGTGACCGGTATCTTGAGATCGAGAAGCGGCTCGGCCGGTTCGCCAAGGAGCTCGGAATAGACATGGACCACCTGGATCTGCTCCTGTGGTCGCGGAAGACAGGGGAGATATTAAAGTGATGCGGACGATGGATCAGCAGAGAGGTCAAACATGAGCGACAAAGGACTCAGAAAAGCGGTGCTTGTCGGAGCAATCCTGGGAGCGCTAACAAGCCTGGGCGCGGCACTGTCCATGGACGTGCTGTTTTCGGACTCGCTCCAGGGGACCTGGCGGGATGCCGCGACCAAGGATGTTACCAGAATGTTCGGCCCGGCCTGCGGCAGCAATGCCTTTGCCGTAACGCTGGTACTCGTATTAGTAATGGGTTTTCTGGCCGCTTTCGGCGCGGTTCTCGGCGCCGCGGCAGGCCTGTTCGCGAACAGGTTCTTTAAATTTGTCCTGAAATAGAGGCAGCTATGCAGGGCAAGGGTAGCGCCCCCATTTATTGGGGGCGAACGACCGTCGGGGATGAACCCCTACGCTACAATTGTCTGTGAGTTTTTTTTGAGAGCGATCACGCGCAATAAGGGGATTCGTGAATGCTGTTCAGCATCGTCAAGCGTTCGTTCATAAACCAGAAAAAAGCCATGGCAGTAATGATCGTCTCGGTGGCGGTGGGCACGGCGATCGCCGCGTCCCTTCTTTCACTTTCCTTCGACATCTCATCCAAAGTATCCAGGGAACTAAGATCGTTCGGCGCGAATATCGTTATCCAGCCGAAGGTAATAGGACTCGCCGGAGTGAGCGGCCAGAAACGATATCTGCGGGAAGAGGATGTTGTGAAGGCCAAGACCATTTTCTGGCGGCATAATATCCTCGGCGTCGCGCCGGTCCTGACCGTGCGGGACGAAAACCTCAATGTGACGCTGCTCGGGACATGGTACCGGAAGAACATCCCCCTGCCCGGAGAAAAGAAAGGGTTCGAAACCGGCGTCGCCACTGTGATGCCGTGGTGGTCAATAGAAGGGCAATGGCCGGAAGCGGAGAACGAAGTCCTTGCCGGGACGGGTTTCGCGCGGAAACGAGGTCTCAACCCCGATGACACGGTCGTGATCAGGGGGAGGGTATTCAGGATCTCCGGCCTTCTGAATACGGGAGGAAAAGAGGACGAAATGCTTGTGGGCGAGCTGGCCACAATTCAGAAGCTGACGGGCATGGAGGGCAGGATATCACAGATCTTCGTGAGCGCGCTCACCACGCCGATGGACGACTTCGCGTACAAGGACCCGCAGGCCATGACCAGAAAAGAGTATGAGAAGTGGTATTGCACCGGCTACGTGACCTCCATAGCAAAGCAGCTCGAGGAAGTGTTCAGCGGATCGCTTGCGAGGCCCATCTGGCCGGTGGCCGAGACCGAGGGAAAGGTGTTGAACCGTCTTGAACTTCTGATTGCTCTGTTGACCGTTGTGTCGCTCCTTGCCGCCGCCCTCGGCGTGTCCACAACCATGATCATGAGCCTTCTGCGGCGGACCGACGAGGTGGCCCTCATGAAGGCCATCGGCGCTGACAGCCTCAGGACCGTCACTATTTTTCTGACCGAGGCGATGATCATCGGGATCGCGGGCGGGACCATCGGCTATCTCCTGTCGCTCGGCATATCCGGCTACCTCGGATACCAGGTGTTCGGCACGGCGCTCCGGCAGAAGGGGATACTGCTGCCTGTCAGCATGGGAGTGTCTGTTCTTATTTCCGTCATCGGAGCATATCTGCCGATACGGAGGGCGCTCATGATCCGACCGGCGGTCGTGCTGAAAGGCGGGCATTAATAATATGTCAAACGAATGGTTCCTGTATTTTCTCAAAAAGTCCGTTTCCCAGCGGAAAGGCCGGTTTATTATTTCGGCCGCGGCTGTGATGCTGACGGTCACCGTTGTTACGGCGCTCGCGAGCCTCTCCCTGGGCGTCCGGGACAAACTCGGCGTCGAACTCAAGCAATACGGCGCGAACATGATAGTTGCGGGGAAATCGGGCAGCCCGATCGACGCACTTGTTGCGGAGGAAATAAAAACACTCTCTCCCGACATCAAGGGCGCCGCATGCCAGCTTTACGGCACAATGACGCTCAAGGGGGGGGTGGTCGAGGTCATGGGCACGGAGCCGGGCGCCATGTCGGGCTATCGTATCCGGGGAACGCTCCCCCGGGCCCCGGACGAATTGATGGTCGGCGTCAATGTGAAGGACGTATTCAAGATAAAGCAGGGCGACCTGATAAGGTTCGCCGGCGGGGCCGTGGAATTCCGGGTCACCGCCCTGTTCGAGAAGGGCTCTGATGAGGACGGCTTCATCGTGCTTCCGCTCGACGGCGCTCAAAAGCTCCTAAAGGTCTCCGGCGTCAGCGCAATTCTACTGAATTCCGACTCCCGGCGACTGAAGGAAGTGGAGGACCTGATTCATCTGCGCTATCCCGCTCTCGAGGTCAAGACGCTCAGGCAGGTAGCTGTTGCGGAAGAACGGGTGCTCGGCAGGATACAGCTGCTGATGCTCATCGTCACGGTGGTGGTGCTTTTTTCCTCGGTAATCGCGCTCGGCAGCACCATGGGCGCGAATGTTATCGAGCGGCTGGAGGAAATCGGCCTCATGAAAGCGATCGGCGCCACGCGCGGGGACATCCGGAGATTTTTTATGTCGGAAGCCGCTTTTTCCGGGCTCCTCGGCGCGTTGTCGGGATACCTTTTGGGGACTGTCGCGGCCGAGGCTGTGTCTAAAACCGCATTCGGGTCTTTTATCCCGATGAATATCCTTGTTGCCCCGCTCTCCGTGCTCCTGGGGGTGTTTATCGCGGTTCTTGCGACATTTCTGCCGGTTAAGGACGCCATGAAGGTTGTTCCGGCGCGGATTCTGCGGGGCGAATAAAGGCGTCGTTCCATAATTTTCTCTTAAGGAATTACCGAATGGCCATCATAGAGATTCAAGACCTTTCAAAGCACTACGATACCGCCGCCGCGCTCAGGGGAGTGAACTGCGAGATCGAGCTCGGCGAGTGGGTGAGCATCGTCGGGCCGTCGGGTTCCGGTAAGAGCACGCTCCTGAACATCCTGGGCGGGCTCGATCATCCGAGCGAGGGAAAAATCTCAGTCAACGGGACCGACATCAACACCCTGAGCGAGGATGCATTGGCGCGGTTCAGGCGGGAAACAATGGGGTTTGTGTTCCAGCAGTCGCACCTCATTCCGTATCTCACCGCCGCGGAGAACGTCATGCTTGCCCAGTATTTCCACAGCATTCCCGACAGGGCCGAGGCAGAGGAGGCCCTCGGCCGGGTGGGGCTCGGTCATCGCCTGGGCCACCGGCCATCGCAGCTCTCGGGCGGTGAGCGGCAGCGCGTCTGCATCGCGCGGGCGCTGATCAACAACCCGTCGCTGCTGCTCGCGGACGAGCCCACGGGAAACCTGGACCGGGAGAACACCAGGAACATTCTCGAACTCCTGAAGGAGCTTCACAAGCAGGAGCGGTTCACCATCGTGGTCGTTACTCATGACCCCTTCGTATCACAGTGGGCCGGGAGGGTCCTCTCCATGGAGGACGGAAGGATAATCAGGGATGAACCAGTTCGTCCGTGAAGCGCTTTTCATCGGCCTCAAGGAGGGCGTGAAGATATCGCTCTGTCTGTTTCTGGCGCTTTCCTTCCTCCGAAATGTCCGTCGCGAAGAACTCAGGCAACCCCTGTTCGCGGGCCTCGCTCTGGTGTTTCTCGCCTCCTTTGCGGCCATGAGCCTGCCGGTCACGCTCGAGGTCAGGTCCGACGTCGTTAAAATGATCGGATATGTCTTCGGTCTGTTTTATCTGCTCTCCCTCGCCGCGTTGTTCCACACCACGGGGACCGACCTGCTCGGTCCCTTCAAACAGGCGCTCGCGAAAAGGACTCTTTTAGTTCCGCTCACCTTTCTGCTCACGGTTCTATATTTCCTTCCCGACATGGCAGGCTCCTCGCTCTATCTCGCGGACGCATTTTCAATGTCCGGCGTCCGGCTCCCGGTTTTCCTGGCTGCCGGCGCGGGTTTTCTCGCGGCGCTCGCCCTGGCATATTATTTCGGCAGGAAGGCGGGAGTGGACGCGGCGAAAACCTTCGGAAACCCCCAGATATTCCTCTTTCTGGCGCTGGTCAAATTGTTTTCGGGCGGGGTGCGGGGTTTTGCCGAGTTGTCGCTTATCCCCTCGGTGCAGGAGGGGCTCAAGAAACTCATCCACGACATTGTGCACCAGGTTTTCATCATGCTGCTGCTCCCTGATCACCCGGTCCTCACGATCACTGCGTGGAATTTTATCGGCGTACTGTTCGGGAACACCGCGGGTCTGTGGCTGTCGCTTCTCATCATGACGATTCCGCTCGTTCTTTTCATCAAGAAGCATTTTACCGAAGAGATAATAGTGCCCACGCGCATCACGCCCACGGCCGACAGGAGAATATTCATCAAAGCCATTCGCGACCAGCGCGTGCTCAAGTCTCTTCCTGTTTTCGTGTTCCTGATTTTTATCGCGGGCATCTGGTTCTCGGAGCGAGGAGAAAACGCCGGCAGCCTTTATCTTCCCGAACCCGCGCCGCTTTCTGCCGAGGGCGGTCTGGTGAATATCCCTATTCACGGTCCAGCTGAAGACTTGTTAGACGGAGGGCTCCATAAGTTCTCCATAACAGTGGACAATGAGGCCCTCCGGCTGCTTATCATGAAGAAAGGGGACGGCAGCCTCGCGGTATGCCTGGATGCCTGCGAAGTCTGCCCTCCCGAGGGGTATGGACAGGGGCGGGAGCACGTGGTCTGTCTCTACTGCAGGACGCCGATCCCGATCGATACGCTCGGCAAGCCCGGCGGATGCAATCCGATCCCCGTGAAGTCCATGGTCAATGATAAGGAAGTGCGGATCGAGGTCGCGGAGCTGGCGGAAAAGTGGGCCATGGTCAAGAAGGGAAAGGCGGGGGAGGAGGCGGGAAAATGATTAAGTTCGGAGCTGTCCTCGCTTTTTTGAGATCAAAGACGCTCACGGTCTGGCTCGTCGGCATCTTTCTTATCAATTATATATCCGTGGCCGTATGGTCAAAGGAGGCCTTCGCTACTCTGGTCTCCAATCTTTCGACGAACAACCTGTTCCGCGGCCTGTATATATTATTCTTTCTGAATGTATCGTTCAGGACAATTCGGGCGCTTCGGGACCTTCTGCCGCATCGGCTTGCCTTTGTTCTGAGACTGCCGCTCTACGCCGGCTTCCTGATCTTTCTTTTCTCGTTCTTCATGAGCCTGAATTTCCGGCAACAGGATCAGGTTGTCCTGGGCGAGGGGCACATGATGAAACTCCCGTGGGAAAACTCGGCCTTCCGCGCCTCCAGCCTCGTTCCCGCATTCAAGAAAAGGGCGCTCAGGACCGATGATTCCGCGATTTTCGATTATGAGCCCGGGGTCACTCTCGAGGACAAGGACGGCATCAGATATGCGGTCAAGGCCTTTCCGCCGATGCTGGTGCACTCCTCGTTCATGCACGTGCTGAACTTCGGGCTCGCGCCGTCCGTGGAGCTGCGGCGGAACAATGAGGTGGTTTCCCAGGGCCAGTTGGCCCTGCGGCTCACGCCCTTCGGCAAGGCCGACTCATTCGAGATGAGCCCGTACCCTTATACGTTCTCTCTCAGTATTCAGCCGAACCGCATCATAAAAAAAGGGAAGGAATCCGCCAGGGATTATGACCTTGCCAGGCCTCTGTACCAGGTGGAAATCTCAAAGGGCGAAACGATAATAGCCCGGGCCGAAACAGATACGGCCATATCCTTCGACGGGAACATGTCTCTTCGCTTCTTCCCCCCAGGGGACTGGGTCCTGCTTGAGGTCGCCCGCGATCCGTTCCTTGTCGGTTTTGTCGCGGGACTTCTGCTGCTTGTTTTTGGCGCGGTCCTGTATCCGTTTTCTTTTCTGGGGGGCTAGCATTCATCGTCTGAGAGGGAACAAAGGATGACTATTCCAAGGAGGTGCTGTATGCTGAAATACGTAATGAGCGTTTTCGTGATCGCAATGTGTTGGACCATGACGTCGATACCCGCGGCTGCCGCGGACGAGGCGAAGTATGAACTGAAAGCCCTTGCCGCAACGATCAAGGATGTTCTCGCGGAACAGACCGGCAAACGGGTGATCGTGCGGCTCGAATCCGGGGAGAACCTGGAAGGGACGGTGACCAGGGTGGGGGACAGCGTCGTGCATATTGCGAAGGTATCCGGCAGGGACTTTTACGACGCCGTGGTGCGCATCGACCGAATCAGCGCGGTGCTCTTCAAGGTGCGGGGAAACTGATGAGGCACTCCGCGACCACAATTAAGCTTCGCGGATGCAAAAAAGAAAGGCCCTGAACAAGTCAGGGCCTTTCCAGGTTTATTCACGCCTATTTTGCGGGAACTACCCGCACTGAATCCGATCCTTTAATTGGAACCCCACTGGAGGTTTTGCCTGTAAGGTAGGCGGTAACGTCTCCGTCGGTAAGCTGCAGCGCTTCGGTGTTGATATGGACGACAATATCCATCAAGCCGTCGCCGTTAACATCCTGCAGCGAGCTCTGCAGCACGCCGTTTGCCTTGATCGCAACGCTCGCTCCCGCGAGGTTTACCGTCGATGGGTCGATCGTGGTCGCGTCAAAATCAGCTGTGCTGAAAATCGCAACAGGAACCGTGCCGTTGGACCCCAGGTTTATGCTGTTCGGATAGCTGCCCGGTTTTATGTCGATGGAAACGGATATAAACGTCATTTTCTGGAAGAACGTGCCGTTTGCGCCGGCCTGCGCGTAAATCCCGCCCACGCCGCCGGTCACTGAAGCATTGCCGGAGTTGCTAAGGCTGCCGTAGAAAAGCTTGATTCTTCCTCCGCTTCCGCCGCCTCCGCCGTCATCCTGGCCACATACTCCCGGAGTGATGCACTTCGTCGTGCCGCCTCCGCCTCCGTTGGCTTTTAAGCTCCCGGAGTTGACCATCGTTCCGGCCACTAAAAGTATGCCGCCGCCCGCGCCGCCTCCGGTGGAATCGTTATACGCTATTTCACCCTCGTCGCCGTTTGCGCTTATGGCGCCTGCATTATTAATCGAATTCGCCTCTATCCATATGGCGCCTCCACCGTTGCCGCCTGATCCACCGTTCGGAATATAATCGGCCCAGCCTGAGGCGCCCCCCGCGGAACCCATTTCAATGTCCATGGTGTCAGCGGCCCCATAGGGTAAGCCACCGAGCCCGTCAATGCCCCAACCACCGTCGAAAACGCCATATCCGCCCTGACCGCCGTAAGCGCCTCCGCCTCCGCCATCGCCAACGCCCGCTATTCCGCTCCCGGGACCTTCACCGTTTCCGTTAAATACACCCCTGTACCCCTTGCTGTCGGCAGAGATAGAGGAGAAAGCGTCGATAACGACTGTTTTGGCCTTCAACTTCAATGAACCGCCGGCCGCGCCGTCATACGGCGCTACAATCAATTGTCCACCGTTTATGATGCTGACGCTGTCAAAAACATATTCGCCCGAGAGCGTCTGGGTGGTTGCATCAACCACCAAATCAGCGGCACTTGAAAAAGAGAGGCAGCAAAAAAACAAGGCTGCCGATAAAACTGAAATCCGTGTGATGCTGTTTCTCGTTCCCAACATGATTTGTTTCCTCCCTGATGATTTGAATTTCGTGACTCTTCTTAACCTGCTGATGAATGTCGCTTTTCCTGATCGCGTCCTCTCAGTAAATGTCGCCTCCTTCCCGACGTTATGATAAAGCGGCGCGAAAACTTAAAATCACTATCGAATGGTGTTTCTTTATATCATATGCGGGCATGAATATCCAGTATTTATCTCTTTTTTGACAGGGTATTTTATGGTGATAATAATTGTAATTTGAACTCAGAAGATTGCGGTAGGTGGCATAGTTTGCGGCTTTTAGCAGAAGAATGAGGTAAAGTGCAATGCCGGGGTATTTTTCGGGTATGGTCTACGCGAAAAAAACATACTGAGACGAACGCATCTTTGGGAGCAGCGACCCTGTGACTGCCGTTCCATCCAAGGGTAACCGATGTCCTGACATTTGACAGCTGAGTAAAATAAGCATAAAATCCTTAATGTCCATGAACTTAAAATCATTTACATCAGCCTTCTTCGTGAGAGCGGCCGGAGCGATTGTCTTAACCGTCATCTTTGCCTCTGTGTCCTTTTTGCGAAATAATATATGGTCCGATGAGGTTACGCTGTGGCGCGATGCGGCTTATAAGTCCCCTCAAAAGGCAAGATCATATGTAAACATCGGCGCCGCATTAATTAAAGCGGGCAAAAACCAGGAGGCGTTGGAGCCTCTGAAAAAAAGTATCAGCATCGAACCTGCCAAATACGAGGCGTACAGGGGCCTCGGGAGCGCTTATATTAATCTTGGACGATTCGTTGAAGCCGCTGCAGCCCTGAGTACGGCTGTTCAGTTCAAAAGCAACAGCGCGGAAACTTACAATGATCTGGGTGTCGTCCTGGTAATGCTGGGAAATCATGCGGGGGCGGTCGAAGCATTCAAAAAGGCGCTAAGCGTTGACCCTTCATATGCGGAAGCGAACGCTAATCTGGCGAATGAATATCGAGTTGTCGGCCTGCCTGTACGAAATGCATCCTCTTTCCCGCGAGGGAAGTGAAGGTTCGTAAGGGAAGGGTCGGGGTGAGGGGGAGAAGTCGGGTTACATTGCAATCAACCCGGCCTTCGTGACCATGAGCCGCAAAGAATGTCAATCCCAAAAACTGCCGTTAGTCTCATATTTGACAAGATTCGAGAAGCGACCCTCGATGGTTCCATCTATGGATTGAGCTTCATAAGCTTTCGGGTAACGTCGGGAACTTCGTTGATAAACAGCTTTTTGACCTGCGGCCAGCTCGCTTTAAAGTAGAGTTTCGGGAGGGGGTCGTTCTCAGCGTCGGCGAAATACGTCATGCTTTTCAAAATGTGATGAAAGTCATGGGCCACAGATGGATATTGTGTTTTAAGGCGTATAATGATCTTCTCAAGAGGTTCGATATTCCTGATGCACCAATATAAATCAATAAAATCACGCTTTCTGCCGCGCTGGCTGATGGCAATGACTTTCATGACCGCAATATCCATCGGCTGAAGAACGCGGACCGCGCCATATCTGACCGGCGGAAGCGATGGTTCAAAGAGAGGATATGAAAGAAAGCTCACTTTCGCCTGAAAAAGCTCACCGTAAACAGTGCCTTCTTCAAGGTTTGTTGTTTTCCAATTTGTCTTAAAATGCCTGAGCAGAGAAGGCGCGTGAAAATTGCTCTTGGAGGTAAAGAAATCGAGGTCAACTGAGCTGCGATGGCCGGCTTGCAGAGCAAGTGCTGTTCCGCCTGCAAGATACCATGCTGACTTCTTCATCCAGCTTTGGGCCGACAAAAAACCAAGCGCTTTATTTGTTGGAGGCGGTAGGACCTTTATTTGCCAGGCTATCTGTTTTTTAGAAGGAGCGTCCATAAACTCCTTGTTTTCGGACTGAGCACGCGGGAATTTTTTACGACCTTTTTCAGCAGGGTGGGTTGATACGATTGCCAGACCCAGCGCACCTCCTTATCTCTTCCGAATTCCAAAACCCGTTCGATGATATATATTGAATTCTTTTTAGTATTTATCGTTTTGGGGTCAACATCCCAGAAAAGAGAGCTTCGCAGTCGGAAGGCATCCGGTGTCGGTCTGATTTTACTGTTTCTCATATAAGGATATTAACACAAAATCAAGTATATTGGAATTCAAAACTCACGTGCAAGCATCTACTCCCGCTGTTGCTATTTGATATATTCCTCGACAGCGAATCGTAATTCAATATAATAGACCCATGCCACGCCAAGCCCGCCTTGATGTTCCCGGCGCCCTGCATCACATCATGGTTCGGGGCAACGACAAAACAGACATTTTCAGGGACGATCAGGACAGGCGCCTTTTCAAAAGCGGCAAGGACGGCATATCCGGCGTCATGCGAAAACTTCTCACCTGGTACGCACAGTACTACAATAGACGCCACAAGCGGAGGTCTTATCCGAAGTCAGGGTGGGTGGTCGCAGGTGCTCTCCATGAGAAGGCGAGGGCAGGCGGAAGATTTCGATCAGCGAATTCTTGGAGGAGGAGAATTTGTCAACCAGATACTGAAAGAAGCGGAAGAGAGGCAACTACGCCAGCTGAAACACCAACGGTCGGGAAAAACCATCCAGAAGATCATCGGCGAGGAGTGCCGCAGAAGCGGGATCAATCCGCTTGAACTGCGGGGCGGCGGCAAACGCCGTGAGGTAAGCGAAACAAGAGCGACTATTGCCATGCGTGGCAGAGAGGAGTTGGGTTTGTCAGCAGCCGCAATAGCCAGGCATGTTGGAGTCAGTACGTCGGCAATAACGAAGGCCCTTGAACGAATGAAATAAGCTGTTGGACGTAAAGTATCAAATAGCAACAACGTTATATATGGGTAGAGCATGAGTATGCTGAGGTGCCTTCATATGATTATCAGACTTAATTATTGAGACGTTGACACACTCTCAACTTTCCATTTCTACTGTGATTATCTCGCTCAATTGTCAGTCCTCTTCGCATCGAATGACCCGGCTGTTTACTTCGTTAGAGAACCCCTGCCCGGTCTCTTGTCCCTTCAAAAACCCCTTGCAATCTATCATCTCATAGTCTATATTATGTGTATAGACTAATCGGAGGCGCCTTATGAAAACCGCAAAACTATTCCAAAACGGGCAAAGCCAGGCAGTTCGCTTACCGAAGGAATTCCGTTTCGAGGACGATCAGGTGTTTATTAAAAAATCAGGAAACAGCGTGGTGCTGATCCCGACAAAGAACTCATGGGACACATTGATTCACAGCCTGGATAAATTCTCGGATGATTTCATGGTTGAAAGGAAGCAGCCGAAGGTGCAAAAACGGGAGGACTTTTGATGAAGTATATGCTCGATACGAATATCTGCATTTACCTTATCAAACAAAATCCCGCCAAAGTGCTTAAACACTTCAAAACTCATGCTATCGGGGATATCGGTATATCTTCCATTACCCTCGCGGAACTTCGCTATGGAGTATCCAAGAGCCAGTACGTCGAGAAAAACCGGGGAGCCCTCGATGAGTTTATTCTTTCCCTTGAAATAGCGGACTTCGATGAAAAAGCGGCCCAGGAATACGGGGTAATCCGCGCGGAGCTCGAAAGAGCAGGAAAGCCCATAGGCTCCACGGACATGCTGATCGGAGCGCACGCTCATGCGCTTGGCACGACCCTCGTTACCAATAATACCAAAGAGTTTAAGCAAATAAAGAATCTGAAGATTGCGGACTGGAGCGTTTGATTGGTTTACAAGAGCTTGGATTCCATAAAATTTAGCGCTTGACAGATGCCGGCCTTTTAATTAATATCGATCTCAACGATAATCTGAAATCTGACTGATTCATGTAACCCTTTCGACAAGTATTACAACGTCCCTGCCTGACTGAATACAGGTGGGGTTTTTTTATCCTATCCAGGGAGGTGTGCGATGGCGACAAAAATAGTGTTAAGCGGATTTCTGGTTTTTGTTTTGGCTTTTTCTCAGGCGGCCTATGCAGAGGACCGCATGGTGATCGCGGATTTTTCCGCGAGTATCGGCGCAGCGGGGGTCCCCGCGGGCTGGGAGCTCAAGGAAAAGTCGGGCAAGGCGGATTTCTCCGTTGTCAAGGACGGCGACTTGGCCGCAGTGCGGCTCCGGAGCGCGGATACCTCCTTTTCCCTCCAGAAAGAAGTTAAGGTGGACCTGAAGCAGTTTCCCGTGCTGACGTGGAAATGGAAGGTCGCCAAACTGCCGGTGAACGGGGACTTCAGAAAATCTAAGACCGACGACCAGGCGGCACAGCTTTTCCTGGCGTTCTCGAAGACCAAGGCGATCGTGTACATCTGGGACACGACCGCGCCACAGGGGCTTATGGAAAGCACATCTCCGGTGCCGTTCATGACGGTCAAGGTGGTCGTGGTGCGGTCGGGCCCGGCGGAACTGGGAAAATGGATCACCGAGAGCAGGAATGTGTATGAGGATTATAAGAAGCTCTATGGTTCCGAGCCGCCGACCGTGAACGGGATGAGGCTCCAGATAAACTCGCAGCATACGGAAACCTCGGGGGAGAGCTATTTTGCGGATGTGATTTTTAAGAAGCAGTAGGCAGGAGGCAAGAACAGAGTACAGAAGACAGAAGTCAGAAGGCAGAGGTTTTTTGGGTGAAAAAAAGGACATACTTTATCACCGGCGGGGCGCGGTCGGGGAAGTCGGCTTTTGCGGAGAAACTGGCCGGGGGCCATGCGGGGAAACGGGCGTATATCGCCACGGCCCAGGCGCTTGATGTTGAAATGGCCGCGAGGATAGAAAAACACCGCAAAGACCGCGGCACTTCATGGGACACCTTTGAGGAGCCCCTTGCTGTCGCTGAATTGCTGCGGAAGTTGAATGGCCGCTACGAGGCCCTGTTGCTCGACTGTCTTACGCTCTGGCTCAGCAATGTCATGGCGCATTCCGACGGCGATGAAGCCGTCCTCTTCCGGTCGGATGAATTGATCTCGATAATCCTGGAGTTCAACGGCTCCTGCATCGTGGTCTCGAACGAGGTGGGGCTTGGGATCGTGCCGGACAATCCGCTTGCCAGGCGGTTCCGGGACTTCGCGGGAATTTTGAACCAGAAGATGGCGCGGGTTGCGGATGATGTGTATTTCACGGCTTCGGGAATTCCGATGAAGATTAAATAAATGTAACTACTCAGGACGTCAGGACTTTCAGGAGAAAGGGAGAAATTAATAATAACATGGGGGAGTATCCGTGAATAATTTGCAAGATATAATAAAAAAGATTCAACCAGTGGACGCCGCGCGTTCAAATGCGATTCAGGCGCAGCTCGATAACCTGACGAAACCGCTTGGGAGCCTCGGCCGTTTGGAAGAACTCGCGAAAAAGTACTGTCTGATTACGGGCAGGGACAAACCGACCATAAAGAACAAGATCATATTCACGTTTGCCGGAGACCACGGTGTAACGGCGGAGGGCGTGAGCGCATTCCCGAAGGAAGTGACGCCGCAGATGGTTTATAATTTCCTACGCGGCGGCGCCGGTGTCAACGTGCTTGCGAAGCATGTGGGCGCGCGGGTGATCGTGGTGGATATGGGGGTAGACCATGATTTCAGTCCTGCTGCCGGGCTGGAAATCAGGAAAATAGGCCGGGGTACGCGCAACATCACTTTGGGACCGGCCATGACGCGCGAGGAAGCTGAGCGCGCTGTTCTCGCGGGGATCGGGCTCGTGGAAAAATACAAAGAGGGGCTCGATATCATGGGCACCGGCGATATGGGCATCGGGAACACCACGCCGTCCTCGGCGATCGTCTCCGTCATCACCAATACGGACCCGGAAAAAGTAACGGGCCGCGGCACGGGGATCGACGACTATTCCCTGCAAAACAAGGTCGCCATAATAAAAAAGGCGATAGCAATAAACAAGCCCGATCCCCGGGACGCGCTCGACGTGCTCGCCAAGGTCGGCGGATACGAGATCGCCGGCATAGCCGGATTAGTGCTCGGCGCCGCCCGATATCGGATTCCCGTGGTCATCGACGGGTTTATTTCGACGGCAGGGGCGCTCATAGCCTCGGAAATGTGCCCTCACGTCAAAGGCTACATGATCTCGGCCCACCAGTCCGTGGAGATCGGCCATCGGAAGATGCTCGAACACATGGAGCAGATACCGCTCCTCGATCTGAACCTCAGGCTGGGTGAGGGCACGGGCGCTGCCCTCGGCATATCGCTGGTAGAGGCCGGGGTGAAGATTCTGGCGGAGATGGCCACGTTCGCGGCCGCGGGGGTGGCGGAGAAGAGCGGCGTGGAGGCGAAGGTTTAGCTCACCGCCGAGTTCGGTTTTCAGGACGAAAAATAACAGGGGAAGAAAGATCAGATGCTCAAAAATTTCATCAACGCATTGCAGTTTCTCACGATATTTACGGTGAGCAAAAAACACCAGCCGGAAGAAGGGGACCTGGCCAGATCGATTGTTTACTTTCCCCTGGTCGGTTTTTTGATCGGGGTCATCCTGGTGTTCTCCGACCAGGTGTTTTCGTGGATCGCCCTTCCGCATACCATAGGGAACGCCCTGCTTCTCCTGATTGCCGTGCTGGTCACTCGGGCGCTTCATATCGACGGCCTGGCCGATACGCTCGACGGGCTCATGGGCGGTCACGATCCCGCATCGCGCCTGGCGATCATGAAGGACAGCAGGATAGGGACGGCCGGCGTGCTCGGCATCGTCTTTGCGCTGCTCCTGAAATACCTGTGCCTTAACAACCTGGACCTGTTCAGCGATGAAAAGAACGCCGCGCTCCTCACGATGCCGATCCTGTCCCGCTGGTCCCAGACGCTCATGGTGTTTCGCGCGGACTACGGCCGGGAACGCGGCATGGGTGGCGCTTTTGTGGGACATTTGAGGGCGAGCGGGCTCATCGCGGCCTCAGCCGTGGCGGTGGGGCTTTCCGCCTGGGTGATCATTCGCGACCTGCGGACCGTCGTCGTGGCCCTGGCGGTCGTGGCCGGGACCGCGCTTCTTACGTTCCTCGGCAGACAATACCTTGTCCGTAAGACAGGCGGGGTGACGGGCGATGCCATCGGCGCGATTTCCGAAGCGAACGAGGTCCTGGTGCTTTTGATCTTCGCCGCGCTGACGAGCGGAGGATAACGGCGATGCCGGTCCGGGTCCATCTGATGCGCCACGGCGAGGTGATGAACAGCGAGGAAAAGCGGTACAATGGCCACATCGACGTCGACATCACCGGGAAAGGCGTGGAACAGATGCGCCGTCTGGCGTCAATGCTCTCGGGAAAGCCGGTGACCGCGATCTATTCGAGCGACCTCATGCGCTCCGTGAAAGGAGCGGAAATCATTTCACGTGCGCTCGGCCTGATCTTTACGCCGCTCAGGGAACTGCGGGAACGGAGCGTCGGGGCATGGGAAGGGCTCACCGCAGGGGAAATTCAGGAACGGTTTCCCCGTGAATACACGATGTGGAGGGCCGACCTCCTGAACTATCGCCCGCCTGACGGCGAAGGTCTGCGGGACGTGCAACAGCGCATTCTGCCGGTGTATCACAGGCTCGTTGCAGCCCATCCCGGACAGGAAATAGCCATGCTCCTGCACGGAGGGGTCAACAGGATCATTATTGCCGACGCGCTCGGCCTGGACCTTTCAAACCTGTTCAGGGTAGAGCAGACCTATGGGGCGCACAACATCATCGATTACTACGAGGACGGTCTTGCCGTGGTCTCGTTGATGAACGGGTGACGGAGACGGCTCAAAGCGCGACTTCATTGTACGTGGTGTAAACATAGAGGACAAAGTCGTGCTCGATCCGGTCATGCCGGAGGGCGATGGCTGGCGAGAGGTTCTCGATCGAAAACCTGACCATGTCTTCCGGAGAGGTGAAATGGAGTTCGGGGTCCCTGATCGGGGTATGCGACGACAGCGCGCTCAGGGCGAGCCCCTTGTTGCAGTGCCTGAAAAGTTTCACGAGCGCATTCTTCAAGTCGTCGTCGACTCCGGGCACCTGTAAATTGAACACGCCGCAGATGAATATATAATCATAGAACCCTTCAAGCGATTCGTCATCGATATTCATGACCTTGAATTCGCACTCCGGGTATTTTTTCTTCGCCAGATTGATGAAGTTCTCGTTGATATCCACTCCCGTATATTTTACGTTGATGCCCCGCCTCTGCAAAAACCGGTAAAAATCCCCGGTCCCGCAACCGTAGTCGAGCACTTTTGCATTGTCCAGGTCCGCGGCCGGCGCGATATCGGTCAGCATGTGATACCGCTTGAGCTGGCCCTTCGGCGTCCAACGGAGCGCCTCGGGACGGTCGCCGAATTTCTTTAAATGAAAATTATAGAATGAAAGCAGCTGGTCTTTTGAATAAGGGTCCATCTTCTCCTCCGAATATTGACGCCATTGTACTGCATCGAGCACTCGAAAACAAGTGGGAGGAGGAGAAGCGGGTGTGCGACAAGTTTGTCGCATACCCTTTCTAAAATGTTTTTCTTGACAAACTATTTATGTAGGCTTATTATGCACTCGTTTTTAGAAGTTCTGATAATTCAAAATTTACCCGCAGGGAGTTTAGCGTATGACACCAAGTACCTATCTTCCGGGGCATTTTCTGCCCGTGGTTGTTTTTCTGCTGCTCGGCCTGGTCGTCGGCATCGGGATGATTGTCTTCAGCTGGATACTCCGGCCCCGCAACCCCTATCCCGAAAAGCTTATTACCTACGAGTCCGGCATAACCCCCTTCACGGACGCCCATCAAAAGTTCTCCATCCGTTATTACATCATCGCAATGCTGTTCCTGATATTCGATATTGAAGCCGTGTTCCTGTATCCCTGGGCCGTGGCTTATAACTTCATCGGAATGTACGGCTTCGTCGAAATGGTGATCTTTATCGCCATCCTGCTTGTGGGGTATTTCTACGCCTGGAAGAAAGGTGCGCTGGAATGGGAATAATTCAGAATGCATTTGAAGAAGGATACGTCTCGACGACCGTTGATTCGTTCCTGAACTACTGCAGGGCGAGTTCGATATGGCCGATGACGTTCGGTCTCGCATGCTGTTCCATCGAGATGATAGCCTATATTGCCGCGCCCCAGCACGACTTTGACCGGTTTGGCACGGTTTTCCGTCCTTCTCCGAGGCAGTCGGATCTCCTCCTCGTGGCGGGAACGCTCACAAAAAAGATGGCCCCGGTAGTTCGGCGAGTTTATGACCAGATGCCGGAACCGCGGTACGTTATTGCCATGGGGAGCTGCGCGAGCTCCGGAGGAATATTCAACACCTACAGCGTGGTTCAGGGCGTGGACAACATCGTACCCGTGGACGTTTACATCCCCGGTTGCCCTCCGAGGCCCGAAGCGCTGATGAACGGCATTATAGCGCTCCAGGAAAAAATTAAAAAAGAACACTACGTCCGGAAGTAACAAGTCACTGTTTCTACACTCATCATTATATTATTTATTCAAGTTCACAACAGGAACCACGCGCCACACGAACGCTCAGACGGCGCGTCCCGGAACGAGGTTGTATGGACCCCTTGCAGATCGCCAAGATGGTAGAAGAAAAATTTTCCGGCCAGGTGCTCGCCACTATAAGCCATGCCGGTCAGGTCGGGGTGTCGGTCAAGAAGGACATGATCAAGGAAATCTGTCTGTTTCTGCGCGATGAACCGTCTGTCAGGATGGACCATCTCGCCGACCTCACCGCAGTCGATTATTCCCAATATCCCGGCGACACGGGCCCCCGGTTCGAGGTCGTCTATAATATGATATCGACCGTCCACCATCATCGCATCCGATTGAAGGTAAGGGTGCCGGAAGACGATCCCCGCATCGAAACGGTTTCCACAATCTGGCAGACAGCGAACTGGCATGAGCGGGAGACATGGGACCTAATGGGAATTAAATTCGACGGACATCCGGACCTCCGCAGGATACTGATGCCCGAGGACTGGGAAGGCCATCCGCTCCGAAAAGAATACCCGCTGAAAGGATACTGATAAACGGCAGGCACCAAATTTCAAGCATCAAATAACAAATAAATTTCAAATAGCAAGCATCAAACTCCAAACGCCTTGAAAATTGGAATTTGGATATTATTTGAGATTTGGGGTTTGAAAATTGGAACTTTTATCAGACGGTGACACTATGTCAGCGACAGAGACAATGAAAAAAGAAATAGTCCAGAAAGAGATAACGCTCAATATGGGGCCGCAGCATCCGAGCACCCATGGCGTGCTGCGCCTGGTGCTCGATCTGCAGGGTGAGACCGTGGTCGGCGTCGATCCCCGCCCCGGATACCTTCATCGCGGGATCGAGAAATGGATGGAGAGCAGGACCTACCACCAGATCATCCCCATGACAGACCGGCTGGAGTATATCTCCTGCGCGACCAACAACCTCGGCTATGTGGTGGCGGTGGAGAAGCTTGCGGGCATCACGGTGCCGGAGCGGGCGCAGTTTATCAGGACGATCACCGCCGAACTCGGCCGGCTGAGCGCCCATCTCATCTGGCTCGGCAGCAGCGTCATCGACCTGGGCGCCGCGACGCCGATTTTTTATGCGTCCCGGGAGAGGGAACTCGTCCTTGATCTGCTTGAAATGGCGTCGGGCGCGAGACAGACCGTGAGCTACACCCGCATCGGCGGTGTGCGGAACGATGTCCCCCGGGATTTTATCGACAAGTGCCGCGAGTTCACGGAACTTTTTCCCAAGCGGCTTGAAGAATATGACACACTCATACGCGAGAACCGCATCTTCCTCGGGCGCACGGTCGGCATCGGCGTAATGACCGCCGAGGAGGCGGTCAATTACGGGCTGACCGGGGCGACGCTCAGGGGCTCGGGCGTGAACTACGATCTGCGCAAGGTGGAACCCTACGCGGCGTATGATAAAGTGGAATTCGACGTGCCGCTCGGCAAGAACGGCGATGTGTATGACCGGTACCTTGTGCGTATCAACGAGATGCGCCAGAGCAACCGCATCATCAAACAGTGCCTCGACATGATGCAGCCCGGCCCGATAACGACCGATGATGCCCGCTATGCGATCCCCGAGAAGCTGAAGGTCATGCAGAGCATGCAGACGCTGGCCCATCAGTTTGTGCTCATGAGCAAATGGGTGCCCATGCCCAAGGGTGAAGTATACGTGGCGACCGAGGGCGCAAAGGGTGAACTCGGCTTCTATATTGTAAGCGACGGGAGCGGCAGGCCGTACCGTATCAAGATTCGCGCCGCCTCGTATGTAAACCTTAGCGCCATCCCGAAGATGGCGATCGGACACATGGTGTCGGATGTGGTGGCGTGCATTGGAACGATCGATATTGTGCTTGGCGAATGCGACCGGTAGGGGAGAGGTTCCCCGGATGAAACTGAGAGAGATCATTAACCTTCTGGAAGCCGAAGTCCTTGTCGGGGACGGCATAGTGGACGGGATCGAAGTGGACCGGTGCTTCAGCGCCGACCTGATGAGCGACGTGCTGGGCCGCTCTCATGCGAACGGCATTCTGATAACGGGGCTCACGAACCCCCAGGCGGTACGGACGGCGGATATCGCCGATATCAAGGCGGTGTGCGTGGTGCGAGGGAAACGACCGGAAGCGGACACGCTGTCCCTGGCAAAACAAAAAGAAATCCCGCTGTTCATCACGAAGCTGACCATGTTCGAGGCCTGCGGTATTTTGTATATGAACGGACTACGGGGAGTGGCCGAGCGGCAATAGAGTGATGGCACAGAAGGGTAAAGAGCAGGGAACGCTGGACCGGTTGACCAAGACGCAGGAGATGGTCTATGAGCTGACCGTCGGCGAGGTCATGGCGCCGAAGATGGTCACAGTCGGGCCGGAGCAGACCATGTCGGCGCTCAGACTCCTGCTGAGGGACAACCGCATCTCCGGCACGCCGGTGGTTGAGAACGGGAAGCTCGTGGGCATGATCAGCATTGAAGACCTGATCAACGCCCTGAATGACAATGCGATCGACACGCTCATCCGGGAGAGGATGAAAACAAAGGTAGAGTGTTTGTACGTCGATGAACTGCTGGTCCACTGTATCGCGAAGTTTTCCAAGTACGGGTATCGGCGATACCCGGTATTGAACCGGCAGGACGAACTGGTGGGAATCATCACCAAGGGGAGCATCGTCGAAGGCCTGCTCAATAAGCTTGAGATCGAATACGAACAGTCAGAGAGCAAGGCGGCTGTTACGCGTCAGCGTCCCACGATGAGAAAATTCTTTGAGGACGTCACAGCCGACGAGATCAGCTTTACCTTTAAATATCTTGTCACCGGACAGACCCTGAAAGACGCGGGCAAGGCGGCGAGCGAGCTTAAAAACGCGCTGAAGAAACTGGGCGTCTGTCCCCCGCTCCTGAGGCGGATCGGGGTCGCCACCTATGAGGCGGAGATCAACCTGGCCTCGTACACCAGGGGCGGCGAGATCAGGGCCCAGGTGGAAAAGTGGGGCATCACCGTGGAGGTCGTCGACAACGGTCCGGGTATTCCCGACGTTGAGCGCGCCATGCAGGCGGGATACTCCACCGCGCCGGACTGGGTGCGGGAACTGGGGTTCGGCGCGGGCATGGGGCTGGTGAACATGAAAAAATGCGCCGACGAGATGGATTTAAAATCATCGGTGCCGGACGGAACGCACCTTACCATGCAGTTCTACTATACGAGCTGACCGGGGGCCAATGAAACTGAATGACCTTGTGAAGGAGTTCGGCCTGGAAGTGAAGGCCGCCGCCGGCAATCTTGGCCGTGAAGTAACGGCCGGTTACGTAAGTGACCTCCTTTCGGACGTGCTGGCCCACGCGGACGAGGGCGTCCTCTGGGTCACGCTCCATATTCACCAGAACATCGTGGCCGTGGCCTCACACAAGGACCTGGCGGGCATCGTCCTGGTGCAGGGAAGGCAGCCGGAAAAAGATACCGTCTCCAAGGCCGAGGCTGAGGGGATCCCGATCCTGGTGAGCGGTCTTTCGGCTTATGAACTGGTCGGCAGATTATACAAGGCGGGGCTACGTGGCACTGAGGAGCATTAAGGCCGACCTGCATGTGCATACGTGTCTCTCCCCCTGCTCCGGCCTGGATATGTCGCCGCGTGAAATCGTGAGTGCGGCCCTGCAGAAGGGGCTGGATTTAATCGGGATTTGCGACCACAACTCCGCCGAAAACGCCCTGGCAGTCAAGAGGGCGGGCAGGAGAAACGGATTGATGGTGCTCGCGGGAATGGAAGTCGCTTCTTCCGAGGAAGCCCATATCCTGGCGTTCTTTGATGATGACGACGGGCTCCTGGATTTTCAGAAGTTTATTTACCGGCACCTGGACGGGAGGAACGACGCGCATGCTTTCGGTCTGCAGGTGATCGCGGATGACGAAGACGGGGTGACCGGTTTCTGCGACCGGCTCCTGATCGGAGCGACCTCGCTCCCGGCGGAGGAGATTGTTTCCGCGGCCCGCGCTGTGCAGGGAGAGAGCCTCGTGATCGCCGCGCATGTGGACCGGGAATCCTTCAGCATCATCGGGCAGCTCGGGTTCATTCCCCCGAACCTTAAACTGGATGCGGTGGAGATTTCGCCGCGCATGACCGCGACCGAAGCGAGAGACCGGTTTCCTGATTGCAGGAATTATCCCATAGTCACGGGTTCGGACGCCCATAGTCCGCGGGATATAGGGCAGCGATATACCAGTTTCATCGTCGAGGACGGGAATATAGCCGAGATAAAAAAAGCATTGACCAACAGTAACGGCAGGAAGGCGGTCTGCTGAGAAGGTGGAAGATCTCTCGCTGCATATCCTTGATATCGCCGAGAACTCGATACGCGCAGACGCGAAGAAGATAGAGATCGTCATCGTCAGGGACCTCGAGCAAGACCTCCTGAGGGTGGAGGTCAACGATGACGGCAGGGGAATGGACCGCGACACGCTTTCCCGGGTCCAGGACCCCTTTTATACAACGAAGAAAAAAAAGACGGGTCTGGGGATACCGCTTCTGGCTCAGGCTGCCGAACAGTCCGGCGGCAAGCTGACCATAGCTTCCGCGCCGGGAAAAGGCACGCGGGTGACGGCAACCTTCCCCTGGAGCAATGTGGACCGGCCGGCGATCGGAAGGATGGCGGAAACGCTGCTCATGCTCATTGCCGGTCACCCGGAACCTGATTTTGTGTACGAAGAACGGGAAGGCGGCAGGGTCTTCCGGCTCGATACCCGCGAGCTCAAAAACGATCTGGACGATGTGCCGATCAACTCGT
>Ga0334722_10000671_pt1 | contig 48609 bp, 32 predicted proteins | sample C3_bottom_MG_FD_207210 | JGI IMG/M metagenome (GOLD analysis project Ga0334722, IMG submission 207210) | Sediment microbial communities from Yellowstone Lake, YNP, Wyoming, USA - C3_bottom | ecosystem: Environmental > Aquatic > Freshwater > Lake > Sediment | place: USA: Wyoming | collected...
TCGGGCGGCAGTTCGTCGGGCGGGTCGTTCCTGGGGCCGCAGAATGGGGGCGGCGGGAGCGGGACGCTGAGCGGAACGAACCTGATCTACAACGGGGTGGCGTATGCGATTGTGAACAACCGCGTGACGTTCCCCGACTGCTACCGGTGGCTGGTGATTGGCGCCGGGACGCTGCTGGCGCCGGAACTGGTGGTGGGCTGCACGCCGAGTGGCGGGTCTGATGCGGTTGCGCTGAGGAGCATGCCGGCGAGCTACACCGCAGGCTCTGCTTTCACCGTGACAATCAGCGTGACACCCCCTGCCGGCACCGTTGCACAGGCGGTTGAAGATGCGCCGCCGACCGGATGGACGGTCTCGAACATCTCGGATTCGGGTGGATTTGATTCCGTCAATGGCAAGGTCAAGTGGGGGCCTTTCTTTGACGCCACAGTCCGGACGGTTTCATACCAGGTGACACCACCAGCAGGAGTGTCTGGGGTGGCGACGTTCACAGGGACCCCGAGCTTTGATGGCGTGAACCAGGTGATCAGCGGGTCCTCGACGATCAGCGCCAGCGCCGTCCCGGATCCCGCTATGGTTGTCCAGGCGAGTCCGGATGCGATGGGCCCGGCCGCTTCGTCATCCGGGTCGGGACCCGCACAGGGGCAGAAGCCGACCGGGGCGGCCGTGGCATTGCAGCACCTGACCGGGCCGTCAGAATTCCGCGAGGCCGATAGCGCGATCTGGAGACGCGAGTCACCAACGCTGGAAGTCCGCCGGGACGCGTGGAGCTACGCAAGCGCGGCGTAGCCTGGTTCCAGGACTGGCGCCTCCCCGGGGATTGCGGCTTGGATCACCGCATGTCCCGTCGGAACTGCTAATTCCGGGGTTCACTTGCGTTGAGGCTCTTCGCCCCGGGCACGCGGGCTGAAGCCCGTGTGCTACATTTCCCGCGCAACATTGACACCACTGAGCGCCGGGTTAGTCGCTCATTCCGACCCTGAAGCGTCGAACGGCAATTGCCCGGGCCTGGCAGATGCGCCTGACCGCATCCTCCGTTTCAGGCTTCAGGCTGGCCACGCTGAGCACCACTTCATCGACGTGATAGCGATCCAGTGCCAGTTCGAGTGATTCGAGGCCACCCACCACGCGGACACCGAGCAGAAGCTTGCGGTGCTTCCCCTTGTCATCGTCGACGACGGCGACCGGTGCCATCTCCCATGACGGGTTCGCGCGGAGTTCTCGAATCAGGAGTTGTCCCCCCGCGCCTGCACCGTACACAAGCGCCCGCTTCGATCGCCGTCCTAACTGAAACGGGGTGGATTCCCCAAACGTCTTGAACAAGATTCTCGCGGTCACAAGCGCCGCAGTCAGCAGAACCCCGTCGATGACGAATACGCCGCGCGAGAACCGCTCGAATCTGTCCAGATAGGCGGCCAGAAACACCGTTCCCACCGATCCGAAGACCACGCCGCGCACGATCGCCAGGAGATCCGCGATGCCGAAGAAGCCCCACATCCGGTCGTAGACGCCCGAGACGTACAGCGCCAGCAGTTTGCAGGCAAGGATGAGCGGCAGCGATGTCGTGAACATCGGGAGAAACATCTCGAACCGCTCGTCCCAGAACCTCAACCGGTACGCCAGATACATCACGGCGGCAATCAACACCGTATCCAGCAGCAGTTCGAAGGCGTGCCATCGGAGCGTGAGGTCGCGAAGAAACGGGCCGAGTGCGCCCTGTTGCAGAACCTTGAAGTCATCGCCGTCGTACGACGGGACGCGAGCCGCATAGACGCCCAGCACCATCATCGCCGCGAGCACAATCGCCGCCACGGCCAGTCCTGCCGATCCGTTCCTGTGCACGAACCACGCCGAGGTGGCGCCAACGAGCGCGATGGCATGAAGTGTGGCCGCAGCCGAGCGCTCGCTCAGGCCGAGCCTCACCAGTCGATGGGACAGGTGGTCCGTGCCTCCGCGCGTGGCGTTCCGCCCGGCCAGTCCCCTCAGGATCGCGACAAACACCGTGTCCGTGATCGGGACCAGGAGGATGAAGCAGACGGCCAGACCGTCGAACCAGAATGAGTCCCCCGGCCTCACCACTACCGAGAGCCCTGCACCCGCCAATATCGCGCCGGCAAAGAAGCTCCCGCAGTTCCCCATGAACAGACGCGCGGGCTTGACGTTCCAGATCAGGAAGCCTGCCATGGCGCCGCCGAGCGCAGTCAACAACACGACGGCGAGCGAGTTGACGAGGTCCCCGAACACGACGACAAAGGCAACCGCGGCGACGAGCGAGAGGCCGCCGGCAACGCCGTCCATGTTGTCAACCTGGTTGAAGGCGTGGACCGTGCCGCCGAACAGGATCACCAGGATGATCGTCTTCCACCACGGCTCCACTACGCCCGCCGCTGCAGAAAGCCCGAACAGCACAAGAGCGCCCGCGACCAGGGCGGCGAGCAGCCTCGGCAACGGAGGCAAGTTTCGTCTGTCGTCCATCACGCCCATGGCAAACATGGCTGCGGCACCCAGCATGACCATGAAGGCTTGCGCCCAGCCACCGACGACTCCGAGACCTGCCGCAACGACGATTACCGTGAGTACCACCGCAAAGATGGCCACGCCGCCGAACGTCGGGGTTGGCTCGCTGTGCCAGCGGTCCGGTCGGATGGCGACGACGCTCCCGCTCTGGATTGCCAGGCGTCGTACCGCGTTCGCGGCCACGGCTGTGGCCGCCATGGATGCTGCAAAGACGAACAGCGGGCTCATTCGAGCTTCAGGCTACCACGATCGCCCGCGCGGTGAACTGCTCCCGTCTCGCTGTATCGTTCTGGAGACAATCGGCGGCGACCCAGCCCGATCAGGCGAGTGCCGCGTCCGGCAAGGAGCTGTAGAACGCCAGGCCCTCCTCGACGCCGCCGTCGAACCGGACCTCGCTGCGATCGAGCACCACCACCCGGTCGCAGATTGTCCGCACGGCCTCCGGGGAATGGGACACGAACAGGATCGTCTTGCCTTGACGCCTGAACTCCGCCATCGTCCGCATGCACTGCTGCTGGAAGTCGGCGTCGCCCACGGCGAAGATCTCGTCGAGCAGGAGGATGTCGGGATGGAGGTTGGCCGAGATCGCGAACCCCAGGCGCATGTGCATGCCCGAGGAGTAGTTCTTGATCGGCACATCGATGAAGTGGCCGAGACCGGAGTACTCGACGATTGCAGGGAAGATCGACTCGATCTCCGAACGGGTCAGGCCGTGCATCGATGCGCTCAAGAACACGTTCTCCCGACCCGTGAGTTCGCCGTGGAAGCCGACGCCAAGTTCGATCATCGTGCCGATGCGGGCCCGGCGTTCGAGCAGGAGGTGGCCCGACGTCGGCCGGTACAGACCGGCCACGAGCTTGAGGAAGGTGCTCTTCCCCGAGCCGTTGTGGCCGATCAGGCCGATGGCATCGCCCCGGCGCACCGTGATGGACACGTTTCGCAGGGCCCAGAACTCCTCGACGCGTTCCCGCTTGCTGCTGTAGAACGCCCCGAGAAAACGCTCCTTCAACTCGCCAACCCGGTTATGGCGCAGCAGGAAGCGCTTGGAGACGCCTTGAGCAATGATGGCATCGTTCATCACAGCTGCTCCGCCAGGCGATCTTCGACCGAGAGGAACACCGTGATGCCGACCAGGAAGACGCCGACGCCGTAGACGAGGGCGGCCGCCCAGACTTCCGGCGCGGGCCACTGGCGGGCGTAGAACATCTGTTGGTACGCCACGATGAACGGCGACAGCGGGCTGAGCAGAACCAGCGACCGCCAGCGCTCGGGGACCTGCACCAGCGGGTAGACAATCGGCGTCAGCCAGAACAGGATTGGCAGCGCGATCTCGACCAGGTGACGGATGTCCCGATAGAACACGGTTCCTGCCGACAGCAGCAGCGCGACTCCCAATGTGAACAACACCTGGAGTGCCAGGAAGACCGGGAAGAGCAGCATCGAACCGGACGGCGCGACCGATCGGGCCACCAGCATGATTGGCAGGAAGACGACGAGCGTCAGCAGATACTGGGCCAGGTTGAACAGGACCGTTGCCGATGGCAGGATGGCCAGCGGAAAACGGATGCTGCGCATCAGGCTTCCGTTGTCGAAGATCGACACCGTCGACATCAAGGTGGCATTCGTAAAGAAACCCCACGGCAGGATGCCGAGCAGCAGGAAGAACACGAAGCCCTCGACCTTCGATCCCAGGATGAAGGTGAATGCCACGGTGTAGACGGCGATCATGATCAGCGGGTTGAGCAGCGACCACATGAACCCTAGCACCGAACCCCGGTACTTCAGCTTGAGGTCCTTCAGGACGAGATTCCTCAGCAGTTCCCGGTACCGGGTGATCTCGCCGATCGTCCCGAGAATGGTCGGGCGTTCGGTCGCGCGGTCGACGGCGTCATGCATGTCTGGAGGGCAAGATTAGCACGATGTGTTGACCGCGCGCGCTGGGCGAGGTAGAACGGGACCTTATGATCGAACGCTGGCGTCCCGTCGTCCGGGCGATTGGACGGTTGACCCTGCTCCTGGCAGCCGCACTGCCGTGGCAGTCGCTGTTCTGGATCGACACGGTCCCGGTCGCGACGAAGGCGGGTTTCGGCGTCCTCGTCGTGTTGGCCGCGTGGCGACCGCGAGCCGCGCTCATGGTTCTGGCGGCGCTGGTTGGCATTGCCGCGCCCTTGACCCAATGGACGGGAATACCAGCCGCACACATGGCTGAGGCCATGGCGTTGACGTTCCTCTCCGGGTGGTTCGCCAGGCGTCTCGTCTTGGGCGAGCGTGTGGCCGAGCCAGGAGATGCCCTGGCAGCACCGACAGCCCTATTTGCCGCTGTCGTCGTTGGATCGCTGGTCGTGATGACGGCGGCCATCCAACCGGTCGTCGGCCAGTGGTGGCCATTCATCACGTCGATTACCGGTGTGCTCACCACCGGATACCTGCGGGGCGAGACGTTCGAGACGCACAACTGGTACCAGGCGGGTCTGCTGCTCGAGGGAGTGGCGCTCTGTGCAGCCACTCGGCGACTCGCCCGACAAGAGCCTGACTATCAACTGGCGCTGATCCGGATGCTCGCGGCAGGGGCTGTGGCCGGGGCCGGGTTTTCCTTTGTTCGCCTGGCCCAGGTACTTCTGCGGGCCGATCACGTGGTCGCCGTTCTCGTAAAGGTACTGACCGCGGTCCGGCTGAGCGAGCACATGGCCGATTTCAACGCGGCGGGCTCGCACTTCGTGCTGGTGCTGCCGCTGACGGTGGCGCTCGGGTGGATGGCCTTCAAGACGGGCGGCTCGACGCGCGCCGCCGCCGGGTGGACTGCCTCCGCGATCTTGCTGCTCCTGGCATTGTGGCTGACGGGGTCCCGCGCCGCGCAGTTCTCCATTCTGCTCACGTCGGCGATTGCCGCCATACTGGCGCTCGGTCGCCGGCGGGCCGTGGTGGTCGTGGCCACGGTCGGCGTCGTGCTCGCAGCCATCGCATTCATCATCGCCGCGCGCCCGAGGCCGGAATCGTCCGTAGTCGCGACGCTGCAGTACAGGTGGCTGTTCACCCAGATGAGCTGGGAGATGTGGAAGACCGCGCCCGCATTCGGGATCGGCATCGCGGAGTACTTCGGCCGATCGGCGGCGCTGATGCCGGCTCCACTGAGGACGTTGTACGTCGCAGAAAACGCGCACAACAACTTCCTCCAGATCGGGGTCGAACTGGGGCTCGCGGGCCTGGCGGCGTTTCTGTGGCTGCTTGGCTCAGCGGCGTCGGGCGTCGTCAAGCGGTTCAAGAGCGGAGACCGAGACCCGATGCTGGTTGGACTCGCCCTGGGTGTCTCATCGACGATCCTCACGTTCCTGACCGGGCATCCACTTCTAGTAGGGTCGTACGCGTTCTGCTTCTGGATTGCGCTGGGCCTCATGGTCAGCGTCGCCGACGGGATGTCCGGCAAGAAGACAGCTGACGAGGCGGCCCACGCGAGCATCGCGTCGCGCAGAACCTGGCTGGTCGGCGCGGCCATCGGCGTCGTGCTGTTGTCCGTTCCCGTGCGGGCCCATCTGGCTCGCAGCCAGGTTGATGTCTCCGCGGTGCGTTACGGGTTCGCCGCGGGCGGCATCGACCCGGCCACAGGTGACGGGTTCGAACTCGCCGGTCCAGTCGCCACGGTCTTTGCCGAGCGGCACGCCAAGCGACTCTCCCTGACCGTGGGCCAGATGTCAGCCGAACACCCCGTCGTGCTCGAGGTGCGCATAGACGGCGCGCTGGCGAATCGGGTGGTGCTACGGGATGGGGCGTGGCAGGACGTCAGGATGTTGTTGCCCGTGAGTCGCACCGACCATGCGTTCCGGCGAATTGATCTCGTCGTCTCGAGCGGCGGGGCCGCGGCTGAGGGCAACACGGCGGCGGAGGGCACCCGGTGCCGGATTCGGTGGCTGCAGCTGGAATAGGCGATCCCGGCTACGTCGCCCGAGGGCCATTCCTCCCAAGCACGCCATCCCGCAATCCGGCCAGCATGCCGCCGATGTTGCGCAACCGTCCGGGCACGAACAGGGAGAAGAGGGCGAACTTTATTGGAATGCGCAGCAGATCCTGTCCAATCCACGCCCACGGGATGTGCGGCAGTCGGTACAGCAGCACGCGATTGCGCATGATGTAGTACAGGCGTTCCGGGCTGTGGACGAACAGCCTCGTGCCCATCAGTAGCCGATCACCGATCCGGTGCAACATCGTGGCGCTACCGACCCCGTGAATCCTGAACCCGCCCTGGCGGACCCTGGCGCACCATTCGACGTCGATGTGATCGATGAAGAACGGCTCCTCCATGCCGCCAAACCGATCGAGCACCGTCATTGGGATCAGCGACCCCGACGTGGTGAGGAAATCGCACCTGACGATTTCGTCCGGCGCCGCGTGAACCAATGGGTTCAGCGGGAACCCGAAGCGCACGAAGTGCGCGCGCCGGCCAGTGCGCGGGTCGATCAGTGTCGGGCCGACCGCGCCCACGGGTCCGTCCGCCTCCAGTCGCGCCAGCGCGGCCAGGAGCCTGGCGACCATGTCCGGAGCCGGCGTGCTGTCTTGATCGAGCAGCAGGACGTGCGTGGCGTGCTGCTGTCTCGCCCATGCGATGCCCTGGTTCAGTGCCTTGGCCAGTCCGTGGTTGCTGTCATTTCGCAGCATCGTGACAGCGGGTTGCTGGAGGAGTTCGGCTAGCCCCGTGTCGGAACGGTCTGACCCGTTGTCCACGACCACCGTGGCGGCTACCTGGGGCCCGACCGCCGCCAGCAGCTCCCGCAACACGGCCGTCTCGGGGCGGTAGATGACCACCACAGCACAGACGACGGGAGTGTGGGCAGTGGTTGTCATGGCGTTGCCGTCGCTCGGTTACCCCAGCCGGAGGTGCGGCTCGCACGCCGATGCGACCGCCAGCAACGGCTCTGTTTCAAACCGCCGTCCAACCAGTTGGAACCCGCAGGGCAGCCCGGACGCCGTGGTGCCCATCGGCAACGAGATCGCCGGATGCCCCGTCAGATTGAAGAGCTGCGTCAGCCGAAGCATCATGTTGCGTACCGGCTGCTGGCTGGCGCCGACGTCCATCATCAGGGCGCCGATGGGCGGCGCCGGGATCGGCAGCGTGGGCAGGGCGAGCGCATCGCAGCCGGCCAGTGCCGTGTCCACCTCGGCCCGCAGCACGTTGCGTCCGTGTTGGGCGCGGACGTAGTCTTCGCCGAGCAGGTAGCGCCCCATCTCGACGCGCAGGCGCACGTTCGGCGTGTAGAGCTCGGGATGGTCCGCGACCGTGATCGCGTGGTATGCGGACGCCTCGGGCAGCGACACGAGCGAGTAGACCGACGCGATCTCCCGCGAATGCGGGATCACGACGTCCACGGTCACCGCTCCCGCCTGCCGGAGCCACGCCAGGGACTCCGCGAAGCGCTGGCGGACGTCATCATCGAGAGTCTCGAGGAAGTACGGCTTCGGGATGCCGAGCCGCATGCCGCGGGCGGCCGATCGGCACGGAAGCGGCCAATGCGCGGCCGAGCCGTCGCCACGCAGGACGAGGTAGAGCAGCCAGGCATCGGCCACGCTGCGCGCCAGCGGGCCGACGTGATCGAGCGACTCGCTCAGGGGCACCACGCCGCGCGCGGAGACCTCGCCCCACGTCGGCTTGAGGCCGACGGTGCCGCACGCGGCGGACGGGATGCGGATCGATCCGCCCGTGTCGGTGCCGATGGACGCAACGGACATCCCGGTGACGATCGACACGGCCGAACCGCCGCTCGAGCCGCCGGGCGACCGGGACGGGTCGTGAGGGTTCCGCACGGCCCCGTACGCGGTGTCGTCGCTGGTGGTGCCAAACGCAAACTCGTGCAGGTTGGTCTTGCCGACGAGGACAGCGCCGGCTGCACGCAGACGCTTGACGACCGGGGCGTCAGCCCTCGCGACGTGACCATGCCGCAGCGCGGATGCGGCCGTGGTCGGCACCGCCCGCATGTCGATCAGGTCTTTCAGCGAGATCGGGATGCCGTGGAGCGGGCCACGGCGGTGGCCGCCGCCGAACTCCTTGTCCAGCGCGGCCGCCTGCTCGAGGGCTTCATCGGCCGTCACGGTAATGAACGCGCGCAGGGGTTCGCTCTTGGCGGCGATCTCGGCGAGGCAGGCCTCTGTCAGCGAGGTTGACGTGACCTGGCCGCTCGCCACGAGCGGCGCCAGTTCGGTAATGGTGCGGAAGTGCGGTGGCAGGGTGGCGCGCGGTGCCGGCGCCTGGGCGTCAGCCGCGTTCCCTCCTTCACCCACCGCCTGGCGAGATACGCCTGACGTCGCGGGGTCCCCAACGCCTGACACCTCGTCCCATGTGCCTCCCGTGTCCGTTCCGTTCCAGTCGGCGGCGCGGAGCGTTCGCATCGCTCCGGCCAGCGCCGCCAGCAGCGGCTTCAGCTCTGGCAGTTCCCGCCGATCCGCATCGGCGCACGCACTTTCCAGCCAGTGTTCGATGGTCATGTGGTCTGCTATCGTTTCACGGATTTGACCAGGCCAGATCCCGCGTCCAGCCCGCTGGTGTCCCATCGCCCGTCGTCGGGCACGCCATGTGAAATCAGGACGCCCTCCGGCCTCAGCAACGCGCGGACGCGGGTCAGGGCCGGCGCCGGGATCGGCGCGCCGCCCGCGGCGATGACAAGATCAAAGGGCCCGGCGACCTTGTGGAGCAGTCGATCGCTGGATCCGATCATCACGTGAATCTTCCCGGCCACGCCAGCTTCAGCAAACAACGCACGGGATCGGGCGGCAAGTGTCGGGTCAGCCTCGAAGGCAAAGAGGACACCGTCTGGGGGGAGCCCCGCCGCCAACGTCGCGACGAGTATGGCGTCGCCCGCAGTGAGCACCAGCACCCGCTGCGCGGCAAGGTCCTTCAGCAGCGTCCTCAGATGGGGAATCAGCGCATCGTCTATCAATGTTTCAACGCCCTTGCCTCGCCGAAGCGGAGCGGGAACTCGTTCCGCGAAGGCGGGTGTCGCCGAACGTCTATCTCCTACTTGCGCCCCACCTGCTCCGTGATCCAGGACGTCACGGTCCCCAGGAATCCAGGCACGAACTCCTTCTTCAGACTGGCATACTCCGCCACGCTGCCTGTCGGCGAATCCTGGTACAGATGATTCGCGCGCGGGAACACGTCGATCCGGTACTTCGTGAATCCGCTCTTCCTGAACACGTCCTCGACCGCCGCGCGGTTCGGGCCCGCTTCGACCTGCAGATCGTGTTCCCCGAATAATACCAGCGTCGGGCACCTCACCTTGGCGAGCGCCACGGCCGGGTCCAGATCCAGGAAGTACTTGAACCACGGCGCCTTCACCATGGCCATCTGGCCGGCCACCTGCGTCGCAGCCAGCTTCTCGGCGTCGCCGACCGCCTTGCGCTGCGCGTCGGTCATGGCGTCGAGCGACGTCTTGATCTCGGTGCGGATCATCGCCTCGGCTTCATCCCAGCCGGTCCCGGTGCGCACGGCGTCGAACAGCTTGAGTTGAATCGCCCTGTTCCGCTTGAGATCGTCGTCGGTTCGGCCGGCGGCGCGCCCGATCAGTTCAGCCTGCGACGACAGAATCTTCTCGCCGGTGAGTCCCGGGCCGGACATCATGACGATGAACGCGACGTCCGGCGCCCGGGCCGCCACAATTGGCGCGACCAGTCCGCCCTCGCTGTGGCCCATGAGTCCGATGCGCTTGCCATCGATGTCGGGCCTCGCCTGCAGCATCCTCACGCCCGCCAGTACGTCATCGGCGAAGTCAGCCGTCGTGGATTGCGACGTGTTGCCCGTTGACCCGCCCACGCCCCGGTCGTCCACACGGAGGACCGCAATCCCGTTGCGCGTCAGGTGATCGGCAATCACGCGGAAGACCTTGAAGCCGAAGATCTCCTCGTCGCGGTTCTGCGCGCCGCTGCCGGTGATCAGCACCACCGCAGGATGCGGTCCGTTGGAGGGTGGAATCGTCAGCGTACCCGCCAGCGTGACGGCGCCAGACGGGTACTTCACCTCTTCAACCTTGTAGGGAGGCGGAGGCTCCGGCGCCAGCGCAGCAGGCGCGGCAACGGCGGGCGTCGTCGATCGCTTGAGCTCGAACGTCCCCGCGATGCCAGCTTGCTCGAACTTGCCCGAGATGACGTCGCCCTTGAGTTCCCCGTCGAACACGGCCAGTCCCGGTCCGGCGGCCAGCTCCATGTGGACCTTCGCGCCGTCGACCGTGACGGTCTTCAGGGGCAGCCCGACCGCGTTCTGCTGCGGGATGTCGATCGTGCCCTTGTAGGCGGTGCCGTCAGGCGTGATGGCCACGGCGATGGCGAGCTGGCTCGACATGATCGAAATGCCGCCGTCCCACCTGCCCGCCAGCGGCGATTGTGCCAGCACGCCTTCCGTGGGCATCGAAACGGCCAGTGCCGCGAATGCGACGATGAAGCGAATCAGCTTGCGCATGAAAACCTCGCACCGGAGAAGCGGCTATCGGGTGTGCGGCAATGACCGCGCCGCCCAGATGATGCCGACGAAGAAGACAAGGAACAGAGCGACAAAGACCAGGGCCTTCGGGTTTCCGAGATTGAGCGTGTATCCAACACCGAAGCGTTTCTCGACCAGCATGGACGGGTCTTCCCGGTTGACGTAGAAGACACCGAGCACCCAGCGGGCGTTGTCGGCCAGCCCATTGGTCAGCGGGGCAGAGGCGGCCGACTTCTCCAGGCGCGCCCCGCCCTGTCCGAAGTGCAGCATCAGGTAGAGCGACCCGCCGACGGCATACACCACGAGGACGATGGCGGCGGCCATGGAGGCGGCCGGCAGGCCGTCGGCGAGGCCAAGCGCCACGCGGACCGAGGCGACGGACATCGACGCCAGCATGAGCGTGACGAGGACGACGGTCCCGCTCAGAAACAGGGTGACGGCGCGGCGGAACCGCAACTGGGCGGCCAGCGAGACGCCGCCGTCGGCCTGGCGGATGGCGCGCTTGGCGCGCGCGGTCCAGCAGGCCATCACGCCCAAGCCCGGGCAGAGCACGGCGGTCATCAACGGCAGCAGCATGACCGAGCCGAACGCCTTCGGCGCCCACGCGTCGGGCCTGCCGCTGATGCCGAAGTGCGTGGGCACCCGCGACGGGATGTCGCCGTAGTGCAGCCACGCGTAGCAGAACGCGATGGCGCCACCGATGGTGGCGATGGCCGTGGCGAGGATCGGCACCGTGAGTGCACCGGGCGACTCGACAATCAGCGCCGCGGCTGCGACTGGCGTTCCCGAGACCGCCAACGCGCGGGATCGAACGTGGGCCCACAGGTACGTCGCCACCGTCGCGGCGAGAAGGAGCAGCAGCGACGACACCACCGCCGCCGGATGTGCGGGGTTCGTGAGGGCGAGCGCCGCCCCGAGCAGGATCGACAGCACGATTGCCGCCGTCATCGAGGTGTTCCAGGCGCGAGTGATCGCGCCGGCCTCTTCGCTTCGCCAGTGTTCCTCTCCCACGTACACGCCGAACAGCAGGCCGCGACGTGTGACCCTCGGGATGATGAACGTGAGGACACCGGCAACAATGGTCTCTACCGCCAGCACGAACCAGACCGAGAGGGACTCCATCTCAGCGCTCACTTTCCCGACGTGGCGACAGCAGTTTGTCGAGCTGCCGATCCACTTCGCGACGGATGGCCTGCAACGGGACGCCTGCCTGGCGCATACGCATCAGCACGTGCCAGAGCTCTTCGCGCAAGGCGTGACCCGCCCCGGACGCCGCGCGCTTCGCCGGCGGCGCCACCTCGACGCCGGATCGGTCGCGAATCTCAACGAAGCCATCTTCCTCGAGCAGGCGATAGGCACGGGCGATGGTGTTGAGATTGACGCCAAGGTCGGCGGCGAGGCTCCGGACGCCAGGCAGCAGTTGACCGGGTTTGAGGCCGCCGGTGGCAACGGCTTCCCGAATCTGTTGGGCGACCTGCTCGTAGGCGGGTTCGTCGCGGTCACGATCGATTTCGATGACCAGCGCGGCGTCCATGGCGGAGACTGTATACCATTCAGTATACAGTGTCAACGGCAGCCGGAAGGCGGAAGCCCCGTGCTCCTTACAGAACGTGGCACAAGGCTCTAGCCTTGTGTGCGCCTTCAGTGCGGCAGCTTGCCGATCAGCTTGTTGATGCCCCGGTGAACGCGGTGGAGCCACATGGACGGCTCGGCGAACATCAGGATGCACTCGCCGTGCACGGCGGCGAGGCCCTCCTGATCGCAAAACGCGATGGCCTCTGGCGATGCTGCCCCCTGCTGCATCCAGACGCGGCGAATGCCGGCGTCGGCCGCCTGCCGCACGAGCTCGGTCGTCGAGGCAGGGGGCGTGACGCACACGACGCCGCCGACCCGTGCGGCCACGTCCTTCAAGCTTCGTGCGCACGGCTGACCCGCAACGGTGTCGGCCTCCGGATGAACCAGCAGCAGCTCGTAACCCTTGGATGAGAGTTCCTTGCGGATTGTGTGGCCAAACCCGGAACCGTTCCTGGACACGCCGACGAGCGCGAGCGTCTTCTGCGCCAGAAAGTCGTCGATCACCTGTCGTGAAACCATGCCGCACCCCCTCGAGGGCCAACAGTGTACGTCCGAAGGCACCCCCGCGCGCAGGATTTCTCCCGCGGGGATGGTGCCCAGGAGCGTCCCCCGGGGTATGCTGGCGCCGTACCTCGGCCCCGGTTCGGTACCCGAGCCGGATTCAACGCTGGAGCGCCTCATGAGACGTACCCGGGTGACAGGGTCCTGCGCCGTAATCGCCCTGCTCGCGGTTTCGTGCCGCCCGTCCGCGCCACACGTAAACGACCTGAAGCCCGACCCGGTCGTCGCGGCGGTCATCGCGTCACAGAGAGCCCATCAGGAGGCCTACGAAGCGGCGAAGAGGATGACCGACGCGGACGCGGCTCGTGAGGAAGCCCGGCTGGCGCGGGAACCGGAAGACCAGGGCACGCGAGAAGCGCTGCTCAACTTCTACATGCCCGGCGCCATGCGGCGCCCCGGATCCGAGGCGCACCGGACCGCGTACCGGACCCACGTCCTGTGGCTCGTCACGCATCACCCCGACGGCGATCTCGCCGGCCGCAACTTCCTCTCGTCCGCCGTCGACCCCGACGGTGCCGCCGAGGCGCGCAAACTGTGGCTGCCCCTCGTGGAGAAGCCGGATGCGCCGGCCGCGGTCCTGGGCAACGCGGGGAAGTTCTTCATCGGCTCCGACAGGGTCCTGGCCGAGCAACTGCTGGAACGCGCCCGTGCCATTGACCCCAACGGCCCGGCCGGATCGTCCTCGCCAGTCCGGAACTTCATGCCGCGCCCGTGGACCGTCACGCTGGCCCAGCTGTACACGGAAACACTGGCCCGGGAGGACTCGGCGGCGCGGCCGCCGGCTGGCGCCGCAGGACTGCCGCGACCGACGGCGGCGAGTGTGAAGGAACTCGACGCGACGGAGGTGCGACGGAAGCTCGACGTCACGACGGACGAGAGCCTGCTCACGAACGTCGCCGGGTACCTGATGGTGTCGTATGGCGCGCGCGATCCCGGCCTCAGGCAGGCCGGCGTTCATTACGCGGAGCGGGTCGTTCAGCTGAATCCGAAGGCCGCGCAGGCCAGGCAGTTGCTGGCCCAGCGCCGGATGATGGAATCAGGTGCCAGGACGCCCTTGGCCAAGCTCTACGCACTTCGCAAGGCCACGAGGGATGAGAATCTGTACGGGGCCATCTCGAAGCTGCCGGAGGCCGATCGTTTCCAGATGCTGCCGGAAATCGCCGAAAGCGACTATATGGGAGCCGAAGCCATCGACTTCACGCGAAACGGTGCTCCTGACGCGATAGCGAAGTGGAAGCGGTCGAAGGCGTTCGCGCAGGACCTGCTGGCGCTGTTGCCGACGTTCAAGAACGATCCGCAGTACGGCAACGCGTTCTACCGCGTGAACGTTTCGCTCGGACTGCACGCCATGCGCGAGGGCGACGGGCGCGCCGCCGCCGCGTATCTGCTCGAAGCCGCCAAGGCCCCTGCCACCGAAGAGATGAGTTACGGATCAACCGTCTCGCACCTCGAGTCGCGTTTGATCAATACGATGCTGAAGTACGGCGATCTCGACGTGGTCGCGACGTTCTACGAGCGGACGGCACTGCTCTATGACGGCCGGAAGGACGACCGCCTAGCCGCCGCGGCGGCCATCCGTAAGGGCGTGATGCCCGAGTCGTACCAGTGGGCGCTTGCCCAGGGCCAGATCTAACCGGACAGGGGTCGGACCTGATTTCCAAAGCCGGTGTGCCGGGAAATTAGGTCCGACCCCTTTTCTGCCTGCTGGTACAATCGGGGCGTGGACCCGAGGCTCGACCTGTTCGAGGAAATTGCGCGGCTGAAGCGCCAGCAGAACGCCATCATCCTGGCGCATTTCTACCAGGACCCCGATGTCCAGGACATTGCCGACGTCATCGGCGACAGCCTGGCGCTGGCGCAGGCCGCCGAGCGAGCCAGGGCCGACATGATCGTCTTCTGCGGCGTCCACTTCATGGCCGAGACGGCCAAGATCGTCAATCCCGGCAAGCTCGTGGTTCTGCCTGACCTGGCCGCCGGGTGCTCGCTCGCCGACAGCTGCCCGGCACCCGACTTCGAGCGCTTCATCGCCGCGCACCCGGGCCATCACGTCATCAGCTACATCAACTGCAGTGCCGGCGTGAAGGCGCAGAGCGATACGATCTGCACCTCGAGCAACGCGGAGCGGATCATTGCCTCGGTGCCGGCCGGCATGCCGATCGTCTTTGCCCCTGACCAGCAGCTCGGCCGTTACCTCGTCAAGAAGACAGGCCGCGACATGGTCCTCTGGCCGGGCGCGTGCTCGGTGCATGTCATCTTCTCGGCTCGCGAAATTGTCCGGCTGAAAGTGCAGCATCCCGACGCGCTCGTGCTGGCCCACCCGGAATGCCAGGAAGCCGTGCTCGCGCTCGCCGATCACATCGGTTCGACGACTTCGATTCTCGAGTTCGCCAGGCGCAATCCGGCGCGCACCTTCATCGTCGCCACCGAGTCCGGCATCATCCACCAGATGAAGAAGGCGTGCCCGGACAAGCTGTTCATCCCGGCGCCGCCCGACAATGGCTGCGCCTGCAACGAATGCCCCTACATGCGGCTCAACACGCTCGAGAAGGTCTACCAATGCATGCGCGATGGCTTACCGTCCATCACGATGGCGGAGGACCTGCGCATCCGCGCGCTGAAGCCGCTCCAGCGGATGCTCGACCTGAGCGCGAACTGACGATGGAGCATCCATGACGCCTGACCCGTTTGCGACAGCGGACACAACGAAACTCGATCCCGACTTCGTGCAGCGCGCCATCCGGCGGTTCCTGGCCGAGGACGTCGGCAGCGGGGACGTGACCACCGAACGCACGGTGCCGGCACACAAGAGGGGCAGCGGCCGCATCATCGCCCGCCAGGCGTGCGTGGTTGCCGGCGTCGACCTGGCCGCGGCGGTCTTTGCGGAGCTCGATCCCGCGCTGAACGTCGAGCGGCTCGTGAAGGACGGCGACCGCGTCATGCCAACGGCCGGTCTGCTGGCGGTCAGCGGCCGTCTCGCGCCCATCCTCACCGGCGAACGGCTTGCCCTCAACGTGCTGCAGCGCTTGTCCGGCATTGCCACCGTGACCCGCCGCTACGCGGACGCGCTGCACGGGACGTCGGCCTCGGTCTCCGACACCCGCAAGACCACACCGGGTCTCCGCGTGTTCGAAAAATACGCCGTGAAGGTGGGCGGCGGCCGGAACCACCGCATCGGTCTCTTTGACGCTGTCCTGATCAAGGACAACCACGTCGTGGCGGCGGGCGGGATTGCGGCCGCCGTGAAGGCGTCGCACAGTACGGTGGGCGGCGGAGCGGGTCTGCCGATTCAGGCCGAGATCGATGATGTCGGCCAACTCCAGGCCGCACTGGACGCGGGGGTCGACGCCTTGCTGCTCGACAACATGACGCCGGCGCAGGTGGCTGCTGCCGTTCGGACGATTCGGGCTCACGCACGAGGGCACTCGTGCTGGATCGAGGCCTCCGGCGGCATCACCCTCGACAACATTCGCGCGTACGCGGACGCCGGCGTCGACACGATCTCGGTCGGCGCGTTGACGCATTCTGCGCCTTCGGTGGACATCGCGCTCGACCTCGAGCTGGCATCGGGCGTAGCGTAGCCCCATGGACAGGCGCGAGACGGACGTACTCGTGATTGGCAGCGGCCTCGCCGGCTGCGCCGCGGCGCTGACGGCGGCCCGCCGCGGCGCCCGCGTCGTGCTGCTCAACAAGGCCGCACAGGCCGAGGAGAGCAACACCTGGCATGCGCAGGGCGGCATCATCTACCGCGGTGTGCTGGATTCACCCGAGCGGCTCGCCGCCGACATCACGGCCGCCGGCGCCGGCCTTTGCGATCCCCGGGCGGTCGAACTCCTCAGCTCCGAGGGACCGCGCCTGGTCAAGGAGCTGCTGCTCGACGACGTGGGCGTGCAATTCGATCGAGCCACGGACGGCCAGCTCGACCTGACCGCCGAGGCGGCCCACTCCGTCCCCCGGATCATCCACACGGAAGACATGACGGGCCGGTCGATCGAAGAGGCAATTCTGGCAGCGGTCCGGCGCGAGCCGAACGTCACCGTGCTCACCGGCCGCGTTGCGATCGACCTGCTCACGCTCTCGCACCACTCGCGTCAGCCGCGCGACGTCTACGCAACCCCCACGTGCGTCGGGGCCTACATCTTCAACATCGAATCCCGCCGCGTGGAACTGCACATGGCGAAGGAGACGATCCTGGCCACAGGCGGGATCGGGCGGCTCTACCTTCATACGACCAACCCCGCTGGTGCGTGCGGTGACGGCGTGGCGATGGCGTACCGCGCCGGCGCGCGCTGCATCAACATGCAGTTCGTGCAGTTCCACCCGACGACGCTCTACCACGGCAGCGAACGGTTCCTGATTTCGGAATCGCTGCGGGGTGAAGGCGCCCGCCTGATCGATGCGGCCGGCCGCGAGTTCATGCTCGACTATCACGCCGACGGGTCCCTCGCACCGCGCGACATCGTTGCGCGCGGCATCCACCAGATGATGCACGAGACCGGCGCCCGGTGCGCGTATCTCGATGTCTCGCACAAGCCGGCCGACTGGATCCGCACGCGCTTCCCGGGCATCTACGCGAAGTGCCGCGAGGTCGGCATCGACATCACGAGCCAGCCGATCCCCGTCGTCCCGGCGGCACACTACAGTTGCGGCGGCATCGCCGTCGACGACCGGGGACATTCGAGCCTCCGGCGGCTGCGCGCCGTCGGCGAGGTGGCGTGCACCGGCCTGCACGGAGCGAACCGCCTGGCGAGCACGTCCCTGCTCGAATGCCTCGTCTGGGGCACGCGCGCGGGAGACGATGCGGCGCGCGGCTGCGACGCGGGGGCCGCCGACTACTACTCGCCGGAGATTTCACCGTGGGAGTACGAGCCCGAACCGGTGGATCCCGCGCTGGTGGCCCAGGACTGGCTGACGATCCGCCAGACCATGTGGAACTACGTGGGGCTGGTCCGGACGCGAAAGCGCCTGGATCGCGCGCAGCAGATTCTCCGCGAATTGCACCTCGAAGTCGGGCGGTTCTACGCCCGATCCGAACTGTCCGAAGGCCTGATCGGCCTCCGCCACGGCATCCAGGCCGCCCTCGTCATCCTGCTGGCCGCGCTCGAAGCCCGGGAGAGCCGGGGCTGCCACTACCGGGCGGACTGATCCTCAAGGCCGGGCGGCCCGACTTGGCTCGTCCAGCGTCGTTGAGGTCACGCCGTAGCGCCAGGCGAGGAGGCGGAGCGCCCGGCGCTCCCAGGGCGGTACGCTGCCGCCGCGATCGGCCCTCAGCAGCCAACCCCGAGTAGAATGAGCCGGACATGGCAGACATCCCGCGAAATCCCGAATACGTGGCCGTGATCGACATCGGCGCCAGCGCGGTCAAGCTGGTGGTGGCCGAGGTGCGGCCAGGTCAGAAGCCCTTTGTCATCGAAGAGGCATCGCGCGGCGTGCTGCTCGGCAAGGACGCGTTCTCGAAGGGCCGGATCGGTGTGGCGTCCATCGAGTCCGCCCTGAAGGCCCTCGAGGGCTTCCGGCGCCTGATGGACGGCCACGGCGTCAGCCGGTATCGCGCGGTGGCCACGAGTGCCGTTCGCGAAGCGTCGAACGCCGATACGTTTCTCGATCGTGTCCAGGTGCGGACCGGTCTCCAGGTGGAAATCATCGACGGGTCCGAGGAAAGCCGGCTGACCTATCTGGCGGTCCGCGAGCGTCTGCACGGCCACCCGGCCCTCGACGCGCCGCACACGCTGTTGGTGGAGGTGGGCGGCGGGTCCGCGGACATGACACTGCTCGAGGCCGGTCAGCCCAAGCACTCGGGTGTGTACGCCCTCGGGTCCGTCCGGCTCCGGCAGGGCTCGGCCTCGGCGCAGCGGTCGCACGATCGCAGCGTCCGGGTGATGAGCCGGCACATCGCCAACATCGTGTCGGACATCTGCAACGAGATGCCGTTGCGGTCGTCCACGCACGTGGTGGCGCTTGGGCAGGACGTTCGCTTCGTGGCGCAGGAACTCGTGGACGCGCCCGAGGGCCAGTTGCGGGAGGTGCCGCGGCAGGCGTTCCTGGAGTTCTGCGGGCGCATCGAGAAGCTCGACACGGACGACCTGGTCGAGCGGTACGGCCTGTCGCCAGTCGACGCGGAGACCCTCGTGCCGGCCCTGCTCGTGTATCGGGCCCTGGTCGAGGCGACGGAGGCGGCATCCGTCATCGTGCCCGATACGTCGCTGCGTGCCGGCCTGCTGATGGCCCTGGTGGGGACGGGGACCGACGCGGCGCTCGCCGATTTCAGCCGCCAGGTGCTGGCCAGCGCGGAATCCCTGGGCGAGAAGTACCGGTACGATGCCGTGCACGCCCACGCCGTCGCACGCTGGGCGACGAGTCTGTTCGACCAGTGCCAGGACGAACATGGCCTGCCCGGGAGAGATCGGCTGCTGCTCGAGGTGGCGGCGGTGCTGCACGACATCGGGTTGTTTGTCGGCCTGCGGGCCCATCACAAGCACTCGCAGTACCTGATCGCGGCATCCGAGATCTTCGGCCTGTCGTCCGACGATAAGGACGTCATTGCCAACGTGGCCCGCTATCACCGCCGCGCGCTCCCGCAGCGATCGCACCTGCCCTATATCGCGCTCGACCGGCAGGATCGCGTGCGCGTGAACAAGCTGTCGGCGCTGCTCCGCGTGGCCAACGCTCTTGATGCGGAGCACTCGCAGAAGATCCGGGGCGTGACGCTGCGGCGGGACGAGCCGGGGTGGATCCTCGAGATCGATGGCGGCGGCGACCTGTCGCTGGAACGGGTGGCGACCGAAGCGCGCGCGGATCTGTTCCTCGATGTGTTCGGGAAGCGGTTGATTGTCCGCGGAGCGGGAGTGCAGTCGTGAGCGCAAAACAGGCGGGGAAGAAGTCCAAGTCGAAGAGCAAGGTCGAACGCCAGCCGGGGCAGTTCTTCAGCCGCGAACTGTCCTGGTTGGCCTTCAACGAACGCGTGATGGAGGAGGCCGAGGATCCGACCACCCCGCTGCTGGAGCGGGCGAAGTTCGCGTCGATCACCGCGTCGAACCTGGACGAGTTCATGATGGTGCGCGTGGCCGGGCTGCGGAACGCGGTGCACGACGGCGATACGGATCCCGACCCGGCCGGCCTGACACCCGCCCGGCAACTGGCCGACGTGGCCGCCCGGGCGCACGAACTGGTCGCCCGCCTCTACCAGTGCGTGTCGTCCGACCTGTTGCCGAGCCTCCAGCGCGAAGGCGTCCGCGTGTCGCCGCTGGCCGATCTCGACGAGTCCCAGCGGGCCGCGGTGTCGGCGTACTACCGCGACGAAGTGCTGCCGGTCCTGACGCCGCTCGCGATCGACGGATCCCGGCCGTTTCCGATGTTGTCGTCACTCAGTCTGAACCTCGCGATCCGGCTGGCGCCCGGCCGAGACGAGGATGGGACTCGCCTCGCCATCGTCCAGGTGCCATCCGGGCTGCCGAGGCTCGTGCGCGTCTTCGGTGATGCCGTCACGTTCGTCTGGCTCGAAGCCGTCATCCTGGAGCACCTCGAGACCCTGTTTCCGGGACAACGCGTGATCGAGGCGGCCGCCATCCGGCTGGCCCGCGACGCGGAGCTCGAGCTGGACGACGAGGGCGGCGGGTCGTATGTCGAGGCGCTCGAGGAGGAGCTGCGCCAGCGCCGCCGCAACGACGTCGTCCGCCTGGAGATCGAGGCGGCTGCGAGCGATGCGCTGCTCGACGAGATCGTGCGGCAGGTCGATGTCGGGCCCCAGGACGTCTATCGCGTGCCCGGGCCGGTCGATCTGCGTCCCCTGATGTCGCTCGCCGACGTGCCGGGGTTCGACCACCTGCGGTTTCCGTCGCAGAAACCGGTGCCTGCAATCAGCAGTCGCGAGGAGGGCGAGATCTTCAGCACGGTCGATCAGCGCGACCTGCTGCTGCATCATCCGTACGACTCGTTCGATCCGGTTGTCGCACTGGTCGACCAGGCGGCCGACGATCCGGACGTGCTCGCCATCAAGATGACGCTGTACCGCCCGGGCACGGATTCACCGATCATCCGCGCGCTCGAACGAGCAGCGGACCAGGGGAAGCAGGTCACCGCCGTGGTCGAGTTGATGGCGCGGTTCGACGAGGAGCGCAACATCAAGTGGGCGCGCGCGCTCGAGGAATCCGGCGCGCACGTGATCTACGGCCTGCGCGGCCTCAAGGTGCACGCCAAGATCTGCCTGGTCGTGCGGCGCACCGCGCAGGGCATCCGGCGCTACGTTCACCTGGGTACCGGCAACTACAACCACCGGACGGCGCGCCTGTACACCGACCTGGGCCTGCTCACCGCGTCGCCCGGGATCGGCGTGGACGCCTCCGCGTTCTTCAACGCGCTCACCGGGTTTTCCGATCCCCCCCGGATGCAGCACCTCGTGATGGCGCCGACGCACCTGCGCGAGCGCGTGCTCAAGCTCATCGAGCGCGAAACACGCCGCGCGACCGACGGCCAGCCCGCGATGATCCGGGCGAAGATGAACTCCCTCGTCGACGAGCGCGTGATCCAGGCGCTCTACCGCGCGTCCAACGCGGGCGTCACGATTCAGCTGAACGTCCGCGGCATCTGCCTGCTCCGGCCTGGCGTCCCGAAACTCAGCGAGCGCATCTCGGTCGTGTCGATCGTCGGGCGCTACCTCGAGCATCCGCGGGTGTTCCATTTTCTCAACGGCGGCGACGACGAGGTCTACCTCTCGAGCGCAGACTGGATGCCGCGGAATCTCGACCGGCGTATCGAACTCGCGTTTCCCGTTGACGCGCCCGAGTGCCGGAAGAAGGTGCTGGACGCCCTGGACGTGCTGTTCCGCGACAACGTCAAGGCTCGGCGCCTTGACGCGGACGGTATCTGGAAGGTGCCCGCGCGCCCCCCGGCCGACCCACCGCTGTCGGCGCAGCAGGTGCTCTACGAGCAGACCCGCCGGGGATTCGATCGCCGGGAGTCCGCGTCGCCGGAGGTGTTCGAGCCCATCACCCCGGGGAAGGCCGGAAGCCACAGTTGACCGGGCCGCGAGGGTCGGCATCATTCCACTGGATTCAGGCCGAAAATAGCCGATTCTTGATCTAGCCGAGCCATGCCCCACGCGCTGCGCCTGCGTCTGATCGTTCTTGCCGCCGCATTGGCGTTCCTTGCCGGGATGCCTGTCCGGCCCGCCTCTGCCCAGCGTCAGGGCCCGTCGTCCGTCAGAACGCCCTCGGCCGCGCAACGCGTGGTGTCATCCGCCGATGGCGCCCCGGTCCCAGCGTCGGTACGTATCACCCCGGGTTCGATCCACGCCGTCAGTATCGGAGCCGACGGGCACTATCTGGAGGCGTCGCGCCAGGGTCCGGACGCGCAGCGGATCATCATCGAGATGCGGACGCGGCCGACGCCGATGGTGGCGGCCGATCGCGGACCGTCATCCATGGTGTCGGAACGCGCCCAGCTGTACCAGGTGCTGCAGCGCCGGGGCGGCTCCCGCGTGCACCACGACATTCGTCGCGTGCTCAACGGCGTCGTGGCCACCGTGTCGGCGGAGACGCGGGCCGCCATCGCCAAGCTCCCGTACGTCCGGCGCGTGCACGACGACACGCGCGTGCAGGTGAACCTGAGCGATAGCGTGCCGCTCGTCCGTGCGCCGGAAGTGTGGGCGTCGTACGGTGCCACGGGCGCCGGCGTGAAGGTCGCCATCATCGACACGGGCATCGACTACACCCACCCGGATCTCGGCGGCGGCTTCGGGCCGGGGTACAAGGTGGTCGGGGGCTACGACTTCGTCAACGGCGACGCGGACCCGATGGACGACTACGGCCACGGCACGCACGTGGCCGGCATCGTTGCCGCCAACGGCACACTGAAGGGCGTGGCCCCCGACGCGAAGCTGCTCGCCTACAAGGTGCTCGACGAGAACGGGTCCGGCTGGACGTCCGACATCATCGCGGGCATCGAGCGTGCCGTCACGGACGGCGCGAAAGTGGCCAACCTCAGCCTCGGCGGCGGCGGGTCGCCGGACGACCCCACGTGCGAGGCCATCGACAACGCCACGGCCGCCGGGATGCTGAGCGTGGTCGCGGCCGGCAACAGCGGGCCGGGCTACCAGACCATCGGATCGCCCGGTGTCGCGCGCACCGCGTTGACGATCGGCGCAACGACGAAGGCCGATGGCATGGCCGGGTTCAGCTCGCGCGGCTACGTCGAGTTCAACGGCCGCTACCTGATGAAGCCGGACATGGCGGCACCAGGCGCCGGGATTGTCAGCACCGTGCCGCTCTCCGGACCGCTCGGCAGCGCGACGGGATACCTGGCGCTGAACGGCACGAGCATGGCCACACCGCACGTGGCAGGCGCGGCGGCACTGCTGGTCCAGCTGTTCCCGTCGCGACCGCCGCTGCAGTTGAAGTCGATGTTGACCGGCTCGGCCCACGACCTGGGGTTCGACGCGTTGTCGCAGGGCAGCGGCCGGCTCGACGTGGTCGACGCCGTGCTGAGCCAGAGCGTGGTGGAGCCCACCAACCTCTCGTTCGATCTCTTCATAGACAGTACCGGCACGTTGACGCGGCAGGCCAGCGTGCGGGTCACCAATCCGACCGCCGTCGCAGCGACTTATCAACTCGGGACGTCGGGAGCCCTGCCCGCGGGCAGCCGCGTCGACCTGGATCGGTCCGTGTTGGCACTGGAGCCGGGCGCGTCGGCGGAGGTGACGGTCACCTTGACCGTCGACACGGTGACCACGCCGGCGAGTTCGAGCGCCAGCGCCTCGTATTCCACGGCCGTCACCATCACAGGCAGTGCGTCGACGACGCGGGTCCCGGTGGTGTTCCTGAAGAGCGCCACGGTGTCCTTCACGTTCAGCAGCATCCCGCTCCTGGTCCAGTTGTACGACGCCACCGCCAAGCGGACGATCGCCTTCACGCCCTCCGGGGCACTGTGCATCAAGCCGCTCGCGGCGGGCACGTACGACATCGTGGCCGTGTTCAGCGAGAAGGGATTCGAGATCGTCACGCGCGACCAGGTGACCGTGGCGGGCGCCGTCAACCTCACGATGCTGGCCAGCGAGGCCACGCACCTGGTCAACATCCTGCCGCGGGACGAGGCAGGGAACGTTCTTGTTGCTCCGACGGTCCGCAACATGGCGGTGTTCGGAAAGCTCAGCCAGGTGTCGGATCCGTCCGCGATCTTCATGTTTGCCGAGGGACTGACGCCATACCGGTTCTCGTCGATCGATCGGGGGTGGGACGCCGCGATCACGGCCGGAGCAGCCTGCCAGGTCGGCTCGAACGGCCTGTGCAACGGGAAGTTCTTCAACTACCTGTGGACGTCGGGTGCCGGGCGACCCGCCCAGGAGGTCATGCCGGCGGCTGGCGCGCGATTCAACGCATTCGTCCAGACACACCGGCCGCCTTCGACCACGCACATCAATGACTGGCAGAAGTGGCTGACGCTGGCTTTCCGCGGCACGACCTGGTACGCGTGGTGGAAGTGGATCCTGTGGGCGGGCGACTCGTTCAACGGAGCGGAAACCACGGTGACGACATACGTGGAAGCGGGCGTCCCGGATCTGGCCGCCGTGCGGTTCGCGCTGCAGGATGACATCTCCTGGTTCAAGGCCAGCGACGTGTTCACGTGGAGCTCATCGCAGACGGGACTGTTGTCGTCGTTCGCGCGCTCCCTCGACGACGGTTCGTTCGCGCTCCAGATCGACCCGTTGTACGACCTCGCCAGCCCGGCGCGCGCGCCGAGCTACGTCGTGCCTGCCGGCCAGACGCACCTGCTCGGGGCCAGCCCGACGTCCGGGCCTCTCGAGTTCCTGAATTCGACCAACGTGACCGCAGCATACGCCGATCCCGAAGGTTGGCCCAGCCACATGTCCGTACGCTTCCCGGTTCTCACGGACGCCAGTTACGCCTTCGACCGGCGGGGACGGCAGACCGCCTCCTCCCCGTGGACGTACGAGCTCTTCCAGGCGCAAACGCCTCTCGGATCGTTCTCCGCGACGCAACTCGGGTACGGATTCGTCGTGACGCCCGACAAGTACCGGCTCGCGGGTCGGACGTCTGGGCTCGAAGTCGGCGGCCTTCCCGCGCAAGTGACGTCGTCCATCGAATTCGACACGCGATTGAGCGACAAGAATCCGCCGTTCGTCGGACCATTGCAGGTCTGGGACGGCGTCGCCATGGCGGACAAGCTGAGCGGGCCGGGCTATCTGCGATTCGAGGCCCGCGACGACGCCGGGCTGTCCTCGGTCACCGCCGAGTACCAGATCGGTTCGGACTGGCTTCCGTTAAGCATGGCGGCGTCGGGCAGTTGGGTCACGGCGTCGTTGCCGCAACTCGGGCCCAACGCGGCCGTGGCCATTCGGGTGGTGGCGACCGACGCGGCCGGGAACCGGACCGAGCAGGTCTGGGACCCCGCGTACTACGCGATCTCAGCCGGGAGAGTGCTCGCCGTGCGGCTCACGGGAGGCGGGACCGGGCGGGTGGTCAGCGAACCGGCCGGGATCGACTGCGGTTCCGTGTGCAGTGTCGAGTTCGCGGAGACCACCACGGTCACGCTCCGCGCAACTCCGTCCGGTGATTCGATCTTCGGGGGATGGCTTGGCGGCTGCACCGGGATCAGTCCGACTTGTGTGACCACCGTCAGCGGAGCCCAAACGGTGGCGGCTCGCTTCCTGTCGAGCACGCTGGCCCTCACCGTGACCCGCGGCGGCACCGGCAGCGGTACCGTTACGTCGAACCCGGCCGGTATCGATTGCGGGCCGACGTGCTCGGCCACCTTTGCCCGGGACACGATCGTATCGCTGCAGGCGTCCGCGGCGGCCGGATCCGAATTCACGGGATGGGGAGGGGCATGCTCCGGAACCGGGGCCTGTACCGTGACCCTCAGCCAGGACGTCAACGTGTCCGCGACGTTCGACACGGTGCCGGTGCCCCGGGTGACCGGATTCTCGCCGGCCAGTTCCTCGGCCGGCTGGGCCGCATTCACCTTGACGATCCAGGGTGAGAACTTCACGGCGGCGTCCGTCGTGCAGTGGAACGGCGTGGCCAAGGCCACCACGTTTGTCGATGCCTGGACGCTGCGCGTCACCGTTCTCGCGTCCGAGGTGACGGCGCCCGGATCTGTGCGCATCAACGTCACGGGCCGCGGAACCGGTGTCGTATCGGCCAACCGGTACTACCTCATCGACAATCTGGCCCCGGTCACGCGCCGCGTCGAGCCGTCGTGTACCGACGCCAATCTCGACGGCCGTTGTGACCAGACGTCCGACTTCAAGACGATCCGGGCCGCCGTGGCCGCGTCGGGCTGGGGTGACAACATCACGCTGGCCGAGGGGCGATACGTCGAGACGCCGCCGCTCGCGTTCGACAAGAGCGTGAGCCTGTTTGGCGCCGGGGCCGCGGCGAGCGTCATCACGCCCGGGGGCAACACCACCTCCTGCAGCGGTGACGGCCAGGCGTGGCTGCTGGTGCCCGAAGGCGTGTCGGTCGGACTGAGCTACATCGGTTTCGACGCTGCCGGGCACGACATCGCCCAGGCGCTGCGGATCAAGGGTGCGGGGTCCGCGTGGCGGTGGGGGTACTACAAGCTGGCGATCAGGAACGTTCACTCCACGTGTCCGGGCGGCGGCGTGGGGCTGTTCACCGCGGGGGTCATCGGGCTCGAGGCGGGCCACGTGGCCGTCAGTGACGTCAACGGGACGGGGATCCAGTTGACCGACGGCAGCCGCGTGCGGGTGTGGTACGCCGATGTCACGCGAAGCGAGATTGGCGTGCTGAGCGATGCCACGAGCGGGACCTTCGTGGGTTTGAGCCGGTTAGCCGGTAACTACTCGGCAGGACTGTCCGCGAGCGCAACCAACGGGTCGGCTGACTGGAATTGGTGGGGTTGCAACGCGGGTCCAGGCTACTTGGGTTGCGATCGGGCTGCGGGAAACGAGCCTTCGACCTGGTTGCAGTTGAAACTAGCGTCGGTGCCGGGTGACGGCGGCGCCACGGTCACTGCGGATCTGATCTCCGACTCAACTGGGCACGACACCCAGCGATCGGGTTATGTTCCCGATGGGATCCCGGTCAGTTTCTCGGCGGATCAGGGCGTCGTGCAGAATCCCGGTACGACGGTCAGTGGCCGGGCCACGGCGACGTACTATGCTGCGCGAACGGGTCGGGCCGTCGTATCCGCGATGGTCGACGGCGAGACGGTTTCGACCACTTTCGATGTCGCCAAGGCCACGCCGACGATCACCTGGGCGACGCCGAGGTCAATCGTCTACGGCACAGCACTTGGCGCGACTGAGCTCGATGCGACCGCCAATGTGCCAGGAGCGTTCGTCTTCAGCCCGGCTGCCGGCACGGTGCTGCCGGCGGGAAACACGCAAAGCCTGTCAGTGGCGTTCACGCCTGACGACAGCGCGAACTACGTCCCGGCGAGCAAGAGCGTGACGCTTGACGTCAGCCCGCGACCGATCACGGTGACCGCGAACGCCCAGACCAAGCCGTACGGCACGGCCGACCCGGCGTTCACGTACACGGTGACGAACGGGAGCCTGGTGATCGGTGATGCGCTCACGGGCACCCTGGCCCGTGTTCCGGGCGAGACCGTCGGGAGCTATGCCATTCAGCAGGGCACACTGGCGGCCAGCGCGAATTACGCCCTGACGTTCGCGGGAGCCGCGCTGACCGTCACGGCGGCGACGCCGGTGATCTCGTGGTCGGGCCCTGCCGCGATCGTCTATGGAACCACCCTGGGTTCGATTCAGTTGAACGCCGCGGCGAACGTCGCCGGGGGCTTCGCGTACGTGCCGCCGAGCGGCACGGCGCTGAACGCCGGCGCCGGCCAGACGCTGTCGGTGACGTTCACACCGGCGGACACGGTCAACTACGCGGTGGTGTCGCGATCGGTGACCATCGACGTCCTGCGGGCGACGCCCGCGATCACATGGCCGGGCCCGGCCGCCATTCCGTACGGGACGGCCCTCTCATCGCTCCAGTTGAACGCGTCGGCGAGCGTCCCCGGAACGTGGCTGTATGCGCCGGCTGCGGGGACTGTGCTTCCAACGGGCGCAGGTCAGGCGCTGACCGTGACGTTTACGCCCACGGCGGTGAACAACTACACGGGTGCAACCGCCACCGTCTCGATCGACGTGTCGTTCGTCGGGCCTTCAGGCGGCGGCCTGACGACTGGTTCGGTGACGGGATCCACGTTGACCTACGCCGGCACGACGTTCCCGATCGTGAACGGCAAGGTCACGTTTCCTGATTGCTCGATGTACATCGCGCTCAACAACGGGATGTTGATCTTCGCCGGCCCCGCACCTGGCTGTGCGCCGGGCGGCGGATCGGGCAGCAGCTCGAGTTCGAGCGGGGGCGCAGGCTCCTCGGGCAGCAGTTCTGGAGGCTCGAGTTCAAGCGGCGGGTCGGGCTCTTCGAGCGGCAGTTCGAGTGGCGCGAGTTCGGGCGGCGGGTCGGCAGGGTTCACGCCGCCGGCGCGCGGGACGATCCTGCCGGTCAGTAACGGGGCCATTACCTACGACGGCGCGTCGTACCCAATCGTCAACGGCAAGGTCACGTTCCCCGATTGCTCGTGGTACATCGTGTTGAACAACGGGATGGTGCTGCCGGCGGGACCGGCGCCCGGCTGCACGTCTGGGGGCGGATCGAGTTCGGGGAGCGGTTCGGGATCGAGTAGCGGGTCGGCGGGCGGTTCGAGCAGCGGATCCAGTTCGAGCAGCAGTTCTGGTGGTTCGAGTTCGAATAGCAGTTCCAGTTCGAGCGGCGGGTCGGCAGGCTTCACGCCACCGGCGGGTGGAACGATCCTGCCCGTCAGCAACGGGAACGTGACCTACAACGGCACGTCGTACCCGATCGTGAACGGGAAGGTGACGTTCCCCGATTGCTCGTGGTTCATCGTCTTGAACAACGGGATGGTGCTGCCGGCGGGCCCGTCGCCCGGTTGCACGTCCGGGGGCGGATCGAGCTCGGGGAGCAGCTCGGGCTCGAGCAGCGGGTCGTCGGGCGGCTCGAGCAGCGGGTCCAGTTCGAGCGGCAGTTCGGGATCGGGCTCGAGTTCTGGCGGCAGTTCCAGTTCGAGCGGTGGGTCGGCGGGTTTCACGCCGCCGGCGGGTGGGACGATTCTGCCGGTCAGCAACGGGAACGTGACCTACGACGGCGCGTCGTACCCAATCGTGAACGGGAAGGTGACGTTTCCCGATTGCTCGTGGTTCATCGTGTTGAACAACGGGATGGTGCTGCCGGCGGGACCGGCGCCCGGTTGCACGTCTGGGGGCGGATCGAGTTCGGGGAGCGGCTCGGGCTCGAGTAGCGGGTCGTCGAGCAGCGGCTCAGGCGGCTCGAGTTCGGGCGGCAGCTCGGGATCGAGCGGTGGCGGGGGAACGGGAACGTTCCAGGGCCCGCGCACTGGTGGACCCGGCACCGGGTCCGTCAGCGGGACCACGCTGACGTACGCGGGCGCCACGTACCCGATCGTCGACGGCAAAGTGACCTTCCCGGATTGCACGCTGTACATCGCACTCGACAGCGGGTTCTTGATCTACGCCGGCCCCGCACCAGGCTGCACGACAGGCGACCGGCGCTGACGCACCAGGGTGTTCGATTCCTCGCACCGTCTCACCAGGCGACCGCCGGGCATGCAGGAGCACCTCGATTCACAGCCTGACGCGTCCCTATTGTGTGGAAGCCACACTCCTACTTATCTATGATGAGTTGCGGGTTTCCATCGCGTATGGAACCTGCCCGATCGGCGCCGGGCGAGTACGCCCGGGTGGTGCTCATCCAGAACTGGCCCTCACTGACATAGAGGTAACGCGATGGCCCTGACATCCGGTACTCATCTCGGCCCGTATGAAGTCGTCGGCGCGCTCGGCGTGGGTGGCATGGGCGAGGTGTATCGCGCGAGCGATTCGCGCCTCGGCCGGGACGTGGCACTGAAGGTTCTGCCGGCCGCGTTTGCCGGCGATCCCGATCGGCTGATGCGGTTCGAGCGCGAGGCCAAGACCCTGGCCTCGCTCGGACATCCGAACATCGCCCAGATCTTCGGTATCGAGGAGTCCGACCCCATCGGCGGATCGGGCGTTCGCGTCCGGGCCCTCGTGATGGAGCTGGTGGACGGCGAAACATTGGCCGAGCGGATCGCGCGCGGTCCGATCGCGCTCGACGAAGCGTTGCCCATCGCCAGGCAGATTGCCGAGGCGCTCGAGGCGGCCCACGAGCAGGGCGTGGTGCATCGCGACTTGAAGCCGGCCAATATCAAGGTGAGACCGGACGGCACCGTGAAGGTGCTCGATTTCGGCCTGGCCAAGGCGATGGACCCATTGGCGTCGCAGGCGCCCGGCGATGCCCTCAATTCGCCGACGATGACCTCCCCGGCACTGACGGCGTTGGGCTTGATCATCGGCACGGCTGCGTACATGTCGCCGGAACAGGCTAAAGGGAGGCCCGTCGATCGCCGGGCGGACATCTGGGCGTTCGGCGTCGTCCTCTACGAAATGCTGGCGGGACGCCGCGGCTACGAAGCGGAGGACGTGTCAGAGACGCTGGCAGCCGTGCTGACACGGGAGGTGGACTACACGGCGCTGCCCGCGGGCATTCCGCCGAAGCTGCGTGCGCTGGTCGCCGACTGCCTGGTGCGGGATCCGAAGAAGCGCTTGCGGGACATCGGCGACGCGAGGAGGACGATCGAACAGCTCATCATCGGCGCGCCCGACGAGAAGGCGCTGCCGGCCGTGTCGGTGGCGCCCGCGCTGGCACCCGTGTGGCGCCGCATCCTGCCGTGGGCGATCGCCGCGATCGCGATCGGGGCCGCCGCTGTCGCCTGGATGGCGCGGTCGCCGGTCAGAGCAGCGCCGCAGCCCGTGGTCCGGTCCCGGATGACCATGAAAGAGTTTGGCGGCCTCCTGGCCCTGTCGCGGGACGGCGCGAAGCTGGCCTACATCTCTGCCGTCGAGAACGGATACCAGCTCGGCGTCCGCGCACTCGACCAGTTTCAGGGCAAGTTGATCACCGGTTCCGAAGGCGGGCTCTTCCCGGTGTTCTCGCCGGACGGTAACTGGCTGGCGTTCGTCGTGGGAGGAGCCGTGCCGCACGTCAAGAAGATCGCGGCCGCCGGCGGCGTCGCGATCACGCTGTGCGAGGGCGACCTCTCGGCGGGCGGGGCCTGGGGCGACGATGACACGATCGTGTTTCCCGGCGCCAAGGGCCTGCTCCGTGTCGCCGCGAGCGGTGGCACGCCACAGCCGTTGACGACGCTCGACGCCGCGAAACACGAAACCGCGCACACCCGGCCCCAGTTTCTCCCTGGCGGCCAGCAGTTGTTGTTCACCGTCCTCGCGGCAGGGGCCGATCGACCGCAGTTCGCGATCCTGGATCTGCAGAAGGGAAGCTACCGGATCGTCGCGCCGGGCGGCGACGGCGGACGGTACGTGCCAACCGGCCACCTCGTGTACGGCCGGGGCGGAACCGTGTTCGCGTGTCCGTTCGATGTTTCGCGCGGCGTGCCCACCGGCGACGAAGTGCCCGTGGTCGAGAATGTATCGACGAACGGGCCGGTGGGGACCTCGGACTTCGCGTTTGCCGACGCCGGGGTGCTGGCGTACTCCGAAACGTCTGACGGCAGCGGGACGACCCTGGCGTGGATGGACCTGAAAGGCACCGTTCAGGCGATCCCGGGCCAGGTGACGCGCCAGTGGGGTACGGGCCGGCTTTCACCTGACGGCATGCGTGTCGCCAACGGGATACTCTCCGGTCAGACGTCCGACATCTGGGTGCTCGACCTGGCACGTGGCACGCCGACCCGGCTGACGTTCGGTGGGGTGAACGGCGATCCTATCTGGACTCCGGATGGACGGCGCATCGTGTACGCGGGCGGCGCGGGAGGTCCAAACTCCATCTTCGTGATTCCCGCGGACGGCACGGGGAGGCCGGTCTCGCTGGTGAACGGGGAAGGTGTGCTGAGGCCAACGTCATTCTCCCCTGACGGGAGATTCCTCCTCTACTCGACGTCGGAGAAGAACCTGGGTTCCCGCGTCATGGTCCTGCCGATGTCCGGCGACGGGGCGGCAGGAACGCCAAAGCCGCTGCATGACGTCAATGCCCCGGAAGGGCAGGCGCAGATGTCCCCGGACGGAAAGTGGGTCGCCCTCACCGCCATGGACGCCGGCACGACCGAGATCTACCTGGTGCCGTTTCCCGGCCCAGGGCCAAAGGTTCGAGTCTCGGCCGAGGGAGGAATCGAGGCGCGGTGGAACTCGACCGGCCGTGAGCTCTTCTTCCGAACGGCTTCGGTGTCGAACGCCGCTGTGATGGCTGTGACCGTGCAGTCGGCCCCCGCGTTGTCGGTGGGGTTGCCACGCCAGATCTGCCGGATGGTGTCGGGCACCACCTGGGACGTGGCGCCGGGCGGAACGCGATTCCTGGTGGAACAGACCGGGCACCCGGACGCGGGAGCCGTATTTGCCGTGGTGACGAACTGGTTCGACGAACTCCGCCGCCGCGCGCCTGAAAAGAAGAAGTAGTGCTTACAGGTCGTTTCCCGAGTACGACAGGTTGAACGACTTGTTGCAGAGCGGGAAGTCGGGAACGATATTATCGACCAGCGCGCGCGACAGCGCGGGCCAGTTCAGGAACGACGGGTCCACGATCTTCACGCGATGCAGGAGACCCGCCGCGTCGGCCATCACCCAGTGCACCACGCATCCGCGCCAGCCTTCCACCAGGGCGAACGCCGGTTCGAATGCAGGCAATGGGCCGAGCGCAACGCGTGACGGGCCATCTGGCAGCGAGTCCGCGATCACCGCGATGAGGCGTGCCGACTCCTTCACTTCGGCCACGCGCACGAGCAGGCGGGCACGGACGTCGCCCGACTGCAGGACGGGCACGCTGACGGCCACCCGGTCGTAGGGCGGCCGTGGATGATCGCGCCGCGCGTCGATGTCCAGGCCCGACGCCCGCGCCACGTAGCCGCGCACCGCGTGATCGCGGGCGATCGGTTCCTGCAGCACGCCCGTGCGATCCAGCCGATCCGCGACCAGCGAGTTCTCGAGGCAGAGGCCGACCACTTCGATGAAGTCGCGGACGGCGTCCGCCACGTCGGTGTGAACGCCCATCAGGTCTGTGCGCACGTCCGCAACGCCGCCCGGCACCACGATGCCGCGCAACTGCCGGTGGCCGGTGACGGCCTGGTTCAGCCGGAACAGGCGCTCGCGTATCCGGTAGCATTGCGACTGGGCCACGGCAAAGCCGGTGTCGCTGACAATCATGCCGACGTCGGCGACGTGGTTGTAGATGCGTTCGAGTTCCAGCAGCACGGCCCGCACGTGTGCCGCCCGCCGCGGAACGTCGCAGCAGGCCAGCCTCTCGAGGGCCTCGCAGTAGGCCAGGCTGTGCGCGACCGAACTGTCTCCGGACACCCGTTCCGCCAGCGCCACCCCTTCCGCCGGCAGCCGTCCCTCGAAGAGCTTCTCCGTGCCCTTGTGCGTGAAGAAGAGCCGCTGCTTCACGTCGATGATCGTCTCGCCCATGGCGCTGAACCGGAAGTGCCCGGGTTCGATGACGCCCGCATGCACCGGCCCCACCGGGATTTCGTAGACGCCCTCGCCCGCCACCTCGCCGAACGGAAACGGGCGGCCGTCGTCCCGGAACGCTGGCGCACCGGCATCCTTGCGGAGCGGGAAGTAGTTCTCCGGCCAGAATCCGTGGCGCACGAGCGGCCGCGGATCGGGATGGTCGATCACCCGGATGCCCATCTGATCCCGGATTTCGCGCTCGAACCGCGACGCCGGGTAGCAACTCATCGCCGATGACGCCATGACCGGATCGCGGCCGTCAACCGTCGTGGTGACGTGGGCGAACCAGTTCTCCGCGCCGTTGGCGAAGACGTAGTGCACGCGGAACAGGCCGTCGACGCTTCGCCGATCCTCGCCTGCCATCAGGACGAGCTCGGCGCCGAAATCCGTGCGCAATGACGACGTGATGGCCGGCATCCGGTCGCTGTCGGCCGTGGCATGTAACTCCCGCGGCCGCGGAGTTCGGACGTGCCGCAGTCCCGAAAGCGCCCCGACGTTTCGCAGGCCGCCGGTGTCCGGTGTCAGGTCACTCATACCGTGATGGCCTCGACAATGTGATCCAGCAGTGCCCCAACGGGCCAGGGCATGGCCAGGCCCAGCACCACCAGGGCGACGGCGCACAGCAGCAGCGGCACCACGGCCCAGCGTCCGCCCTCACCGCACGTGACGTGTTCGGGAGCGGCCCCGGTCACCATCGGGATGACGTGCGCGGCGATCGCGATGAACCCGATGCCAGCCAGCACCAGCGCCAGCGTGGTCTCCCAGATGTGGCCGGACATGAACCCGGCCCTGAACAGCAGGAACTCGGATACGAAGAGGCCGAACGGTGGCAGTCCCATGAGCGCCAGCGCGCCGGCGGCGAACAGCGGGCCCGTGACGGGCATGGTCCGCGCGAGGCCCCGGACGCCGAGCACGTCCGTGGTTCCGTAGCGCGCCAGGATCCGGCCGGAGAGCAGGAAGCTCATGGACTTGGCGATCGCGTGATTCAGCAGGTGGAGCAGCGACGCGAGAACTCCGGCCGGCCCGAACGTCAGCCCGATGCAGATCAGGCCGCTGTGTTCGATGCTCGAGTACGCGAGGAGGCGCTTGTAGCTCTGCTGCCGGACCAGGCTGAGCGCCCCGATGGCGATCGACAGCAGGCCGAGCGCCAGCAGCGTCGTTTCGGTGAACGCAGCCCCGCCGGCCGTCGAGTCCACCACGGTCTTCCAGCGCAGGATGGCGTACTGCGCCACGGCCAGCAGCACGCCCGACATCATGGCCGAGAGCGGCGCCGGCGCCTCGGAATGCGCGTCGGGCAGCCACGTGTGCATGGGGGCCAGGCCGGCCTTCGTGCCGTAGCCCACGAGCAGGAACACGAAGGCCAGGCGCATGACGCCGGCATTGAGACCCGGTGCCACACTGGCCAGCAACGCCCAGTCCACCGCGTGGCCGCGGTCGGCGGTGACCGCGACGAACGCAAAGTACGCGAGCACGGTGCCCGCAAACGCCAGCGCGATGCCCACCGAGCCTATCAGCAGGTACTTCCACGACGCCTCGACGGATGCGCGACTCCGGTGGAGGGGCACCAGCAATGCCGACGTGATCGTCGTCGCCTCGATGGCCACCCACATCAGGGCGATGTTGTTCACCGTGACGGCCGCCAGCATGGCGAACGCAAACAAGCCCCCGTACGTCCGGAACACGCGGGCCGGGCGTCTGTCGTCGCGATCCATCGAGGCCGGTTGGGGCGCGAAGACCATCGCCAGTGTCGCCACAACCGACACGCAGAAGGCGACCAGGGCGGAGAGGGCATCCACCCGGAAGATTGCGAGCGCGCCGGCGCCGATGGCCGGCCGGGTGAGTGCCGTCAACCAGAGCGCTGACGCCGCGCCGACCGAGACGAGCCCGCCGCCCACGATCACGCCGCCGACCCAGCGCCGGTACGGGCGGATGGCCGTTGACAGGGCGGCGCCCAGGAACCACGGCGCGAGCAGCAGGACGATGAGCAGTGTGTCCATCGCGTCAGTGCTTCAGGCGGCTGAGCACGTCCACGTCCAGCGTGTTGAACGTGTCGTGGATGTCGTACAGGAAGATTTGCATGACGAGGAATCCCATCAGCGCGTCGAGGAACACGCCCAGTTCAACCACGAGCGGCACGCCGTACGTCGCGAGGACGGCCAGCAGGGCGATCGCGTTCTCGAGCATCAGGAACCCGATCACCTGGGTAATGGCCTTCTTCCGGCTGATGATGACGAAGAGGCTGACGAAGATCAGCCCGATGGCCAGCGGGATGCCCGCGCGCGTCGGGGCCGTGGAGAGCTCCAGCAGTGGCCGGGCGGCGGTGTAGGCCAGCAGCACCAGGAGCCCGCTCAACACCAGCGACGTGGCCGTATTCACGAACGGCTCGACTTCCTGCGTCGCCACGACGCGTTGCGACAAACGCGTCAGCAGGCGCGGGATGGCCACGCCCTTGAGCGCCACCATCAGCGCCGCGACCCAGTACAGATCCCGGTCGTTGCCGAAATACGCGACGGCGGCCGTGAGGCCGGCGAGGACGTTGGACTGCCAGCGGAGCGCGGAGATGTAGGCCGTGAGGCCGCGCCGCCAGAGCATGATGATGGCGCAGAGCAGGACGCCGCTCGCCCCCAGCACCGAGACTTGCTCAAATACCCTGTCCACGGCTCACCTCACCGAGAATGACGACGCCACGGCCAGCAGGCCAAGCACAAACGACACGGCGAGCAGTTCCGGCACCCGGAACAGCCGGAGCTTGGCGATGCGCGTTTCCAGAATCGCGATCGCGACCGCCAGCACGGCCACCTTGGCCAGGGTGGAGATCGCCGCTATCGCCAGTGCGCCCGGTGTCAGGGACGTGGCGAGGCCCCACGGCACGAACAGGTTGGCCGCCAGCACCAGGAAGACCGTCAGCTTCAGCCACGAGGCCCATTCCACCAGCGCCAGGTGGCGGCCCGAATACTCGAGGATCATCGCTTCGTGCACCATGGTCAGCTCGAGGTGCGTGGCCGGGTTGTCCACGGGCAGCCGTCCCGTTTCCGCCAGCATCACGATGAAGAGGGCGGCAAACGCCAGCACGTGGCCGGGGCTGAGCGCGGCCGACGGGTTGGCTACCGTCCTGGCGGCCATCTCGCCCAGGTTCGTGGAGCCGGCCGCCAGTGCCAGTGACAGGATCGCCAGTGCAATCGCCGGCTCGCTGAGCGCCGCGATCGTCATTTCCCGGCTGCTGCCCATGCCCCCGAACGACGAGCCCGGGTCGAGGCCCCCGAGCGCGAGCGCGAACGTGCCGAGCAGCAGCAGGTACACCAGCGCGAACAGGTCGGCGACGTCGTTGAAGGGCAGCGGCGTGATCAGGACCGGCACCAGCAGGGACACGACGACGGTGGTGCCGAACACGACGAACGGGGCAGCGTGAAAGATCCACGAGGCGTTCGGCGACACCACCATGTCCTTGCCGAACAGCTTCCTGAGCTCCGCGTAGGGCTGCCAGACCGGCGCGCCGCGCCTGTTCTGGAGCCGGGCTTTCACCCAGCGGATCAGGCCGACAACGGCGGGCGCCAGCAGCAGCACCAGAAGCGCCTGTCCAATCTCGATGGCCACGCCTGTGATTGCGATCATCCAGTCTCCGTCAGAAGCCAATCACGATGCCCAGCAGCACGATGAGCGCCAGGACCATGTAGGTCAGGTACGCGTTCACCGAGCCCGATTGCAGCCGCCGCGTGCGCCCCGCCACGGCTTCCACTGCGGCGATCAGCGGGTCGTAGACCGCGCGCTGGAACCACGGGTGCAGCCGGGCCTGATAGGTCACCGACTGGATGTAGTATGGCGACGCGTCGCGCGTCGTTCCCACCGCGGTGTCTTCCGTCGGGCGATACATCTCCGAGAAGACGCGGCGCAACGGTTCCGCGAACGCCGCCGACGTGTACTCCATGCGCGGCGTCTGGCCGATACGGCCGCATCCCCAGGTATCGCCGCTGTGCACGGGCCGCCGCGAGGCCAGGCGCACGAGCATCCACGTCAACGCGATCGCGCCGGCCAGGACGGGCAGGATGACGACGGGCGACATGGCGCCCATGCTGTGCCCCGTCTTGACGGTGACGCCAATCGCCACGGACGGTTCAGCGGCTGGCAGGCCTCCCACCGTGGCGAGCGCGCCTGTCAGCGTCGACAACACCGGGATCGTGAAGACCGCGAGCAGCGGGCAGTAGGCGGCGGCCAGCACCATGCCGGCCTTCATCAGCCCCGGGCTCTCGTGGGCCCCGGCGGCGGCCGGAGAGCGGGGAATTGCCAGGCAGGAGATGCCAAACGCCTTGACGAACGTGGCGGCCGCCAGGCCGCCCGTCAACGCGATGGCGCCGACACCGAGCGTCAGCAGGGCCGCCATCGATGCCTGCGACCGCGCCACGCCGGAGAGGAACGCCTGGAAGAGGAGCCATTCGCTCACGAAGCCGTTGAGCGGCGGCAGTGCGGCAATCGCGAGCGCGCCGACCAGGATCACCGCCGAGGTCCAGGGGGCGCGCTTGATCAGACCTCCGAGCAGGTTCATGTTCCGCGTGCCCGTGGCGTGGATGATCGATCCCGCGCCAAGAAACAGCGTGGTCTTGAACGCGGCGTGGTTGACGGCGTGCAGCAATGCGGCGGCGAACGCCAGCGTGGCGGCGGCCGGCTCGCCCAGGCTTCGGAAGAGCAGACCCGCCCCGGTGCCGAGCAGGATGAGCCCGACGTTTTCGACTGTCGAGTACGCGAGCAGGCGCTTGAGATCGTCCTCCACCAGCGCGTACAGCACCCCCGTCAGCGCTGTCCCCGCTCCGCACAGGATCACGAGCGTGCCCCACCACGTCGGACCGCCGCCAAGCAGATCCAGGCATACCCGCAGCAGGCCGTAGATGCCGAGCTTGACCATCGCCGCCGACATCAGCGCGGAGACGTGGCTGGGGGCGGCAGGATGCGCACGCGGCAGCCACACGTGCAGCGGCACGACGCCGGCCTTCGATCCGAATCCGGCCAGGGCCAGCAGGAACACCGCGTTCTTCGTGCCGGCGGGCAGTTGCGCGGCGGCGTCGCGCAGCGACGCAAACGAGCCGCCGGTCGACGCCGCGCCCATCAGGAAGAAGGCGGCGAGGATCGCGAGGAGGCCCGCGTGGGTCATCGCGAGGTACCAGAGGCCAGCCCGAACGGATTCCTCCCGGTCGTGCTCGACGATCACCAGGAGAAACGAACTGAGGGCCATGAGTTCCCAGCACAGCGCGAAGGTGAAGGCGCTGCCGGCCCCGGTCACCAGGCTCATGCTCAACAGGAACGCGCTGGTGTTGAACCACATCCAGCGCGTCGAGTAACGCCCGTCGTACGACGTGGTGTACTGGCCGCCGTACAGCCCCACCGGGATGGCCACGCCAGAGACGATTGCCAGGAAGACGGCACCCAGCCGGTCGAGGTGGAAGATCAGGCCCCCCGCCACCGCAAGGACGTCCGGCGCCTCGAGGGCCAGCGAGTCCGACGTCCACAGCACGAGACAGGCGAGCGCCAGCCCTGCCGCGCCGCCGAGCATGGTTCCCGCGGCACCAACGGACCTGGTCAGCCGCGGCATCGGCGCCAGCGCGCCGGCGGCCGCCAGCGCGTACGCGGCCACCATCACCCAGAAGAGCAGGAGGGGAAGGCTCGTCATCGCCGGCCTTCCAGCCGGCCCAGGGCGGTCAGGATACCCTGCAGGATGACCGCGGGCTCCGGCGGGCATCCGCGGACGGTCACGTCCACGGGAATGACGGCATCCACGCCGCCAACGACGGCGTAGCTCCCGGCAAAGACACCGCAGTCCCGGGCGCAGTCACCCACGGCCACCACCAGTTTCGGATCGGGCGTGGCTTCCCACGTCTTCCGCAGCGGGACCTCCATGTTGCGCGTGACGGGTCCGGTGACGAGCAGCAGGTCGGCATGGCGGGGTGACGCCACGAAGTGCAGTCCGAACCGCTCGAGATCGTAGACCGGCCCGCTGAGACCCGTGATTTCGAGTTCGCAGCCGTTGCAGGAGCCCGCGTCAACCTGGCGGATGGCGACCGCGCGCCCCAGCAGCCGGCGCGCGCGCGCGTCGATGTCCCGGACGACCGCGATGGTGTCGGGCGGGACAGCGGGCAGGTCTTCGGTGGCGATGCCGACGCGAAGGATTTTGCGGAAGACGTTCATGACACGCGCCGGGTTTCGCGCTTCAGTTCCTTCAGCATGGCCTGCGTGTCGACGAGCCGGTTGTTGAAGACGGTGCGGGCGACGGCGAGCAGGTCGTGGATCCCGGCGTCACGGACGGCGTAGGAGACGGAGGTGCCGGCCTTGGTGGCGGTGACCAGGTTCTTGGCGCGGAGGACGGCGAGCTGCTGGGAGACGGGGGGCTGGCCGAGGCCGAGGGCGTCCTGGAGTTCCTGGACGGTCCTGGGCCCGGATCGGAGTTCCTCGAGGATCCGGATGCGGACGGGGTGGGCGAGCGCGCGGAAGAACTCGGCCTTGAAGACCTGGAGGTCGGAATACGGGGCTCGCATATATTAATATTCATATATATGCGAATACGTACTCGCCTGTCAACGCCCCCCGTCATCGCCCCGGCCCGCCGGCGCGATCGCCAGGTGCCGGCGCCCGCCGAGCTGGGGCCTGGCGGGAGCCGGACACCTGGTCGCCGCCCCGGCGCCCGCACCCCCGACCCGCGGGTCCGGGTGGAGGCCGTCCGCCGAGAGCGGCTGGCGTGCACGCCATGCGTCGCAACCCGGCGGCCAGATGCCGTTGCCGGACGCACCGGACGGTCAGGGCCGGGCGCCGGCCTTGGATTGCGCTGTACTGTATTTGACGGTACCGACCGGCCAGCCCGCACCACCCGTTCAGGTAGGAATCTGATCGGCGGTCGCTATGTCACGATGCGGTCGCGGAGGGCCTTCGACACGGCCTCGGACTTGGAGTGCACCTGGAGCTTCTCGTAGATGCGCTTCATGTGAAACGCCACCGTGTTGACACTCACACCCAGTTCGCCGGCGGCCGTCTTGTAGTTGTGGCCCTCGACCAGCAGTTTCAGCAGGCGCATCTCGTGCGGGGTCAGCTGGTGGTCGGCTTGTGACGGCGGCTGGAAGTCCCGGAAGATCTGCACGACGCGCCGCGCCACCTCGGGCGACATGGGCGCCCCGCCGGCCACCGCTTCGCGCAGGCCCTCCAGCAGCTTCTCGGGTGGTGTCTTCTTCAGCAGGTACCCGCAGGCCCCAGCGCACAACGCCTGGAAGATCCGGTCATCATCGTCATACACCGACAGCATGAGGATGGGCAGCGCCGGGTGCCGCAGCTTGAGCTGGCGGATGCCCTCGAGACCCGACATGCCCGGCAGCCCGATGTCCACCAGCGCCACATCCGGCAGGTGGCGGTCGATCTGCTGCAGCGTGTCCTCCATCGAGCCGTACGCGCCCACGCACTGGTAGCCGGGCGTGCCATGAATGAGCATGGCCAGGCCTTCGCGGATGGTCCGCATATCCTCGACGATGGCGACGCGGATGACGGGCGGCGGCGCCGGTCCTGGACTGAGTTGATCCATGGTGGCCATACTCTGTTCATCTGCACGGGCGGCGCTGCCGCCCTCGTCAGCCGCTATCCCGGGTGGTACATGGACCCGAATCGCGAATGGGCCAGCGGCACCCGGAAGTTGACGGTCGTGCCCGTGCCCGGTGCCGACGTCACCGCCACCGTGCCGTTGACGCGCGCCGCCCGCCGCTCGAAGCTCGCCAGCCCGTTGCCGTTCACCGATCCCCCCACCACGAATCCGCGGCCGTTGTCGGCCACGGTCACGCGCAGTTGGTGACGCGAGGCGGCCACGTCCACGTTGACGATCGTCGCGCCGGAATGCCGGGCGCAGTTGTTGATCGCTTCCTTGAGCACCAGGTACGCCTCCCTGCGGATCTCCGGTCCCAGCCGCTGGTCGTAGCCTTCGGGCGGCCCGGAGAAGAGCAGGGCCACGTCCCTGGGGGTCAGGGCGTCATTGGCAAAGCGCCGCATGCGGTGAACCAGGTCCGACAGGGAGTCCCGCCTGGGATTGATCGCCCAGACGACGTCGCTCATGGCATCGACGAGATCGCGCGAGGCCGTGGCCATCAGCTCCAGTCGGTCTGCCGCGAGCGGGTCGGCGTCTCCAATCTCCCGCCTCGTGACCTCGCTCAGGATGGCAATCTGGGACAGGCTGGCCCCGATGTCGTCGTGGAGGTCGGTGGCGATGTGCGTGCGCACACGTTCGATATCGAGCATGCGCGCGAGGCGGATGCGATGCGCCCCGTACGCGGTGCCGGCCACCGCCAGTCCCACGACCACGACGATCCACAGGGGTGTCATCTCTGCGGTGTTCCCGACGAAGATATACCTGAGGCGGTGGGCAGGCGGCAAGCGGCATCTGGCGCCGGGCGCCGCCGCCGTTCCGGTGTACACTTCATGAACCGTGATAGACGTCCAGAACCTGACCAAGGTGTACGGCTCGTTCCGGGCCGTCGACGACTTCTCATTCCGTGTGTCGCCCGGCGAAGTGGTGGGGCTGATCGGCCCGAACGGCGCGGGCAAGACCACCACCCTGCGCTGCCTGGTTGGCATCCAGGCGCCGACGTCCGGGACGGTCACCATTGGCGGCCGTAACATCGTGACGGACGCGATCGCCGCGAAGCAGCAACTCGCCTTCATGGCGGACGAACCCCAGTTGTTCGACTACCTGACCGTGATGGAGCACCTGCGCCTCACCGGCCGCCTGTACAAGGTGACGGACGTCGACGCGCGCGCGAAGCCGTTGCTCGAGGAACTGGAGCTGACGGAGAAGGCGCAGGCGTTGCCGTCCGAGCTCTCGCGGGGCATGAAGCAGAAGGTGGCGATTGCGTGCGGGCTGCTGCACGAACCGCAGGCCATGCTGTTCGACGAACCGCTGACCGGCCTCGACCCGCTGGGCATCCGCCGGATGAAGGAGACCATCGTCGCTCGCGGGCGCGCGGGCGCCGCGGTGATCGTCTCGTCTCACCTGCTGCACCTGGTCGAGGAGATCTGTACGCGGGTCATCATCATCGACCGCGGGCGGAAGATCGCCGACGGCACCCTGGCGGAGCTCAAGGCACGCCCGGAGCTGGCGGCGGCCGGCTCCTCCCTTGAAGCGATCTTCCTGACGGCCACGGCCCGCGAGCAGTAGATGTTCGGCGCGTTCCTCTACCTGACGGCCTGTTCGTTCAAGAACCGGATGCGGCGCCGGCTGCGCCGGCTGCGCGAGCCGCGCTACCTGATCGGCCTGCTGGTCGGCGTCGCGTACTTCTATTTCTTCCTGTTCCGGCCGCGCAACGCTGCAGAGCGGGCGGGCCGGCGGATGCAGGGGCTGACTCGGCTGCTGGCACCGCTCCACGTCATCGGCGCGGTCGTGCTGTTCGGGATCGCGGCCTTTGCCTGGTTGTTCCCGGGGGCGGGGACGCCCATCGCGTTCTCGCGGCCCGAGGTTCAGTTCCTGTTCACCGCGCCGGTGACGCGCCGGCAACTCCTCCACTACAAGCTGATCCGATCCCAACTGGGCATGCTGCTCAGCACGGCGCTGATCACGCTGCTGGTTCGTCCCGGGACGTTCGGCGCCGGCTGGACGTTCATGGCCGGCCTGTGGCTGGTCTTCATGGTCGTACGGCTCCACCTGATGGGCGTGGCCTTGAGCCGCAGCAGCCTGGCCCAGCACGGCGTGAGCGCCCTCTGGCACCAGGGGATTCCGATCGCCGTCGTGCTCGGGGCCACCGGCATGCTGGCCGACACGCTGCTCACTGACTGGCCGGTCGTGATGGCGTTGCCGGACGTGTCGAGCGTGTTTGCGCACCTCGAACACCTCAGCACCAGCGGTGCGGCGGGCGTCATCCTGTGGCCGTTCCGCGCCCTGGCCGACCTCCCGCTGGCCGCGTCGGCAGGGGCCTTCTGGGCGGCCTTGCCGCCGGTCCTGATCCTGATTGTCCTCAACTACGTGTGGGTCTTGCGATCGGACGCGTCGTTCGAGGAAGCGGCGGCTGCGCAGGCCGAGAAGAACGCCCGCGAGAAGGGCGCGCCACGGCCCTCAGGGGCCAAGGTGACGGCCACGCCATTCCGGCTGCAGCCGGAGGGCCCCGTCGAAATCGCGATCCTGTGGAAGAACCTGATCCTCCTGGGACGCTTCCTGTCCCTGAAGGTGCTGCTGCGCCTGATTCCGCTCGTCGTGGTGCTGGCCATCGCGGCGAGGGGCAGCGACCGCGCCGGCGGGCTGACGGCCGTGCTGGCCGCGATGTGCATCCCGCTGGCCGCGATGTTCTCGCTGATGGGCCCGCAGATGATGCGGAACGACCTCCGGCAGGATCTCGGCAACATGGCGCTCCTGAAGTCCTGGCCGGTGTCGGGGGCCGCCATCATCCGCGGCGAGGTGCTGGCGCCCGCGATCTTCGTCTCGGTGCTCGTCGGCCTCTTCATTCTGACGGGCACGCTGCTGGGCGCGGAGGTGTTCAACCGGATCGGCGAATCCGCGGCATCGCTGGCCGCACGCCTGTCGTATGCGGCGGGTGCGGGGATTCTCGCCGTGGCGTTCATCCTGGCGCAGACCGTGATTCTCAATGCCATCGCGGTGCTGTTTCCCGCGTGGTCCGCGGTCGGGTCGTCGCGGTCGCGCGGGATCGACGCGATGGGGCAGCGCCTCTTGATGATGGCCGGCATCCTGCTGACGCTCGTTGTCGCGTTGCTGCCGGGCGCCGCCGTGGCGGCCGTGCTCGTGCTGAGCGTCTACTGGCTGACCGGGACGATCCTGGTCGTGCTGCCGGCGCTGCTGGTGACAGGGGTCGTAATCGTGGAATGCTGGGTGGTGACGGAGCTGGTGGGCCGGGCCTTCGATCGCACGGACGTAACCGCCATCGAACCGGTGGAATGAAACCTGGAGGCAAGGAGAGTCGTGATGAGACGCAAGTCGGGCTGGCTTGTTCTGGTGTTCTCGGCGGCCGTGGCCGCCCTGTCTGCACAGTCGGCGGTGCCGCCGGCCTTGATCTCGGGGATCGATACCACCGCGTTCGATAAGGCCGTGCGCCCGCAGGACGACTTCTTCCGCTACGTCAACGGCGCGTGGCTGGACCGGACGCCCATCCCCGCCGACAAGCCGTCCTACGGCAGCTTCGAGGTCCTCTTCGACAAGGCCGAGGCCGACCTGCGGACGATCGTCGAGGACGCGGCCAAGTCCGGGGGCGCGCCGGGATCGGATGCCCGCAAGATCGGCGACTTCTACGCGAGCTTCATGGACGAAGCGCGGATTGAGAGCCTTGGGGCCCGGCCGCTCGCCGCCGAACTGGCTGCCGTCGACGCGATCGCCACGAAGACCGACCTCGCTCGCGCCTTTGCCCGTCTCTACCGGCTGGGCTGCGACGTGCCCCTCGCGCCATTCAGCGAGGGCGACTTCAAGGATCCGAAGAACACGGTACTCTTCGTCTTCCAGAATGGTCTCGGCCTGCCGGAGCGCGACTACTACCTGAAGGACGACCCCAAACTGGCGGAGTACCGCGCCAAGTACACGGCGTTTCTCACCACGCTGCACAAGCTCGCGGGCCTGCCGGCTCCCGAAGCGGCCGCGGCGGACATCGTGGCGCTCGAGACGCACCTGGCGAAACACCAGTGGACCAATGTCGAAACGCGCGACCTGGGCAAGATGTACAACAAGATCGCGGTGGCGGATCTCGCCGCGCAGTTCCCCGGGTTCGACTGGACAGCCTGGCTCGCCGAGTCGAAGCTGTCATCGGTCCCGGCGGTCATCGTGGGGCAGCCGAGTTATGCCAAGGCCGTCGCTGCCGCGGTGGGTGAGTGGCCGGTCGAGCGGTGGAAGCCGTACCTCAAGTCCTCCGTGATCCGGTCGTACGCCCCGTACTTGTCGAAGGCCTTCGTCGATGCCCGGTTCGAGTTCTACGGGAAGACGCTCAGTGGCACGCCCGAGCAGAGGCCGCGGTGGAAACGGGCGGTCCAGGCCATCGACGGCAACCTCGGCGAGATGCTGGGCAAACTCTACGTCGAGCGTCACTTCACGCCGCAGGCCAAGGCGCGCATGGAACAACTCGTCGGGAACCTGCGGCGCGCGTACCAGGCAGGCATCGACAACCTGACGTGGATGAGCCCCGAGACGAAGAAGCAGGCGCAGCAGAAGCTCGCGGCGTTCCGAGCGAAGATCGGCTATCCCGACAAGTGGCGCGACTACTCGGCGGTCCAGGTCGTGCGCGACGACCTGGTGGGCAACATGATGCGCGCGCAGGCCGCCGAAATCGCGTTCCAGCTGGGCAAGGTCGGCAAGCCCATCGACCCGGACGAGTGGGGCATGACGCCCCAGACGATCAACGCGTACTACCATCCGGTCCGCAACGAGATCGTGTTCCCGGCCGCAATCCTGCAGCCGCCGTTCTTCAACATGGCGGCTGACGATGCCGTGAACTACGGGGGGATTGGCGCGGTCATCGGCCACGAGATGGGCCACGGCTTCGACGACCAGGGCCGGCGGTTTGACGGCACCGGCACGATGCGTGACTGGTGGACGGAGTCCGATGGCAAGGCATTCGAGAGCCGCACGAAGCAGCTCGTCGCGCAGTTCGCGTCGTACGAAGCGCTGCCAGGGCTGAAGGTCAACGGGGAGCTGACGCTCGGCGAGAACATCGGCGACCTGACGGGCCTGACGATCAGTTTCCGGGCGTACCGGATGTCGCTGGCCGGCAAGCCGGCGCCCGTGATCGACGGGCTGACCGGCGAACAGCGTTTCTTCATGGGCTGGGCGCAGGTGTGGCGGTCGAAGGAACGCGAAGACTCGCTCCGCCAGCAGGTGCTGACCAACGTGCATGCCCCGTCGAGATTCCGGGCCAACGGCCCGCTCGGGAACGTGCCGGAGTTCTACCAGGCGTTCGGGGTGAAGGCCGGTGACAAGCTGTACATCGCGCCGGACGAGCGCGTGAAGATCTGGTGAGGAATCCGGGCGGCCCGCCACCGGGGCGGGCCGCCTGCGACTCCGCTACTTGGCCGGTTTGGCGGCTGGCAGCGCCGCCAACAGTTCCTTCAACTTCGCGTCGATCATCGTGAACGGCTGAGCGCCGACGAGCAGCACGCCGTCCAGCGCACCCGCGCTTGTCGGCCCGACGAAGAAACTCGGTGTCCCTTCCACGCCCACACTGCGGCCCGCCGAGACGTCCCGCCGGATGTCCGCCTCGAACCGCGTGCTCTTCTGGCACCCCTCGAATGCCACCATGTCCAGCGCCAGTGACCTCGCTGTCGCCGTGATGAACGCGGGGCTCAATTGCGAGGCGCCGCGCAGCAACGCCAGGCGCAGCTCAAAGAACTTCCCCTGCTCGCCGGCGCACCGGGTGGCTTTTGCCGCCGGCAAGGCCTGCGGATGAAAGTCCAGCGGAAAGTCGCGGGAGATGAACCGTACCTTCCCCGTATCGATGTACTGCGTCTTCAGTTCGTTGAATGTGGTCGTCGTAAACCGGTTGCAGTACGGGCACTGCAGGTCCGTGAACTCCACCATCGTCAGCGGCGCATCCGGCCTGCCCATGGCGTAGCCCGACACGTCCGTCAGCCGTCCGCGCTTGTCGGCTGGCGGCCCCGGAGCCTCCGGCTGCGCCTGCTGCGTGACGCTTTCGAGCGCCTTCCGGATCGCCCGCAGTTCTTTCAACATTTCTTCAGCCTGCTGCTGGGTGATCCCCTGCTGCTGGCCTTGGGACTGCGCGGCGGACGGAACGGCCGTGAAGATCACGGCAACCGCGGTGAGCGAGGCAAGCACGTTGCGCACAATCAACTCCTTTACCTTCTGTTTCTTTCCGCCTTTGCCCTCTGCCCTATCGCCTGTCGCCAGAACCCACGGCTGAAGCCCTGGGCCACGGACACGGGCTCTGTCGCCTCGTGGCGACGTTCGTCCCAATATCGCCTAGCGCCTATCGCCTATTTCACCACCGCCCCCTCGATATCCAGCAGCACGATCGGCGCGATACCCGTGGCCTTCAGCGGGGCTTCGATCGTCGCGCGATCGCCGACGATGACGATCGCCAGGTGCTCCATGTCGATGTACTTCCGCGCCACGCGGACCACGTCGTCCTTCGTGACCTTCATGACCGCGGCGCCGTACTGCTGGAAGTAGGTGTCAGGCAGCCCGTCAGTCACCAGTTCCTGGATCGTGTAGCCCACACTACGGACCGATGCGAAGCGCTCCGGGAGCGACTGCACCAGCGAGTCCTTGGCCGTCTGCAGTTCGTCGTCACTGACCGGGCGCGCGCCGCCGATGCCTTTCAGTTCCTTCATGAACTCGACGAGCGCCACGTCAGACTTGGCGGAAATGATGTCGCCGCCCGCCCTGAAAGCCCCGGGGCCGCGGCCGTACGCGAAGCGCGAGCTCACGCCGTAGCTCAGGCCCTTTTCCTCGCGGATGTTGGCGTTCAGCCGCGACTGGAACATCCCGCCGAGCATCGTGTTCATCACTTCGAGCGCGTAGTAGTCCGGCGTGCTCCGCTCGGGGCCGGGCAGCCCGATGGCGAACGTCGACTGCGCGGCGCCCGGCTTGTCGACGAGATAGATCGTCGTCGGCTGGGCCTTGGGCAGCGGCGGGTACACAAAGGCGGCCTTGGCGCCGCCGGCGGGCCACGCGGCCAGCGCCTTGTCCAGCACCGCCTTGGCGGCTGCTGGCGTGATGTCGCCCGTCACGATGATGACGGCGCGGGCCGGCTGCGCAAACGCCTTCCAGAACCCGACGACGTCGTCGCGGGTGATGGCCTTGAGGCTCTCCTCGGTGGAAACGGCCCAGTACGGATGATCGGTTCCGTAGAGCACGCGAGGAAACACGCGCGAGGCAATGGACCGAGGCTGCGACTTGGCCTGCGTCAGCGAGACCAGCCGTTGCGCCCGAATGCGCTCGAGGGCCTCGGCCGGGAACGTCGAATTCAGCATCATGTCG